>OIYV01001334.1_pt1 | contig 11909 bp, 3 predicted proteins | sample 1588251 | NCBI WGS metagenome assembly OIYV01 (sample SAMN03283282) | human gut metagenome | biome: human-associated habitat; material: feces | host: Homo sapiens | place: Peru | collected 2012
TGTATCCGACTAGCGAATGAAGTAACGCCAAAAAAGCTGACTTTATGTCAGCTTTCTTGGACTAATATTATATTTACATTCGCACAATAAATTTTAGGAGGAATTTTTATGTATAATGGTGTAAAGAGAATGGCATGCTTAACTGTACGGGGTATTGCAATAATTGTTATGGTTATTTGCATAACTTGTATTCTTATTTCAAGCTACATTAACGGAAGTGCTAATGATAGTAAAAATAGTTTCTCTGTTTCTACATTGGTAAAACTGCAAAAATATCTAATTTGTGATGGTGAATTGGATGTTGATGAAGTAATTTATTATGATGTAGACAATAATGGAATACTAAATGCAATTGATGTAGTTTTGATTAAGCAAAGTTTGATTGCGCAAAGTGGAAATGTTGAAGAAGCTACAACCACGACTATAGTTCAGACAACAACTACAACAGCTGTAGAAACATCAGCAACTACAACTAGCATTTCCATAGACTTCACACCGCCTACTCAAGATGATATTATTAATCCTGAAGGCTTTAGTCCTAGCGACGAGGAATACGAGGGATTAATTGAATCGGCAGAACTTTTCGGTTTGGATTATTACAAAATAATTTGGACTGATGAGTTGATTGAATATTCTCTTGTTATTCCTAGTGATAGCTATTGCGTTGGTAATAATTTAGTTGGTTATCCTTGCTATCAAGTATGCCCTGTAGAGGATATAGAAAAGATTCTTCCGAACTATGATTGGAAGGCAACAGGTCGTGATTTAATGGTTTGGAAACCTGATTCAGATGGAACTGTAGATTGCCGTGCTTGCTCCAAAGAGCGTTATTGGGATCAACAGTATGGCTTTGTCATTATTCCAATGAAGGTAAACGAAGAAGGTGAACTTGTCGAAGACTTGCGCCTTCTGTATCCGACTAGCGAATGAAGTAACGCCAAAAAAGCTGACTTTATGTCAGCTTTTTTGGCGTTATTTTACAAAATTTACTAAAAACCACACAAAACCAAATCCTGCAAATCCCTAAGAAAAACTCCCAAAACTCACGCTAATATTACAAATTGTTACAAAAAAGATATATAACTGTCAAATAAGCGAAAACGCGAAAATCCGTAGATAATATTAATAAATGTAAAAAAATGGTGTATTGAAATAAAAAACGAAAGATACTAAAATCTATTTATCAATAAAAATGAAAAAGGAGAAAAAAGTATGAAAGCGTTTTTAGAAAAAAGTAAAATTAAAATTATCATGGTTACAGTAATAATAGCAACTATGATTATGCCGTTTTTTATGCCAATAGTATTAGCTGATAACACAGAAGAGAATTCAAACGACAACTATGTACAATTTACAGCTAATTGGGCAAATGGAACAAAACAAAATAATTTGGAAAGTGAGAAAGCAGGAACTATACAATTTAACTTAAAATTATCTGGTGTAAGCACAGGTTTTCAAAACTTGAAAATATTTGCAACAGAAGAATCAAGTTCATCTTTGCCAAGTTCTACCATTAAATTTAATAAAACAGATTATGCCGATAATTCTAATGGAAGAATATTGGTATTTGATTCAACAATGAACTCAGGTTTAGATATACATAGTGATTTAACAGTAGTATTTGCTAAAACTAAAGATTTATCTGAATATGATAAAGTAATAAAACTTACATTAGTAGGTGAATATCAAGACCCTGTTACAAAAGAAAATAAAGTAATAAATGAAACAATTGAATTAAATGCACATGTAACACCTGTTGAAGGAGACCCTTTTAATGTCAATACAACTTATAATGATACAACTTACTATAATAAAGAAAATATAGATAATTTTTGGCAAACAGAATGGGCAACAACAGAATTTGGTGGAGATATATATTTAACTGTTAATGCTAAAAACGCTAGTTATTTAGAATATACTATTAATATAGAAAAAAATATTAATGATCTTATGGATTATCCCCAAAACTTTACTATAGACACAAAAGAATTAGAAGATTTTGGATTTAATGTAACAATTACAAAAGAAGATGAAACTTTTGGTAATAGAACATATAAAGAACATAAAATAAAAGTAAAATTACAATATGGTACTTTAAATAATGAATATAAAGAAAATGAAGTATATAATATAAAGCAAACTTTTAAAATTCCTGTAAAATATAAAGTTAAAGAAAATATTATAGATAAATGGTTTGGTGGAATTCTAGAATTTACTTATAATATATCTGGAAAAGCACAAGGCTATACTGTTATAAATAGTAAAAATGGAAAATCTACTAATGATATGGAAACATACAATTATACAGGACCTAATAGAGCAATTCATGCTGAAGTAGGAAAATTCGAATACTTATTTTCTGTAGATGTTCAACATACTTTACAAGATAAAACTAGAACAGATTTCAAAAGAGAAGTAGAAAATGGAGAAATTGAATTAAACTCTAAATTTGCTATAGATGTAATAGATCGTAGATTATCTGAAGATAGACAAGATATTATAGCTAAAATATTAAGCAAATCTACTGCAGATGGTAAAAAAGCTATATATGTAGAATATACAGATGCAACTGGAGGAAGTAAAAGAGCTTTTATAGATGATATATGTTATGTAAAAAATATTAATAATATATCAAGCGCTTCTTGTAAATTAGTTCTAAATAATGAAACAGTAATACAAGAAAATGTTACAAATACTGGTGATATAAGTGAACAAAAAATAGCTGCTAATAATTATTATTTAAATTTTGGAAAATTAGATGATAGTAAAACAAGTGAGAAATTTAATGTAGCAATAGATTATGTATTATCTGTTGATGATTTGGCAACAAAAATAGGTGCAGATAATATAGATAGAATAACACGTTTTTGTGTTATTGAAGATGCATTTCTACAAGGGGCAGAAACAGTAAGATTAGAACGTATTGATAATATTTCAAATATAATTGAAAAAGTATATAAGAAAAATGAAGATGATATAAAATATTTAGAAGAACATAGACATAATTCAATATTTGTTGTATCTACAGGAGAAGTAATAACATTAACAGATGAAGAAATAGCACAAATAAATGAAACATATGCTAGTAAAGAAGCAATTCTTCCAAAAAATCCTGATGGTACAAATACAGATAAACATATACTTAATAGTGAATTAGAAGCTTTAGATAATACAACAATATTAAAAAATATTAATGGTAATGATACAATTTTATATTCAATAGGAAAAGGTGGATATTCATTGCAATATGGATACGCAGATGAAAGTTTTAGTTTTGATGATATTGGAGAGAAAACTGTATGTCATATTTCTGAAATAGGAACTTCACATGCAGATAGTGATAAAGTATTTCCTATAAGAAGAATATATTCTAATACAGACCCACAAAAACATGGATATAGTTCACAAAAAGTTATTGACAGTTTAGATGGAATAATTAAAACTTTTGTGGCAACATATGGATATGGTGATGCAATTCCAGCTTATGATTACTGTACTATAACAGGAGAAGAAAATGAGGCATTATCTTATTTAGAAGTAATATTACCTGATGATTATGATATGAATGCTAGTCAATTAGGAAGGGTACAACGTGGAAGAACATTTACATTAAAAATGTACAAAAATGGTAAAGTAATTAAATATGCTAATAAAACTGTAGAAAATAAAAATCCAAAAATATATGTAGAATTACCAAGTGATTTTGAATATGATATTAAAGATGTAACTATATCTAGTTCAAATGGAAAAGTGTATATTCCAAATACATATGAGCAAACAGAAAATATGGATGGAAAAACATATGATTCAGGATGGTATGTTACTACAAACAGTGAAGGAATAAATTATTTAGTAATAAATTGTGTTGGCGAATATGATAGTGCATCTGATGGAGAAGTAACAATAACAGTTAAACATAATAGAAAGTTAATAAAAGCAAAGGCATCAGGATACCAATGTATAAAAGCATATATGATTACTGATAATGAAAACTATGTAAATCCAGTTAATAATAGTTTTGATTTTAATAAAGATACAAATGTTCCTAGTACAGTATTTTTAGGAAGTGATAGCTTTGATGTTATTTCTTCTAATAATGTTGAGGTTAGTACAGGAATGTATCAACAAGGAGATAAGCAAGAAGAAATAATACCTTCGGGAGAAAGTATTGATGGAACATTAGCACGTGATTCAAGTAAATCTAATCCTAAAATATATAGTTCAAATAGTACAATAAAATATTTTTCAAGAATTGAAAACAACACAAACACAATAGTATCAAACATCAACATGATAGCAAGACTACCAATTTCAGGTAACAAATCAATACTAGGTTCAACATATGACCTATTAGAAGATGACTACAAGTTACCAGATGAATTCTGGAATGTACACACAAAAGTAGGAGGATTAACAAAAGACAATACAATACCAGAAATAAGTTTGACCAATCTAGAAAACATAAAAGTATATATATCAAATTTGAGAGGAATCAAAACCGAACTCCCATCATCAAACTACACCCTAGCCTACAGCACAGACGCCAATGCAGACATGGATTCAGCATACACAACATACGAGCCAGGTGTAACAGACCTAACAGAAGCAAAAACACTACAACTAAAACTAAATGACAACTACAAATTACCAGCTAAAAGCAGTATCATTCTAGAATACGAAATGACAATGCCAGACGCAAACGGTATGGTTGGAGAAATAACAGCAGTAAGTTACAAAAAATCAGGTGATACAGAACCAACACAACTAGAGCCAATTGCAGCATATGTAATGCAAGGAAATGAATTAGGAAGTATAGCATTAACAAAAATATTCCAAGGTTATGAACCAGGTACTGCACCAAAAGGAATCAGTTTAGAAGGAATAAAATTCCAATTCTTCAAAGAAGATGGAACACCATTAGTAACAACACAAACAACAGCAGAAGGAATAGCAGAAACAGATAGCACAGGTAAAATAACATTAACACAAGTTCCAGATGGAACATACACAGTTAAAGAAATAAGTACATTTGATAATTACGATAAAATAGGATATAGCACAATAACTGTAGAAAACAGACAAATAGCACAATTTGATGCAGTTCAAAAACTAAAATTATTAGGAACACTAACAATACAAAAATCATGGGAAGATACAAATGACCAACAAGGTTCTGTAACATTTAAATTAACAAGAATAGATAATGATAACTTTGATTACACAACAACAATATCAACAAATCCAGAAACAGGTATAGCAACAGCATCAGGAATTCCATATGGAACATACAAAATAGAAGAAGTATCTGGACAATATGGTTGGTATGGTAGTGAACAACAAGTTGTAATAAACAACACAACAGTAAATGCAGAAACAAATAGTATAAATGTAAACTATGAAAACAAAATAGGAAGAGGAACTTTAAAAATAACAAAAGCAGTTCCAACAGGAGATAGTGTAACAGGTTTAAAATTCGAAATAAAAGGTAATGGATATGTAAATTACACAAATAAACAAGGCGAATTAGTAAACACAGATACAACAACACAAATAACAATAGGAAATGATTATTCAAGTAATGAAAACATAAATGTAGAAATTGGTGAAAACGGAAGAACAGCAACAATTACATTAACAAATATGCCATTAGGTATATACACAGTAAAAGAAATTGATATGCCAACAATAGGTGAAGGTGATAACCAAACAGAAAGATATGTTGAAGTATCAAGAACAGCAAGCTTAGATACAAATGGAGATACAGTAACATATAACTTAACAAACCAATGGAAAACAGGAACATTACAAATAGTTAAAACAGCAAAAACAGGTGTAGATTTAACACAATTCTCTGTAAAAATAACATGTGACCAAACAGAATATGGAACAAGTTATAGTGATACATATAAATTCCCTGAAAATGGTGTATTAACAATACCAGGATTATTATTAGGTGAATATAAAGTAGAAGAAATTGAATCAGATTATTACAACGCAAAATATAGTACAGAACAAAGTGAAGAAAAAACAACAACACCACAAGCATACAGGGTATCATATAATAAAACAACAACATCATATATTTACAATGAAAGTACTACAGGATATGTAAAAATATTAAAAACATTAGAAGGAAAAGATGCAGAAAAAGCTGTAGGAATTAAATTCAATGTAACAGGATATGATCCAACAGGAGCATGGGTTGAAGAACAAATAGAATTAACACAAACAGAAGAAATAAATGGTACAAAATATGCAGTTGGTACATCAAATGCAATATTAGCAGGTGGAGAATATGTATTAACAGAAATAAATACACCAGAATATTATGAAGATGCAGAAGAAGTAAGTGTAGATATTAAGAAAACAAATACAATAGAAAACCCAGTAATTGTTAATATAGAAAACAAAAGAGCAAAAGGAACATTAGACATATCAACAACAACAATTCCAGAAGGAGGACCTTTATATCCAATAGTATACAGAGTTGTAGAAGTTGAATTAGAAGGAACAGAATATAAAGAAATACAAGGAACAGAACAAACAATATCAGCAGATGCAACAGGTAGAGAAGTATTAAGAGCAATAAATGCTGGAAATTACTTAGTAGAACAAGTAACAATACCAGCAGGATATGTAAAAGACTTCCCACAAATAGTAGAAGTACCAAGTAATGGAACAGGATATGCAGTATTTGAAATTGAAAAAATAGAAGAATTAGAAAACACAACAGTTACAGTAAAAAAAGAAGTTCTAAATTCAGATGGAAATGTTGCAACAACAGAAGATTTTGCAAAAGCAAAATTATCTGAAAATGATAGTTTTGAAGTAAAATTAACAAATGTAGATACACAAGAAGAATACTTTGTATTTGTTGATGCAAATGGACAAGGAAAAATAAAGGGACTAAATCCAGGAACATATGCAGTAGAAGAAGTATATAAACCAAAATATAAAACAATAGGTTATTCAGTAAAAGTAGAACAAGTATATAATGAAATACAAGCAACAGAAGGAAAATATTTATTCACATTAGGAGATGAAACAACAGGAAATAATGAAGTTGAAATAAGAGTACAAAACCAAATAAATACAAAATTTGGTTTTGGTGGACAAGACTCACGCGATAACCTAAGTAAAGTAGATGCTGAAGAACAAGAAATAACAGCTGTAACAAAAACAGTAGTATATGTTGTAGATGAAGAAAACAATGCAATGCCAGGAGTAAAATTCAAATTATTAAATGAACAAGGAAATGTAGTATCATTAGGAAATTTCGGTAATGAATTTGTAATACAAAACAAAAAATTAATAATAAATGGATTACCAGTAGGAACATATACTTTAGTATGTACAAGTGTACCAGATGGATATTTAGTACCAGAAAATAAACAAGTTATAGTATATGAAAAAGCAACAAGAACAGTAAGAGTAGAAATACAAAAGAACATCCCAAGAGGTGGATTAACATTAAGTGCAATGTATACAGCTGAAGATAATACACAAAAATATACACCACGTTCAAAATATATGATTATGAACAATGAAACACAAGAAATATTAACATTTGAGAAAAACTTAAACGGAACATATAGAGCAAGCAAACTTGCAAATGCAACAGACACGATTAATGTAAAAGCAGGAAGCATGAAAGTAGAAGGAATCCCAGCAGGTGTTGAGTATTCAGTAGCTTTGGTTGATGTATCTGAAAAGTATGGAGTTGTAAATGAAGTGCCTGAGATTGTAACTGTTGCTGAAGGAAGCGAGCAGAATGTTGTTGTGCCGGTTAAGGAGAGAAAAGGATGGGTTTGTGTTAGAAGTGAAGACTCTGATAGCAGTATAATAGCAATAGATGGTAATGGAGAAGTTTGGGCAGCAAATAATAATAGTTCTGGAATATTAGGAATATGTAGTTTAAGCAATAATTCATATGAAATGACAAAGTTAACAGATAAAACAGATAAAACGAGTATGTTTGATAATTTGATTGGAGTTAAATTTGTTGATGCACATAGTACAAACAGTGATGTAGTATTATTGGATAATAGTGGAAAGGTGTGGAGTGTTAGTAATGGTTACACATCAGCAAGTGCAAGTAGACAATATCCATTTATTTGTTTGAATGATATAGAGAACCATTCATTTAATGGATTAAGGATTAATAAAGTAGTAACTCCATATGCACAAAATGGTACTACAATATCTTCAGGATTTTGGACAATAGATGAAAATGGAAAAGTATGGCATGTATATAATGATGTGGTAGAATGTATAAGCAATGGCACAAGTATAGAAAACATAGAAATTGTAGATTTAGATGTTGGATATAGTGGTTATATAGTAATGGTAGATGTAAATGGAAATGCATGGTCAATGGGATATAATAGTGATGGTGAATGTGGAATTGATATAGCTAATAATACTGGCTATAACATTTCAAATATAACTTGTTTAAATATAGGAAGTAATTTAGAAGGAATAAAAATAAAGACTGTAGCAACAGGAGCATATTTCACAATGTTTATTGACTATGATAATCAATTATGGGTATGTGGTAGCAATAGTAATGGTCAATTAGGTATAGGAGAAACTCAAAACTCTACATGGAATCCAATTTGTTTGACAACAACAGAAAATAATCCTTTATATGGAGTAAAAGTTACAGAGATATCAGCAGAAAATAATGCAGCAGGAGTTATAGATTTACAAGGAAGATTATGGACTTGGGGAGACGGTGCTTATGCAATAGGAACAGGAGACATAGATAAGAGCTATGTTCCAGTATGCATTTCGGAATATGGAAATAATGAATTAAATGGTATAAAATTAAAGTCTATATCTATTGCAAATTATAAAGGTTCAGCATTAGATGAAGAAGGTAACATTTGGGTTTGGGGAGAAGAATACGAAATACCTAATGGAAATCACAGTAACGAAAACAGTAAAATTCCAACAAAACTAACATTACCAGTAAATTCATATTTTACACTAAGAAATAAATTTACTAAAATAGCGATTTCTTATTATTTTGGAGTAGCTATAGATGAGAAAGGTAAATTATGGTGTTGGGGTAATAATGCAAAATATGTATATGGAAACGGTCAGCATTATACAAAAATATCAACTCAACCAATTTGTTTAAGTGAAAATTATAGATTTAGCGAAGTATGCAAAAATAAAATAAAAGATGTGGAAGTTACTTTCGAGAATATATATGCTTTAGACGACAAAGGATATGTATGGGCATGGGGATATGATAACTATGGATATGTTAAGCAAAATTCATATGAATATATTCCTGTTTGTATAAATAAATTAGAAAACAATATCTTATATGGAAAAAATATAACAAAAATATATGGAAATAACAAAGGAGTAGCTGTTATAGATTCTGATGGAAAATTGTATACAAGCAAAACTACTAATACAGAATTTGAATGTTTAAATACTAAATATACAGAATTACAAAATATAAAATTCATAAAAGCAAGTATACAACAAAACAAAACTATAGCAATAGATTCAGAAAATAGATTATGGGTACTAGGAACAATAAATGATGGAGTTGTGAATACAGCAGATACACCAATATGTTTAACAACTACAGAAGGTTCACCTTTAAAGGACATAAAAATAGTAGATTGTTCTTGTAAGGGCGATACCAATATAGTATTAGATGAAAATGGAAGAGTATGGACTTTTGGCGGAAACTGCTTAGGAGACGGAATAAATGGAAGTAATCAAAAGAAAACAATATGTTTAAGTACTTTGGAAAACAATCCTTTAAACGGAAAAACTATAACAAAAATATATAGCTGTGCGAATAGTGTATCTGTAATTGATAGTGATAATAAAATGTGGACTTGGGGAACAGATTATAGTATAACTGGTTTAGGATATTCAACATATGTTCCAATATGTTTAAGCGATGTATATGATATAAAAGTAAAAGATATTAGTTCATATGAATACAGTGCTACAATATTAACAGATATCAATGGAGATTTATATGGCTTTGGTAGTAAACAAGAGGGAATTCTTGGAGATACATATGGATACATATACCCAACCAAATTATATGGTACTACAAAATATGAAAGTCAATATAAAGACAAAGTATTTACTTCAATAGATAGTAATGGAGTAATAACAACAAAAGACAATGAAAAATATACAATGAATTCACAAGCATTTGGAGGTTTAGTAAAATATACAGAAACACCAAATACAACAAATCCAACTACACCATCAGATCCACTAAGTGAAATTGGAGAAGAAAATGTTAAAGAAATACTAAAAGTTACAGCTGCTAATGGAACAGAAACTATATATGGTGTATTAGATAAAGATGGAAAAGTATGGTCAACAAGCTTTAACAGTACTAATAAACTAGAATGTTTAAATACAAAATTCTCACAATTAAATTCAGTAACATTTGTATCTTTATATGGTGATACAAGTTATCAAAGTTATATTGCACTAGATACAAACGGAAACATTTGGAGTTGGGGTTCAAATAGATATGGACAATTAGGTATAGGCTCAAGAACAACACCAACTGAACCTACTAAAGCAATTGTATCTAATGTAGAAAAAATATTAAAATATTCTAGTAGGTCAGCTCTTGTAAAAGATACAAGTGGAAACTATTGGGGTTGGGGACAAAATTCTTATGGATTAGTTGGAATAGGCTCAACTACAGTTACAACTTCTCCAACAAAAATAACTACATTTACAGGAAAAGATATAAAAACAGTTATAAGTGCTGGAAATACAAATATAGCTTTAGATTCTGAAGGAAAAATTTGGACTTGGGGTTATAATGGAAATGGTAGTTGCGGTAATGGTGCAACAGCAAATGTAACAACACCAATATGTATAAATACAGTTAATACAGCATTAAATTCAGTAGTATTTGAAAAAGTAGAATATATAACAGAAAATATGGGAACATATGGTTATATATTAGCAACAGATTCAACAGGTAAAAAATGGACATGGGGTGATAATACATATTGCCAAATAGAATTCAGTGCTACAACAGCGATTACAACTCCACAAGAATGGAAAGATAAACTAGCAGACAAAGGCTTAGAAGCAGAAGAATATTTATTAACAGGTGCAACAACTATAATAAAAACATCTGACGGAAGACTTTGGGGCTGGGGAAATAATAATGGAGTATTAGGAACAGGAACAACAACTAAAGTAACTGAACCTACAAAAATAGCTGAAGGATTAAGTGTAAATAATGCAAGATATTTATTTGTTGATGCTACAAGAATCGTAGTAGTAACAGCTGATGGAAAATTATATGTATCTGGAAAAGGTAGCAGCACAGCAGGAGATTTCGGAGGATATACATGTATATGTATAAATGATATGACAGGAAATGCATTATCTGGAAAAGTTGTTATGAACGCATATTATGATAAAAAAGGTAATATTGCTGCAGTAACAAATGATGGAAAATTATGCATAGTAACAAATACAGCTGTGAAAAATGTATCAGAATCAGCATATGAAGCAACAGGTTCATGGGCAACAGGATTTGTAGTAACAAAAGACACAAGATATAATGAATAAATTTTAAGGAGAATGCTCTGAAATAGGGCATTCTCTATGTTTAACTTTAGAGAAGACCCCCAGTTATGCTGGGGGATATTTATTGCGGATAAATTTGGAAAATTTGTGACTTGTAAGTTGAAATGTCTCAAATTAAAATGTCTCAAATTTATGCAACAAAGAGCAAAAAAATTAGCAAAAAAATTTACGCAACAAAAAGCAAAAAAATATTGACTTTTATACAACGCCATGATTTAATATTGATTATAAAAATTTGATTTCAATAATCTATTAAATATTTTTATTTTAATGAATTCAATAAAAATTTTAAATTCAAAAAATCT
>OIYV01001335.1_pt1 | contig 11906 bp, 13 predicted proteins | sample 1588251 | NCBI WGS metagenome assembly OIYV01 (sample SAMN03283282) | human gut metagenome | biome: human-associated habitat; material: feces | host: Homo sapiens | place: Peru | collected 2012
AAATTTAATAAAATATAACTATTTTATATTATTGATACCAATTATTATGAAAGTTTATAAGTTTTTTACATATAATTTAAAGAATATTATTAATTATAGATATAGAGTAAATATATATTTGAATAATGGTAAAATTATATATTTAAATGGTTTTATGGATAGTGGTAATTCTTTAATTGATCCGTTTAGTAATAAGAAAGTTATAATCATTAATAAAGATGTTGATGAAGATTTTTATTTAGTTCCTTATAAGACTATTGATAGTGAATCTTTGATTAAGTGTTTTAAACCTAGAAAGGTTTATATTGATGGGATTGGAGAACGTAATGATGTGGTTGTTGGTGTTATAAATAAAAAGTTTAATGGTTTTAATTGTTTATTAAATTATAAATTAATGGAGGGAATATGATAGAAAAAATACTTGATAAGTTTTTTAGAAGTGATGATGTGTTCTTTATTGGAAGTACTGATATTTTGCCACCACCTTTGCCTAAAAGGGTAGAAGAAGATTTAGTTAGAAAAAGTAATATGGGGGACTTAGATGCTAGAAATAAGCTTATTGAACATAATTTAAGATTAGTTGTTTTTCTTTCTAAAAAATATACTAATTCTATGTATGATTTAGAAGATTTAGTTAGTATCGGAACTATAGGATTAATTAAAGGGATTAAGACATACAAATTAGATAAAAATATTAAGTTAGCTACTTATGCTTCAAGATGTATAGATAATGAAATTTTGATGCATCTTCGAAAAATAAAGCGTAAGAAAACAGAAGTGAGCTTTGAAGATAGTTTAAGTTTTGATGCTGAAGGAAATGAACTCCATCTTGAAGACGTTTTAGGAACAGACAAAGATCTTGTTACTAAAGGATTAGATGAAGAACTAAATAAGAATATGATGCTAGAAGAAATTGAAAAACTAAGACCACGTGATAAAGAAATTATTGAACTAAGATATGGTCTAAATCAAAAAAAAGAAATGACTCAAAAAGACGTTGCCACTTTACTAGGAATAAGTCAATCGTATATATCACGTATAGAAAAAAAAGTAATAAAAAAACTAAAAAGTATTATAAAAACATAACATTAAATAAAAAACCTCCCTAAAAAAAGAAATAAACCTAACTTTAAACTTGCAAGGTTTATTTTCAAAAAGGGAGGTTTTTTTAATTTCTAGTAATTTGTTTCTTTACCAAATATTCTCTAAGTTTATCCACATCATCATTTTTATAAATAATATTGTATATTGTCTCAATTATATCTACTTTTTTATTATCACTTCGAACAAGATTGTGAATAGACTCTAAAGTATATAATCCCTCAATAGTAGTATTATTTATATACTCTTGAATAATATCTCTATTAACCCCTTCGCCAAACATTTTTCCTAATGTATAATTTCTACTTTTAGGAGAAGTACAAGTTAAGAGCAAATCTCCAATTCCCGCATAAGTTAAAATTGTCTTTTTATTCCCACCAAAATCATATATTAAATTCATTACATCATTTAAAGCCTTTGTAATAAACATACATTTCGTAGATTCAGGATAATTCATTCCATCAATCATTCCAGAAGCAATCGCTATTACATTTTTAATTGCTCCATACATCTCTACCCCAAAAATATCCTTAGATAACTCTAATTTCAAAACATCATTTTCTAAAGCCTTCTTAATAACTTTTGCTGTTCCAATATTTTTAGTTGCCAAAGTTAAAGCCACTGGCACCCCCAAAACCATATCAACTGCAAAAGTCCCACCAGAAATAACTCCCACCTTCTTAGTTCTAATTATTTTTCTAACAATATTACTAACAAATAAAAGACTATCTTGCTCAATTCCCTTACTAGCAATACATATATGTTGATTTTTTTTATAAAATTTTTTCAACTCTCTAATTGTCTCTCTTGCAAATTTAACAGGTATAGCAATAACTACAATATTTGCACCTTTAACTGCTTCTTCCATACTCATTGTAAATTTTACAGAATCATCAATCACATATCCAGGTAAAGCCCTTTTATTTTTCCTTTCCTTAATAAGCATATCATATTCACTTTGAATCTTCGTCCATATTGTTACATTATTATTGCCTCTCTTAAACATTTCAGTTAAAGCCAAAGCATAAGCTCCAGCCCCCAGTATTGTAATATTCATTCTATCACCTTTATCTTCGTATTTATTTTTACATCAAAAAAATTAACTGGCAATTCAATAGTTCTAAAAACACCCTTTTTAGGCCAAATAATCTTATTCCTATTTACATCATTGAAATAATAAAGAATAGTATCATTTTTATCACACATTATCACATCAATATTTCTTTTCATAAAAAAAGTATGAATACTATTACAATTATCAAATATCTTGGCATTCTTAATCTCTTTACAAAACATAAAACCTTTAAACCTTGAAAAAAAACTTTTACACTTAGTTACATCAATAGATTTATCATTATAAATAAGTTTCATAACTATCATCACCATTTAAATTTTATCAAAAATAATTATCTTTTTCAATATAATTAATTTAATAATTATTTATCTTTTCATAACTACTTTTCCCAAAAATATGATATACTAAACATAAGGTGATATTATGGAAAGAAGAAAAAGGAAAAAAAAGTTAAAAGTAGGAAGAATAATTATAACTTTAATTATTCTGGGAGGTCTTTTCTTTGCAGGGTCTAAACTCTTAAATTTTACCAAAGAAAAAATTATTATTAAAGATTCTTATATTGCAAGTGAAGTTAGTCAAGTTTCTGTATATACCTATAATGAGGAAACCTCAAAAATGGAAGAAACTTCAAAAATTCCCAGAGGAGTTAAAATAAAAACTAGTAATAAAAATAAAACTATCGAGGACATCAATTATATAGAAATTACTTACAATGAACAAAAATATTACATTAATGAAATAAATTTAAATGAAAATCCTAAAGAAGTAGTTAAAGAAACTGAAAAATTTGTGAGAACTTCAGTAACAGTTTACAAAAATGAAAAAGATTCAAAAATATCATCATTTATAAGAAAAGGAAATTCTCTTCAAATTCTTGATTATGATAAACTAGATTCCGAAGGTAATGTTAATATGTACAAAATTAAAAAAGATAAAATAGAAGGGTGGGTGTATGCAAAATATTTAGTAGATACTAAAGAATTAGCAGATTCACCATATAATGAAAATGGCATCTACGATAAACATAAAGACAGAAAATATGGCAGGGAATTATATGGAGGAAGTACTAAAACTCTAGATTATTATCCATATGAACACCCAGAATTTGAAAACAATCCATTATTAAAGCAAGCAAAAGCAATGTATTTAAATGCCGGAGCAAATGTAATTAATCAAATCGACAGTTATCTTGAAATTGCCAAATCTAGCGGAGTAAATGCCATTGTCGTAGACTTAAAAGATGGAGCTTTAGCTTACCCTATGAAAGTTGCAAAAGAATATTCAATGACAGCTTACAATACGGCAATAAATAGCCAAGAAAATTATAAAAAAGCCATTGATAAAATTAAGGAAGCTGGAATATATGTAATTGGTCGAATTGTCGTATTTAACGATCCCCATTATGGTAAAGATCATCCAGAAGATTGTATCAAATCCACAGCCTCATCAAGATTATGGCCATCAGCTTATTCAAGAGGCGCCTGGGAATATAATGTTGAATTAGCCAAACAAGCTATTAAAGATGTTGGCTTTAACGAAATTCAATTTGATTACGTAAGATTTCCAGAAGATGCATATAATATGTCACTAAGAGGGAACACCGATTTTAAAAATACTTACGGAGAAGAGAAAGCCGAAGCCGTTCAAAACTTTCTCTTCTATGCCGCCGATCAAATACACAAAGAAAATGTATATTTATCCGTAGACGTCTTTGGAGAATGCTCAGGAACTTATGTAACATCATATGGACAATACTGGCCAGCCATCTCAAATATTGTTGATGCTATTAGCTCAATGCCTTACACTGATCACTTTGGAAGAACCGTAGATACTTGGTCTAATCCATATAAAACAGTTAATAATTGGGCTAAAGGAGCTGCTGAAAGACAAAAAGAAATTTCCACACCAGCTATTCCTAGAACCTGGATAACTGCTTATGATACTCCATATTGGAATCCTACAGTAATATATGATGCCACCAAAATAAGTGATCAAGCAAGAGCTTTATCAGATGCAGGCTTAAAAGGCGGATTTATCACGTGGAATTCTGCATCAAATATTAACAAATACCGTCAAATAAAATCAGCTTTCGCAAAAGATTATTAATGAAAAGGAGTAAATATGAAAGTAGAAATAAATAATATTACATATGAAATAATAAAAGATTACAAAGAAGGATACAACGAAGAAGAATTTAAACAAAAATGCACCGATTACTTTTATGATTATGATTATATAGTAGGAGATATTGCCTATGGTAAATTAAGATTAAAAGGCTTTTATGATGAGAAAAACAAAAAAGCAAATAAAATTAATAACTATAAAAATCTAGATAATTATTTAAAAATTAATTGTGCTCCTGATTGTAAATATTTTATTGCAAAAAAAACAAGTAAATAAAAGGACAAGTAAAAAATAAAAATAATGTATTAAAAAACTTGTCAAAATAGTAGATTTATGTTAACATTAAACTATAGTAAGATAAGGAGGAAAAAATCTTGGATAAGAAAAAATTAATAGGAACAATTATTGGTGTAACAATGTTTGCCGCTTTAATTGCCGGAGCAACATTTGCTTGGTTAACATTCAGTGCAACAATAACTAATGGTAGTTATAATACTGGTACTAAAAACTTCGTTATCAATTATGACGGTGGCACAGCTCTTACTGAAATGCCAATGCTAACTGTCTCAGGAGCAAGTGCTGTTGCTTCAAGTGGAGCTAAAGTAATTAGTTTATCTGCGGGATTAGCCTCAGGCTCAACCCCAGGTAATCTAACAATAACTTTAAATACTACTGCTACTGGTGCTGATTCAAATGGGCACGTTAGCGTTTTACCAGCAATGAGATATTCAGTAGCCATTGGCACTGGTACTCCAACAGCTCCAAAAACGATAACAAGCAATACTCAAGCATTAGTACTATCAGGAACTAGCACAACTCAAAAAATCAGTAGTACAACCGCAACAACTATTAAAGTATATTTCTGGCTAGAAGCTAGCGATGTAACTACAACTATGTTAGGAGCAAGCTATTCTGGTTACATTTCAGCTAGTGCTACTCAAACAGAATCATAATTAAGAAAGGAAAATAAAAATGAAAAGTAAAGAAAAATTATTAATGGCTATTATTGCAGTTACCTTAATAATCGTCTTAGTAGGTGGAGCCACATTCGCATACTGGACTTGGAGATCATCAACTAACACCTCTGTTACCTTTACAGTACAAGGTGGTTCAATTACTATCGATGGTGGCGGCAATATTACAAGTAAATCATTAGCTCCAGCTGCTTGTACTAATGGAACATATGCTATTCAAAGACAAATTACTGTAACTTCAAAAAATGATACTGGAACTGATATGAACGAAATTCTACAATTAAAAGTAACTGCCTTAACTCCAGTAACTGGAAGAACACTTACTACAACAGCAAAGCAATCAATAAAATGGGCAATTGTTAAAATATCTGGAACAAGTGCTTATGCTTCAACTAATTGCAGTTCACCATCAGCTCAAGGAACATTCGAAAACTATAGCACTGGTTCAGTAATCCCATTATACACAGCTACTGGCAATGCCAAAGCTAATGCCACAACAACATCATATTACAAATTATTTATTTGGATAGATTCAGGATACACTGGTACTACTACAGTAGGTACAACAGTAACAGATCCATTACAAGAGTTAACATTAAAACTTGATTGGCAAGGATCAATGACAAACGCAACTAGTTAAAATAAAAAAGAATTTCAACTTTTTGAAATTCTTTTTAAATGAAAAAAATTGGATAATTACTATTAGAAGAATCTCTGTTATCGTAATTATTATTAACCACATCATCTTTAATTTCTTTCTTCTCCGTAACACTATTTCTTGCATTACTATTACTGTTACTATTACTATTACTATTATTGTTACTCCTGTTACCTCTAGAGACTGTTTCATTACCAAAAGCTTTAGCTAACTTAAACATTGATCTCATATTATTTACCATCGGCTTAGCTTGCCTAATAAGTGGAATTGTCTGATTAACAACATTTAAAGTTTTATTAGCTCCGGTCAATAAACCACTCCAATTAAATGCCTTAAGTCCACTTCCAATTTTACCAAATATTCCCGAACTTTTAGGCACCATTCCTAAACCATTCATCGCCGGTATAGAACTACCCATTCTAAAAGCCGGTGCCATATTCATTCCCATACTAGGAATTGTTCCAAAGCCCATCCCGGGCATAAAAAATCTTCCTGGGTTCATATTCGTATTCCTTCCTAACATAATATATGTAAAATTTTAAAAAAAGTTTTAAAAAAACCATTATTTGTGATACAATTAAAATATAGATAAAAATAAAATGGTGATAATATGAATAATGGAAAAAATATGCAAGGAATAAATAACAGTATTACACACAACAATATGCAAAATGATTTAAATAACCACCCAGTAATGCCTCAAAAAAGTATTAGCGAAATAAAAAAAGAGTTCTCTAATAACAATAATGGACTAAAAAAGAATATCAAATTAAAAAGATTTAAATACAAAGTAAAAGACAATACTGGTAAAATTATAAGTAGCTATTTTGATGCTGATGCCAAAGTAGATGTTGAATCTTTTCTATTAAATAAAGGATACGAAATTATTTCCATAGAAGAAGACAAACTATCAACTTCATTAGGATTAGCTAACGCCTATGCATCAAGAAGAATGTCTTCAAAAGATTTAAACTTTTTCCTAACACAATTATCTACCTATGTAAAATCTGGTATTCCTTTACTAGACTCAATGGAAATTTTAAGTAGGCAAAGTAAAAAGAAAAATATCAGTATGCTCTACAAAAAAATAGTATTTGATTTGAATAGGGGACTATCATTTAGTCAATGTCTAGAAAAACAAGGAAAAGTATTTCCTAAAATGCTAATAAATATGTTAAAAACCTCTGAAATGACTGGAGATTTAACTGGAGTTCTAGACGATATGGCAACATATTATAAAAGACAAGATTCAAACAGAAAACAAATAATTAATGCGATGATTTATCCCTCAGTATTATTAGTATTTGCTATAGCAGTTCTAACATTTGTCATTACTTACGTTGTTCCATCATTTACCTCAATGTACCAAGATGCCGGTTCAACCCTTCCCGCAGTGACCAAAATAATTATGAATGTTAGTGAATTTACAATAAATAATTGGTACTATATAGTAGGTACCATCGCTATAGTAAGTATAACTATTGCTCTATTGTATAAATCATCACCAAAAATAAAATATGGTTTTCAATGGATTCTAATGCATATTCCCGTAGTAAAAGAAATAATTAAATATAATCAATTAGTTACTTTTACCAGTACATTTTCCACCCTTATTAAACATGACGTATTTATTACAGATAGTATGGACATATTAAGTGTTATTACTGAAAATGAAATATATAAAAAAATAATCAATGATGCTATTATTAATCTTAGTAAAGGAAATGGTGTATCAGTTGCTTTTAAAGGCCATTGGGCTTTCCCTGAAACCGCTTATGAAATGCTTGTAACCGGTGAAAAAACAGGAAAACTAGGTGAAATGATGGAACACGTCTCAGCCTTTTATCAAGAGGAACAAACCAACATTATCACCAGATTAAAAAGTCTAATCGAACCAATTATGATAATTCTCTTAGCAATTATTGTAGGTGTAGTTCTTCTTGCAGTAGTAGTACCTATGTTTGATATCTATAAAACAATAATATAAGGAGACCATATGGAGTATATATATTTAACAATATTTTTTATATTTGGTAGCATTATGGGTTCATTCTACCACGCCATGGCCACCAGATTATCAAAAGGTGAATCCATAATAAGACCATCATCACACTGTGAAAAATGTGGACATATATTAAAATGGTATGAATTGATTCCTATCATATCTTATTTATTACAAAAAGGAAAATGCCGAAAATGTCAAAATAAACTACCAATAAGTTATTTACTAATGGAAATATGTACCGGAGTTTTATTTGCCGTGTGCTATCACGTCTTTGGCTTTGAACTAAAATTAATTACCGCCTTAATATTTGTCTCAAGCCTAATTACTATCATCATCAGTGACATTGAATATATGATAATTTTAGATGAAGTATTAATCTTTGCCATTACCGCCATAATAATAGTGGATATATTTGATATAGGGCTGTACAAAACTTCACTATGTGTTTTATCAGGAGTAGGGGCATTTATTACTATGCTACTAATAAAAAAACTAGGAGACCTTATTTTCAAACAAGAATCACTAGGCGGTGGAGATATTAAATTAATGTTTTTAGTTGGCTTAGTAATAGGATATCCAATGTCCGTATGCAATATATTCTTTGCCACCTTCATTGCATTTCCTATAGCTCTTGCTTTATTAATTTTCAAAAAAGATAATATTATTCCCTTTGGCCCATTCCTAAGTATGGCTGCAATTATTTTATATATTTGGGGATTAACCTTTGAAGAAGTCTTAAAATTTATTATCAAATAAAAAGAGAAAAGAGGTATAAAATGAGCAAAAAAACAATTTTAATAATTTTACTAATTATGTTATCAATTGGAATCGTTTCACTATATACAACTTTTGCTATTGATGAAGAAGCTAAAAAATTAGAAGATTCAAATGCTGACTATAATTTAATATATTCAATCAAAGAAAATTCCAATAAAATCTTAAGCATTTCCCCAAAAGAGGAAAAGTATGTTGATATAGCCCTAAATAATCCCTATCAATCTACAGTAAAATATGGAATGTATTATTATGTAGAAAAGCCTACTAGATCCCCCCAAGGACTTACCTTATCACTAGCCGAAGACTCATTAGATTTACTACAAAATACTATTAAACCAAACCAATCTAGAAACATCTCTATAAAAGTAGTAAATAACTCAGAAGAACAAGTTGAACTGGTTATAGGTGCTTTAGTAGGATTTGAAAAAGGAAATATTGAAGACTTAGTAAAAGACGGAGAAATATTAATTAAATAAAAGGAGAAAAAAATGAAAAGAATTGCAATTAATGGTTTTGGCCGCATTGGCCGTTTAGTTTTTAGAATTATCACATCCCTAGAAGATATGGAAGTGATAGCTATCAATGATTTATCCACCCCAGAAGAATTAGCATACTTATTAAAATATGACACTAATCATCGTGGATATAAAGAAAAAATAACATTTGATGAAGAAAATATTTATGTAAATGATAAGAAGATAAAAGTATATAAGGAAATGGACCCAGTAAATTTACCTTGGAAAGAATTAGGGATAGATATAGTATTAGAATGTACTGGAAAATTTACTAGTTATGAAAAAGCCCTAGCACATATCAACTCTGGAGCTAAAAAAGTTTTAATATCAGCTCCTGGAAAAGGCGAAATGAAAACAATTGTTTATAATGTAAATGATCAAATTTTAAATGACAATGATATCATTGTTTCCGCTGCCTCTTGCACAACCAATTGCCTAGCTCCAGTACTAAAAGTATTAGATGACGAGTTTGGTATAATAAAAGGTAATATGACAACAATTCACGCTTATACAAACGATCAGGCTACTCTAGATGTTTCACATAAAAAAGGAATTATTGAAAGAAGAGGACGTGCTTGCGCTATGAATATGGTACCAACCTCAACAGGAGCTGCCAAAGCAATTGGCAAGGTTCTTCCAAATCTTGAAGGAAAAATTCTAGGTTCAGCCATAAGAGTTCCAATATCTGATGGTTCATTAATTGACTTAGTCGTTGAATTATCAAGAAAAGTAACTAAAGAAGAAATTAACCAAACATTTAAAAACAACATCAATGAAACCTTACACTACACTGAAGATCCAATTGTATCATCTGATATTATTTCTTCAACCTGTGGTGCTACTATTGATTCTAACCTAACAAATGTTTTAGAAGTTGACGGAAAACAATTAGTTCATATTGTTGCTTGGTATGACAACGAAATGGGTTATTCTTATCAAATGGTAAGAACCCTTCAAAAAATGTAATAAAGAACCAAAAAGGTTCTTTTTATTAAAGACCGTAAATATAAAAAATAGATGTCAATTAATATTGATAATATTTAAAAAATATGATATATTATTAACATAGAGAGTAGCTAAAGAGGGTGATACAATGGAATTTAAAAAAATGATAATTGTTCTAAGTATTACCATAATTGTTTTAATGAGTATAATGATGGGAGTAAGCTATGGTTGGTATGCCTATGAAAATGCACAAAGTACCATTGGCGGTACCACAATTAAAGAAAATCCAACAGTAATCTTTTCCCAAACAGAGTACATAAGTTCAACTCAAACAATGCCAATATTAGACACAGATCGCTATAATTATGCTAATAAAAATAGTTTTAATATAACCATTGGTGAAAATCTTAAAGAGTATCAAGTTGGTATTGAAATATCACTTGTTAATATTTCAATGTCAGAAGAATTAAAAATAGCTAACTATAAATATGAACTACTTCAGGACGGAGTAGTTATAGCTAATGGAAATTTTGCTGATTTAAATGTTACCAGTATCAAATTAATGCCAATGACGATCATTAATCCAATTGGCTATCCTCAAACATATACCTATGAATTATATATCTGGCTAAGTGATGATGGCACAAATCAAAACTATCTAATGAATAAAGGATTTAATGCCAGAATTAATGTTAACAGTGCAGTAAAAAGATAGAAAGAAGGTTTTTATGAAGCGCCAAACAATAATTACCATTATCGCAATTATCATCTTTGGAATTACCGTTGCCGGTTCAACATATGCCTTTTATACCGCTAGCATTTCTACTAAAAAAAATATGCTGAGTGCTAGTGGTAGCGAATTAACAGTAAACTATACTGGTCAATCATCAATTGACGGCCCAATAAATGTTACCAATAGTAGAATAGAAGGTCAAAGTGCCACCGTAAATATAAGCCTCGGCGAAAACAGTGTTCCTGCTAAAGCCTCACTATTTCTAAATATTCAAAAAATAGAAAATACAATTGAATATTTAAGACAAATGGATGTTATATTTCCTGTACTACATGGTTTATATGGAGAAGATGGAACAGTGCAGGGGTTATTTGAACTGTTAAAAAAGCCATATGTTGGTTGCAGAGTTATGGGATCTTCTATTGCTATGGATAAAGTATATACAAAAATTATTTTTGATAAGGCAAAAATTAAACAAGCAAAGTATGAATATATAAGAAAAGATAAAGATAAATATATTTATATAGATAAAGATTTTAATGAAACAAGAAAAGACCTAAAAGAAATTTGCAAAATTATAGAGAGAAATATAGATTATCCAATGTTTATAAAACCATCTAATTCAGGTTCATCTGTAGGAATAAATAAAGCAAAAAATATAGAAGAATTGGAAAAATATATAGAATATGCTTCAAAGTTTGATAAAAAAATATTAATAGAAGAAACATTAATAGGAAGAGAAATAGAATGTTCAGTATTAGGAAATGAAGATGTAAAAGCATCATGTATTGGAGAAATCTTACCAGCAGAGAATTTTTATACATTTGATGCAAAATATAAAAATGCGGAATCTAAACTTACAATTCCTGCAGAAATAAATAAAGATTTAACAGACCAAGTTAGAAAAACAGCTATAAAAGCATTTAAAGCAATTGATGGTAAAGGGTTTGCAAGAGTGGACTTTTTTGTAAATGATAAAACAAATGAAATTTATAT
>OIYV01001337.1_pt1 | contig 11905 bp, 10 predicted proteins | sample 1588251 | NCBI WGS metagenome assembly OIYV01 (sample SAMN03283282) | human gut metagenome | biome: human-associated habitat; material: feces | host: Homo sapiens | place: Peru | collected 2012
AAACAAATTCAAGCAGCGTATCAACAGTGTCTGCATCCAGATCAAGAAGTAGAATCTGTTTCATACGAACAAAATGTAGACATTAAACAAGATATTAAAACAGAACCCATTTCAATGAAAGAAGATGAGATTACACCTCCACCTGTTCCTAAAGTAGAAACATTGTTTGTGAATAATGAAAAGGATGTAGTTGTATATCAAGATATATTGAATTCGATTGAAAGAAGTTTACCTAAAAAGATTGGTTCCAAAGAAATCGTACAAGTATTTACTGATTCTAAAGTATTGCCATATTTAGAAGATGAACTCTTTTGTAGAAAATTAGAAGACATCTTTTTATCTCGTACATTAAAATATGTCAAAAATTCAAGGGATCCTATTTATATGTATTTAGGAAAGTATGGCATGTCTAGATTATCGAATATTTTGGAACATTCGAATGTGCCATATTATAAACGTCCTGCCTTTGTAGCTTTTATTGTAGTAAGTGTCATTCTTTTAGAGTTGATACTGGGTATAGTTTAACAATCGCAAGAAAAAAACAAGAATCTTCATTTGTATATCATGTATGATATACATAAAGGAGATTCTTTTTTATGTCTAAAAAAACGTTATTCGATTGTAAAATCAAAAAATATGCTTATAAAGATATAGATTCGATTTATAAAGAACTAGATATTTCGAATCATAGTTTAAATAATATGGATGTAGAAACGATGAAAGAGCGGTATGGTGAAAATCGTTTCTTGAATCAAAAGAAGGATACAACACTCTATCGATTAAGAAGAGCTTTTGTGAATCCGTTTAATGTGATTTTATTTGTGCTTGGCATTATTTCATTTATTACTGACGTTTTGTTTGCTTCTAATTTTTCACGTAATTTTACAACGAGTATACTTATATTTGTGATGATACTTATCAGTGGTACGATTCGTTTAATTCAGGAATTAAGTGCTAAAAATGCCTCTTTAAAACTTGAACGACTGATACATGAAACAATATTGGTGAAACGTAATGATGACATTCAAGAAATCTTTGCGGAAGAATTAGTTGTAGGGGATACTGTTTTACTTCGTGCTGGGGATCGTGTTCCTGCAGATATTCGATTAACTCAAGTCAAAGATTTATTTCTTTCAGAAGCCGCAATCACTGGAGAAAGTGCCATTTTAGAAAAGACAAGTGAAACATTATCTTATGATCAAGCGAAACTGAATAATATTGCGTTCATGGCCACTACGATCATTAGTGGTAAAGGTGAAGGTATTGTTCTTGCGGTAGGCAATGACACATTGTATGGCAGCTTTACGAAAATGGATTCTGAAGAAAAGGATGCGTTTAGAAAAGGGGCTAACTCCATTGCGATGGTGATGTTGAAATTCATTGCGGTATTAATTCCTATTGTCTTTATATTGTTGAGCATAACCGGTGGAAGGCTACTTGAATCGTTTGCGTTTTCATTAAGTGTAGCTGTTGGATTGATGCCAGAAATGCTTCCAACTGTCATTTCGGCAAGTCTTGCATGTGGTAGTTTATCCATGTCTAAGAAACAAACCATCATCAAAGATATCAATGCGATGCAAGGCTTCGGCAGTATGGACGTTCTTTGTATGGATAAAACGGGTACGTTGACTAACGAGAATATTCTTCTTGAATATTATATGGATGTTTTGGGAAATGAAAATACAAATATATTAGATTATGCCTATTTAAGCAGCTATTACCATTCAGGTGTTTGTAATCCGGTGGACAATGCGATATTGGCATGTAAGACAATGCCTAATAAGGAAAAGCATTTTGAAAATCTTTTAATGGATTATACAAAAATCGATGAAATTCCTTTTGATTATACGCGAAAATTTGTGAGTACATTAGTAAAAAATGAGAATCAAAATATCTTGATTATGAAGGGAGGTATTGAGCATATATTAAAGCGTTGTTCATTTGTTGAATATAAAGGTGAAATCCTACAAATTGAAAAAGACGCGATTCAAAGTGTATCAAGTATTGTGGATGATATGTTGAATGATGGCATGAAAGTGATTGCCATTGCTAAAAAGGAAATTAATTCAAATTACATTACATCCGAAGATGAGAGTTCCATGATTTTAATGGGTTATCTAGCTTTCTTTGATGCACCTAAGAAAACAGCTAAATCCTCGATTACGGCATTAAAAGATTTGATGGTGACTCCAAAAGTTTTAACAGGCGATAATGTGGATGTTGCGATGTCTGTATGTAAAAGAGTGGGGATTACAAGTGATACAGTATTTATTGGAAATGATATTGATTGTATGAGTGACGAAAAGCTAAGTGTTGTAGTTGAAAAGAATCATATCTTTGCCGAGCTTTCTCCAGGACAAAAGGTGCGTATCGTACATGCGCTTTCAAATAATGGCCATACCGTAGGCTTTTTAGGCGATGGCATCAATGATATTCCAGCCTTATGTGAGGCCAATGTAGGTATTAGTGTAGATACAGCCGTGGATGCTGCTAAAGATGCAGCGGATGTTGTATTACTTCAAAAAGATTTAGGTGTTTTAGAACAAGCTATTCTTGAAGGTCGTAAAACATTCACAAACATGTTGAAATACATTAAGATCACCGCAAGTTCAAATTTTGGAAATATCTTATCCATTGTGTGTGCCAGTGCCTTCTTGCCATTTCTTCCAATGACATCTCTTCAGATTCTATTGTTAAATTTATTATATGATGTTTTATGTATCATTCTTCCATGGGATAATGTAGATGAGGAAGAAACATTAAAGCCTAGAGACTGGTCAGGAAAAACACTTGGTCGTTTTATGTTGTCGTTTGGTCCCATTAGCTCCTTATTTGATATTCTAACGTTTGGATTTTTGTACTTTGTGTTATGTCCTAAACTTTGTGGTGGACTCACATATTTAAATCTAAGCGATCCTTTGATGCAGGCAAGATATATCTCCATCTTTCAAACAGGGTGGTTTTTAGAGTCAATGTGGACGCAAGTATTAATTTTACATTTTTTAAGAACACGAAAGATTCCGTTTATTCAAAGTCGGCCATCTATACTTGTAATCACAATCACAATTTTAGGTGTTATCGCATTCACATCCATCACATTTACGAAAACAGCTACATTCTTTAATTTAACTAAATTGCCACTTTGGTATTTTGTGTTCTTGTTGATTATTGTGCTTTTATATATGCTTCTAACGACAATCATCAAAATGTTTTATCAAAAGAAGTATCATGAACTGATTTAAAGGAGGTGTTTCAATGAAAAAGAATATGCATTTTATTTCAATTGATCTATCCTTTGAAAAATGGTTGTTAGAAAAGCTATTAAAAGAACCTCCACAAAGTGAATGTGTAGATGATTTAGTATCCGGTATCTATGATATGATGAGTCAAGAAGTCAACACACTTGTATTAAGTACAGATAAAGAAGTAAATGTATCCTTAGATACAATTAAAGCCCTAGACTTAGAAATCTATCCTAAAAGTCGTAAGGTACTTATGCAGAACAATGAAGTGAGTTTAACACCCAAAGAGTTTGATATTCTTTATTTTCTTGCACAAAATCGTGGAGAAGTATTCACAAAGGAGCAAATCTATAAAGCCGTATGGTCCGAAAACTATTTATTAGATGATTCGAATATCATGGCTTTTATTCGAAAATTAAGAAAGAAAATCGAACCGAATCCGGATGAGCCTCAATACATATTAACAATTTGGGGGATTGGATATAAGTTTAATGATCAATTATAAACAACTATTTTTAAATCGATAGTTGTTTTCTTTTTTGAAGCATAAAGTGTTTGATTCTTTTTGTGAATTCGAATAAGCTATTAGTAAAGGAGAAATTTAAATATGAAATATGGATTTGGAGTCGATATTGGTGGTACTACAATAAAGATTGGATTGTTTTCAGTGGATGGAGATTTGTTGGAGAAATGGGAAATTCCGACAAACAAAACAGATAATGGAAAATATATTCTTACTGAAATTGTTGATTTTATTGATCGTACGATTAAATCGAAAAACATCGGTAAAAGTGATGTGATTGGTGTAGGTTTAGGTGTGCCAGGACCTGTAAATAAGAATGGCTATGTGAGTGTATGTGTGAATTTAGGATGGAATTCAATCAATGTTGAAGAAGAATTTCACAAAATTTCAGAGCTTCCTGTAAAAGTAGGTAACGATGCCAACGTTGCAGCACTTGGTGAAATGTGGCAAGGTGCAGGAAAAGGATATCAAGACGTATTGATGGTTACACTTGGCACTGGTGTTGGTGGCGGTTGTGTTTTAAATGGAAAAGTCATATCTGGAATTCATGGTGCTGGTGGAGAAATTGGACATATGCCTGTAAAGGATGATGAGAAAACTCCATGTAACTGTGGAAATCATGGATGTTTAGAACAATATGTTTCAGCTACAGGAATTGTTACTCAAGCTAAGAAGATGTTAGAAACGGATGAACGCCCTTCTAGTTTACGTGATTATGATTGTTTAGAAGCTAAACACATTTATGACGAAGCTAAAAAAGGGGATGTCATCGCTAATGAATTAGTGGATTCCACTTGTAAAATTCTCGCAAAGGCATTGGCACAAGTTTGTAGTGTGATTGATCCAGAAATCATTGTGATTGGTGGTGGCGTTTCAAAGGCTGGAAATATTTTGACTTCAAGAATCACGCAATTCTTTAAAGAGTATGCATTCCATGCATGTAAAAATACACCTATCGTTTTGGCTAAATTAGAAAATGATGCTGGAATGTATGGTTGTGTAAAATCATTATTTTAATTCTTGCCAAATTGCAAGAAATTCGCAAGGTTTTAACCATGGGGTTAGCCTTGCTTTTTTTATATTCTAAAGGTGGATGAAGGGAGGCAATATCATGCTTATTTATGATTTTACGATACGAATTACATTTTCTATGGTATTAGGATTTCTGATTGGACTAGAAAGACAATTAACAGGTCATATGGCTGGAATTCGCATCAATGTACTTCTATGTATGGGAACCTGTTTCTTCACTTTATTTCCATTGTTATATGGTTCTGATGAAGTGTTTCGTATCGCAAGCTCTATTATTTCAGGCGTTGGATTTCTATGTAGTGGCGTGATATTTAAGGACAGTGGTACCGTTCGTGGAATGAATACGGCGGCTACATTATGGTGTACAAGTGCAATCGGCATTCTTACTAGTACGGGTAAGTATAGTATCGCCATTTGTGCAGCAGGAATATTAATAATTTCAAATCTGTTGTTTCGCCCTTTAGCCCAGAAAATAAGTCCAATTACGACAAATGAAGAAAGTGAAAAACAATATTGTATTACCGTTGTTTGTCAGGCGGATGCCGAGAATGATATTCGTTCTTTATTGATTAACACAAATGTATGTAAAACATTATTTTTGAACCATCTTGAAAGTGGAGATGTGATTGGAGATAAAGTGGAAATCATTGCGATGTATTGTTCTTCTGGTAAATCGAAAAAACATGTGTTGGAAGGTATTGTTGGAAAAATCTTAAATCTTACTGACGTCGTAAGTGCAGGATGGGAGGTACTTTAAATGAAGAAAAAAATTAGAGATGACTACTTGCTCGTATTCTATGTAGTATTCTCTATAGGATGTGGTTTAGGCAGCTTATTATTAAGTGAAAATAAAATAATTGTTTTAGAAATTTGGTACGTGATATCTTCAATTGTTTGGATCTTTTTGATCGTTTCGATGCTTAGATATCTAAAAGTGAGAAGGGAGTGAAATACATGAATGTTACATCTATCTTTTTTGGGATTTTATTTATAACGATTGGCGTCTTATTTGCGTGTAAAAAAGGATATTTTTTTACAAATACAGTAAATATTGCGGATGAAGATTTAACTTATTTGTGTCGCAATGTCGGTGAAATCATTGTGTTAAATGGAATTATATTTTTATTAAAAGGCGTATGTCCCGGATTTAATAATCATTGGTTTACTGGATGCATGATCGCATGGTTTATTATTGCAGGCCTTGATGTTTGGTATCTAAGGAGGGATTTAAAATGACAAAAAAAGAAAATCGAATGATTGTTCAAAAGGCAGTAATTCGTGATGAACAAAATCATCGCATCCAATTTGCGGCGAACAATGAAGTTAGTGAAGTCTTAAATGGTTTTCATACAAACTTGAATGGTTTAAATCATGATGCAGTGGAATTAAATCGTACAAAATATGGTTCGAACAAAGTAACTCATGAAAAGAAAAAGAGTGTAGCCAAGCAATTAGCTGAAGCTTTCATCAACCCATTTACTGTGATTTTATTCTGTTTGACAATTGTATCCACAATAACAGATATGATCCTTCCATACTATTCATTATTTGGAAGTGATCCTGAAGATTTTAGTCCTCTAACTGTCATTATTGTTTTGACAATGGTAATTATTTCAGGAACATTACGTTTTGTTCAAGAATCAAGAAGTGGTAATGCAGCCGAAAAATTATTATCTATGATCACAACAACTTGTACAGTGACACGGAAAGGCCAACCTAAAATTGAAATTCCTATGGACGAATTAGTGGTTGGTGATATTGTACATTTATCGGCTGGTGATATGATTCCTGCGGATATTCGTATTTTAGAGGCAAAAGATCTATTTGTATCTCAATCTAGCTTAACTGGTGAGAGTGAGCCAATCGAAAAGACGAGTGAAATTTCTATTTCTAAAGAAAGTGTTACAGATTATACAAATATTGCCTTTATGGGCAGTAACGTCATTTCGGGTAGTGCGACAGCCATTGTGGTTTGTACAGGAGACAATACATTATTTGGTTCTATGGCAAGTGCTTTAGCTATAGATGCAGTAGAAACCAGCTTTACAAAGGGCGTAAATGCCGTATCTTGGGTATTGATTCGATTTATGTTGGTCATGGTCCCTTTAGTATTCTTTATTAATGGCATCACAAAAGGGGATTGGCTAGATGCTTTCTTATTTGGAATTTCGATTGCGGTTGGACTAACACCAGAAATGCTTCCAATGATCGTTACAACGTGTCTTGCCAAAGGGGCAGTGAGTATGTCACAAAAGAAGACTATCGTTAAAAATTTAAATTCCATCCAAAACTTTGGCGCTATTGACATTTTATGTACAGACAAAACAGGAACTCTAACACAGGATAAAGTTGTTTTGGAATATCATTTAAATATTAATGGGGAAGATGATAATCGTGTACTTCGCCATGCCTATTTAAATAGCTATTTTCAAACTGGATATAAAAATCTAATGGATCTTGCGATTATTCAAAGAACGGAAGAAGAAGAGTCTAACGATTCAAGCTTATTGGATTTATCCGAAAACTATACTAAAGTGGATGAGATTCCATTTGACTTAACAAGAAGAAGATTGACAACGGTTGTACAAGATCGTTTTGGCAAAACACAAATGGTAACTAAGGGTGCGGTTGAAGAAATGTTGGCAATTTGTACATATGCGGAGTGTGATGGTCGTGTTTTACCATTAACTGAAACCGTGCAAAAACGCATTTTAAAAGTAGTAGATGATTTAAATGATAAAGGATTTAGAGTGTTGGCGCTTGCACAAAAAAGCAATCCTTCACCAACAGATTCATTTGGTGTACAAGATGAGTGTGACATGGTTTTAATGGGTTATCTTGCCTTTCTAGACTCGCCAAAAGAATCAACGGCTGATGCGATTCAGGCGTTAAAAGATCATGGTGTATCGACGAAGATCCTAACAGGAGATAATGATAAAGTAACAAGAACTATTTGTAAACAAGTGGGTCTAAAAGTCAATAATATGCTTCTTGGATCGGATTTAGATAAAATGTCGGATGCTGAACTATCCAAAGTAGTTGATTCTACACAGGTTTTCGCAAAACTAACACCAGATCAAAAAGCACGTATTGTGACAGCCTTAAGAAATAATGGTCATACCGTAGGCTTTATGGGCGATGGCATTAATGATGCGGCAGCTATGAAGGCAAGTGATATTGGTATTAGTGTTGATACCGCTGTGGATGTTGCGAAAGAATCTGCGGATATTATTCTATTAGAAAAAGATCTTATGGTTTTAGAGCAGGGAATTATTGAAGGAAGAAAAACCTATGCGAATATGATCAAATATATTAAAATGACTGCTTCAAGTAACTTTGGAAATATGTTTTCCGTACTTGCCGCAAGTGCATTACTTCCATTTTTACCAATGATGAGTGTGCAATTGATCTTATTAAATTTAATTTATGATCTATCTTGTACAGCTATTCCTTGGGACAATGTGGATGAAGAATTTATCGCAAAACCAAGAAAATGGGATGCTTCGAGTATTGGAAGCTTTATGATTTGGATTGGGCCTACAAGTTCTATCTTTGACTTTACAACCTATATCTTTATGTACTTTGTATTCTGTCCAATCTTTGTTTCAAACGGCATCTTGTTTAATGATCTCGCAAATCATTATTCAGGAGCACAATTACTAGTTATGCAAGCACAATATATTGGCATGTTCCAGGCTGGTTGGTTTGTAGAATCAATGTGGAGTCAAACATTAGTCATCCATATGATTCGTACACAGAAGCTTCCATTTATTCAAAGTCGAGCAAGTGCACCACTTACATTTGTGACAATGACAGGTATTGCTGTACTTACAATCATTCCATTCACTCCACTTGGAGGTGCTTTAGGTTTTGTGGCATTACCCGCATCTTACTTTGCGTATTTGATTCCTTGTATCTTACTTTATATGTTGTTGGCAACAAGTTTAAAGAAAGCGTATGTTCGTCATTATGGCGAATTGCTGTAGGAGGTTAAACATATGGTAAATATTAATTGGCAATCAATTTGGATGAAATTATTTGACACCAACGAATGGTTAGGATTAAATATGGGTTTTTGGGTAGGTTTTGCTGTTGTGGCATTGATTGTGATCTTAATGAATGTGATATTTTGGTCAATGAAGCCTTTAGATGATAGTAAAAAGATGTAGAAAACTACATCTTTTTACATTAATGGAGAAAAGATACGAATAATACTTAAGAATAAACCCTTCACAATATTGACATGCGTATCTTCAGTTTGAATTTCTTTACACTTTTCTAATGTATCCATAAAGTTTTGTTTCACATCGATGATTTTTTTAGATTTATACAATAAAGTGCCATTTTCAAAATGTAGGTATAAGGAGCGATAATCTAAGTTGATTGTTCCGACCGTGGCATATGTATCGTCACAAATAAAGACTTTTGAATGCACAAAACCAGGCTCATATTCATAAATTTTAACGCCGCCCTGAATTAATTGTTTATAATATGTAGTTCCTATATCATGTACAATCTTTTTATCGGCAATACCCGGCATGATGATTCTAACATCGACACCTTTTTTAGCCGTATGAATTAATGTATTAATCATTTCTGAATCAATGATGAGGTAGGGTGTCATTATATATACATATTTATTGGCACTATTTAATAAATCTTCATAAACGGATTGTCCCGTCAATTCTTCGTCTAACGGAGTTTCAGCATAAGGAGCAATATAGCCATCAAACAAAGTGTCATCTACAACATCTTCATTTTTGAAAACAGAATAATCAAAGTCTTCATGACGTAAAGCGTTCCAGTTTGTTAGAAACATTACTAAATAAGACCAAACGGCTTTACCTTTAATACAAATGATATTGTCCATCCAATGACCATGTTTTACTTTCTTATTGATATATTCATCAGCTAAATTAGCACCACCACTAAAGGCAACTTTACCATCAATAATCAAAATTTTACGATGATCACGATGATTCATAATCGTATTAATGATTGGGGAAATACGATTAAAGGAAACAGCTTTGATTCCTTTTTTCTCTAATTGTTTGGCATAAGAAGCGGGAAGTGTACCTAAAGATCCCATATCGTCATACATGATACGTACTTCTACACCTTGTTTTACTTTTTCTTCTAAAATAGAAAGAATGGAATTAAACATAAAACCTTCTTCAACGATGAAATATTCCATAAAAATATATTTTTCTGCCTTTTTTAGTTCTTCTAACATGACATTAAATCCATTTTCGCAGGGTGCATAATATTCAAAATCCGTATTCCGATAAAAAGGGAAGCCCTCTTCATGTAAAAACGCCAGCTGCGATACATAGTCTGGATTGTCTTTGCGAATTTCATCAATAACCGATTCATCTTGTACATAATATGTGGATGCCTTTTTTTGTTCCTTAATAATATTACGGAATGTCTTTCCAAATAATAAGCTTAGTAACATCAATACATAGACAAATGTACCAAAGACAGGGAATATGACAATCAACATGATCCACATTAAATCTGAAGATAGGTGTCTGCTTGTACGTACGATATTTAATACGATCAAAATGGATAGAATGTGCAGAACAATTTCAATAAACACAAAAGATGTTGTGAGCCATTTAAATAGATTACAGTATAATACAATTTCACCTAATGCGATGATGACTAAAGGAATAATTCTTCCAAGCCATATTTTTAATTTCATAAATATCCACTCATTTCTAGTATAAAGTAATATACCATTTTCACGAACAATAAAAAAGAGCCAACTATGATTGGGTAGGTCATGCTGGCTCGAAAAAATATATACCGAACAGGTCTAATCAGAAAGGAAAAGAAAAAACCTATCGGCAAGACATAGTATACCACTCGTATTTTTGATTTCAAAGAAAAAACACAAAAAAATGAAACCTATACACTAGGTTTCATGAAACAATCTATAAAAAGAGGAGAGAACTAGTGTATTAGTGTTTTTTTGAGGAGACTAGTTCTCAATCGACTGTTAGATGGAATCACACATGAGATAGTTGGCGTTGTTTATGTGTGACGTATTATTATTGTTTGTTGGCTTATAAACATTCATCTAACTGCCAAAATTATACCATGTTTGTTTGAAAAATAAATTGACATTTGTCATATTTATGAAAATATTTTCTGAAATGTTCTAATTATCCCTTTATATATGGCAACATCAACTTCTTGATTTCTGAAATAGTTTTCTTACGAGCTAAAGTGTCCGCATTACTTGTGGCTGTATATCCATATAATAAATCAATCATAGCTTTAAGAAGATCTTCATCCGACATTTCTTCAAAAATAGATGAAGATACACTTTCACAAGATAAGAGTTCAATATTGAAAAGTGTTTTGTTGAAGATGGAACTTTCAAATACACCCTTATGATACGTTGTTAGATAGCGTGTTAATGCACTGATACTTCGTGATGGATTGGTTAGGGAAGTTTTAGATGTTAATTTTAGAATCAATTCCTGTTTACTTATTTGTTCGATAGAAAAAATTTACCATCACGCTTAAATGTAAGTCCTGCATTAATGTTTTTAATAGCTTCAAATATAAATTCGTTAAATTGCATAAAATCAGGTGTTGTTTTCTTTTTGGCAAACAACAATTTAAAAACATAGTTTTACATCTTAGCCAATTCTAAATATACTTTCATTATAGATATAATTAAGTTGGTATTAAAAAAAGTGTTACTGATGTAAAAAATCAAAAGAATTATATAACTATAAGTAACTTGCGCATTAAACTTGAATTTATTAACAAAAAAAGACCAATGCGAAAGAAAGGGTTTAAAAATTGCATTGGCCTATACACGCTAGATAAAATTAAGATGAGTTAAATAAAAGATTTCTTTATCTAGTATTACCTAGTATAACACTATGTATTTGTGTTTGCAAAAGATATGATTCTGACGAAATACCAAATCTGATATGAGGTTTTGCCATCATCACAGGAAGTCCAATTCGTAAAAAGAGAAGACCTTCATCAAAAGCACCTGCGTCTAAGAACATCTGTGATTACATCTCGAATGCATAGAACAAAGAGACTTAATGTTTCTTTGTTTTTTTATGCTTTATTGAGCACGAAT
>OIYV01001339.1_pt1 | contig 11903 bp, 10 predicted proteins | sample 1588251 | NCBI WGS metagenome assembly OIYV01 (sample SAMN03283282) | human gut metagenome | biome: human-associated habitat; material: feces | host: Homo sapiens | place: Peru | collected 2012
TGCATTAACTGGACTTGTAGAATTCTTGGGAACAGGAGCAATAGTATTGTTCTTGACAACCTTGGTTGTACTATTAATAATTGAAATTGCAATGCTAATATGTTGTAGAAAAAGAACTTGTTAATATTTGTAGTACGGGCAGACTCTGTGTCTGCCCAAAAAAATATTCGATAATTTATTGTAAGCGCTGTCATTTTTAATTAAGCCAACAGCCCCATTAGATAAATGGACCAAACCCGAAATTTACAATTTTTCTTATAATTCGGGCGGGTACGGAGCCCCGCCCCCCTACTTAGCTTATTCCCCTAGACTGTTTTATCATTAAGTCTCCAAACACTGCATAGCCTGTTGTAGGATCATTTACTAACACATGAGTTACGGCTCCTATAAATTTATTGTTTTGTATTATTGGAGCTCCACTCATTCCGCTGTATAATGCCTCCTGTTAATTCTATTAATTCGTCATCAGTAACTTTTATTAACATACTTTTATTGTTTGAATTATTATTTTTATATATTTTTTCTATATTAATATTGTATTCTTTTCTCTCTCCATTTTCTAAATTTAATAATATTTTTGCATTTCCAGTTTTAATTTCATTTCTATTTGCCACTTCTATTTCATTGTTGCTAATATTTAACTGTGATGTGTTTGTTACATTTCCATATATACCAAAATCAGTATTCATGCAGACATTTCCTATGGTTTTCCCGGTTTATAATACTACCTTTTATTTCTCCTGGAGTTCCTTCTTTTCCTTTTACTATACTAGAAATTTTAGAAGTGACTAGTTCCCCTGTAGATATATTAATAAGTTTACTTGTATCTATATCTACAATTCCGTGTCCTAAAGCTGCATATTTCTTTGTAGAAGGTTCATAATAAGTAATAGTTCCAATTCCTGCCGCTCCATCTCTTACCCACAAACCCAATTTATATTCATTTTCGTTAGTTTTTATTGGTTCTATATTAGCAGTATGTTCTATCCCATCTCTTACATATTTAATATTCAAATCTTCTCCATTTGAATCATTTATACTTTCTATTAATTCAGCTGTACAGGTAACCTCTTTTTCATTTATTTTTATAATCATGTCGCCTTCTTCTATTCCTGAATTTTCATAAGGCTTTTGTCCTTTAACTTCTGTCATTCCTACTACTAGTACTCCACTTGTATATAATTTTAGTCCTACTGAATTTCCAAGTGGAATTACTGAAGTTTTTGGAATTGTATTTACTTCTATATCCTTGACTTTTATCAAATTAAACAATTTTAAACTTACCTTTTCTTTTTCTACTACATTACTTTCATTTATGTTACTAGCCGTTTGTATAGCTTTATAATTTTCATCAATTTTAAGCCCTAAAACTAAATGCAAATTTAATTCTTCTCCTTTAAACAAAATAATATCGTTTGGCACATTAGTTATATCTGTTACATATATAAATATTACTAATAATATTATTATTAAAAATACTTTCTTTAAATTTTTCATAGAAAAATGGTCTCCTTCTTTAAACACTCATTTCTTGTTCTATTTTTAGAATAACCATTTTTTTTAATTTAAAACTATTTTTTATATATTCGATTTTATTAATTTTTTCTCCCAGACAAAGAAGAGGCTTAAATATGCAATTAACTTAATAATTACATATTTAAACCTCTTCCTTAATTTGAGTTTTTAAGATATTAATTTTTTATTTGTTCAGAATTTTTTTCGATTTCCAACTCTAAATTTGATATTCTTGCTGCATAGTCAAAGTTTTGCCTTTCTAAAGACTCAATTCTTTTTCTGTCTTCTATTCTTAACTCAGTATTAAGCATATGTCCTTCATGAATAGCTTTTAAATCATTATTTAATTTGCTTTCCATTAATATTAAAGAACCTTCTATGCTTCCTACTCTGTAGTCTAAATGATCTATTTTTCTACCATTTTCCAAAGCTATTTTTTCTATTTCATCTATCTTAGACACTTTTTCTTTTATCTCATCTATACAAGATATTTTTTCTTCTATTGCATCTATTCTAGATACTTTTTCGTCTAATTCATCCAGTTTCTTTAGTACTTTTTCTTCAAAATCTTTTGACATATCTTTTCCTCCTTCCTTATAGATTTTACTTTTTTATTTTATCATCCAAATAATATACAAGTCAATATAAATTTACAGTTTTTTACATTGTTTTGCTATTTAGACTAAAATTGTAAATAAAAGGGGTCTGTCCCCTTTTGTTTATTCTTATTTTTCTTTCAAATATCTTTTTAATAAAAATGTTAGGAAATATGGAAATGTACAGAATTTACCATTAAATCCAATGTTTTTATTGCATAGCTTAATTCCATATTTTATATCTTTATATTTATCACTATCAATCAAATTATTTAAGGAAGCTGTTGCATTATCATTTGCCTTCACTTCAACAGGTATTAATGAATCTTTATCTCTAATAAAAAAATCCATTTCAATTGTTCCCTTTTCATTTTTATAGAAATACAATTTATATCCCTCTTTTACTAACATATCGCTAACAACATTTTCATAAATTGCACCTTTATACGTGTTAAAATTTTCATTTCTTCTTAAATCATCTTGAGCTTCTTCATCAAGAGAACCTATCAAAATTCCTGTATCTGCAAAATACAATCTATAATTATCTGGGTTATAATTGCCACCCAGTGGAAGTTCTGGTTGTTCCATACAATATGATATATTTATTATTCCTGCATTGTCTAGCCATTCTACTGTACCAACATATTCCCTACTTCTAGCACCATTTTCAACTTTAGAAATTTGAAATTTCTTGTTTTCATTTGCAAGAAATGCTGGAATTTTTCTATATACACTTAATATTTTTCCTTGATCTAATCCATGTGCATATTTCGTAATATCTTCTTCATAATCTAATAGTATTTGTTTTTGCATTTCTAATATTCCACTGTAATTTTTTTGAGTAACAAATCTATTTACAATTGCAGGCATTCCACCAACTACCATATATTCTTTAAAATTAGACATCATAACATCATATTGTGTAGTACTTAATGGTTTAGTTTCTAGCATACATTTATAAACATCTTCAATTTGTTCCTCTTTATATCCTTTTGCCCATAGAAATTCTTCAAAATCCATTGAATACATATTATAATCAATTTTATTTCCTACACTATTTGATTCTATTTCATTGTAATTTATTCCCATTAAAGAACCCGAACATATTACATCAAATCTCCCATCTTGATTAAAAGATTTTAGTGATGTTGCACAATTAGGGCATGCCTGAAGCTCATCAAAAAAAATTAAAGTTTCATTTGGTATAAATTTGAAATCTGGGTTTTTAAAAGATATGTTTTTTAATATACTATCAACATCAAATCCATCATCAAATATACTTAGATACTTCTGCTCAAGTGCAAAGTTTATTTCTACTAAATATTTATAATTATTTTCAGCAAAATTTTTTATACTATCTGTTTTTCCAATTTGTCTTGCACCTTTTACAATCAACGGCATTTTATTTTTGTTATTTTTCCAGTCTATTAAATATTGATCTATTTTTCTTCTTAAACGACTCATATATTTTCACCTCTATATATAGAGTATCACAAAATTTTAATATTTTCAATACTGTTTTATCACAAAATTCCATAAGATTTATGACAATATATCACATTTTTCACTTTTTTTACATTTTTGGTTGCTGTTCAATCCCTAAAGAAATTATTTTAATAATAATTTTTCCCTCATTAAATGCGGAAGACAAGTAGGGGCAGCGCTCCGTACCCACCTGAAAAATTAAGAGAAATAGTTTCAAACGCTGTAGAATGGAAAAAGGGGCTATCCCCTTTTTCCCTCAATTTATTTTATTGTGTAGCCTTGTTCTATTAAGGCATTAATTATTTCTTCTTGATCCATTATTTCTTTTTGTTCTCCTGTTGAGTCTATTAATCTTATGTTTTTTGATTCGTCATATTCTATGTCTTCTCTAAATTGATCTTCTGTCATTAATATTGTTAATTTCTTTTTCTTAATTTGCACATTTAAATTTTTTCTTTCATATTTATTTATTATTTGATATCTTTCATATTCCAGTTGGGCTTGTTCTTCTGTATCAAAAGTTATTTCTTTTTGGATATTTTCTGGAATATGATTTTTTACCTTTATTCTGTATTCAATTTTACAATTGTCTTCTAATTTTTTTATCGCAGTAATTGAATATTTTTTTTCTTTTGTAGACAAAAATTCAAAAAATATATAAGCAACAACTAATAATATTATTATCCCAAAGACTACCCATAGTATTTTTTTCTTTTTATTTAATTTTATAATTAACACCTCCGCATTTATTGTTTATAGTTAACTTCAACATAAGCGTTGTCTATTCCAACATGCATATGAGTAACATCAGCTCCCCATTCAAAATCTACTATTATATTTTCTGGTATATCTTTTGACTCTGAAAATTCAAAGACAAATGTTTTTTTATTATAGCTATCCTTAGTCGAAAACCAATCCCATTCTAAATTCTTTCTTTGACTCTGTCCTTCTTGGTTACCAAATTGAACATTTACAATTGCTGGATCTTCTGGGGTTGCGCCAGGTCCATCATATCCTTTTTCATAATGAAAATATACTATATTTACAACTGCCTTTCCATATGTAATTTTTGATGTATCTCTATTAAACGGTAATTCTCCATTTTTTGTTTTATCTATTATATTTTCAATAGGAACTATAAATTTAACGCCTGAATTTACTCCTGTTACTAACTCTGTATCTCCTGAAACATTCTCTGTTTTTGTTTTTGTTGGAGATTCTGAATATTTACCAAAAGTTCCTTTTGCATCATATTCTTCTATTTTAACATCGTAATTATCTAATGTAAATTTTCTAGTGCCATCTCCACTTAATTTAACATATCCAAAATTTCCATCTTCCTCAAGTAATGTAGGCTTTGATAATTCTTTTATAAGCTTTCCTGCATTCTCTGTACTTGAATCCCAACGACCTATTATAGATTTTGTATCAGTTTTTTCTGTTATTCTTTTAGTTCTAACTCTCCATATCGTTCTATAATACTCTTTTTGAGTACACTCTCTCGTAAATGTTCTAGTTCTTATCCAATCTAAGCTAGCATCTCCTGAAGGATATAGTATTATTTTAGCTGATTTTCCGCCAAGCAATAATAGTTTTATTCCATCTTCACTAATACTAATTGTCTCTTCATTAGAATCATCATAATAATCTGCGCTTGCTTTAGCTTTTAGTTCTACATCTTTCTTTACATAACAAATCCAGCAATGCAAATCTAACTTGTTTTTATATTTTCTTATATTATATTCATCATGTAATTTTACACTTTTTCCTCCAATTGTTAAAGTAGTATTAGAATCATCAATTACTTTTGTTGCTTGTTCTTCATTATCTCCAACTCCAATAAAAGTTTCTAGTTTTACATAATCTTCTATTTCCCACCATAACACTCCATATCCCTCATAGCCTTTGTCTGTTTCTACTGGTGCTATTGTATTGTATATAAATTTTCCTGCATCTTGTTCACCCTCTGGTACTTTTAAGCTGTCTGCCCATCTATATAATTGTTGTTTCATATCTCCTGACGATAATTTTGTAACTCCATTAGATACAATATTGCTCCAAGAGCCCTTTGCTCCATTCTCTCTATTATCTAAATAATAATTACCTTCTAATGTAATATTAGCTTTATTAGGAGCCCAAAAAATACATCCTATAATTCCACATGCATGATTTAATGCATCAGAGCCAGTACTTCCGTTCAAGCTAGCTGTATTATAGCAATATACTATTACATTAATTGTTTGCCCTGATTTTACTACAGGAACCTCTATTGAATCAAAATATTTATTTTCTGGTAATACTTCTTCTTTTCCTATAAAAAGGAAATATGCATTATCTACACAAGTTCCAATAATTCCTCCCATTCCATTAGACAAAACATCTATATCTCCATTTCCATTTACTGTTCCTATATTATAGCAAGCATTTATATATACCGTATCACCTGCTCCACAAATTCCTCCTATTCTATTTCTCGAAGTACTACTAATTGTTCCTGAGTTATATGAATATTCCACTGTGCTTCCATTATTTAGTCCAGATATTCCTCCTCCATTATAATTGCATTTAATATTTCCCAAATTATATGAGTGTAACACTTTTGCTCTATAAATTTTTCCTGCTATTCCACCTGTTCCTGTGCAATCGCTTGGTGCAGTATAATAAAATCCTAAATAATTAGTATTGCCATTTCCTATAATAGTAGAGTCTTTATTGTTTCCACAATAATCTATTGTTCCCCCATAGCATACACCAGCAATTCCTCCTACATTCTTGTTGCCAGTTACAGCTTTATTATTATAACATTTTATTATATTTGCATTGTAGTTACAACCAACAATCCCTCCTACATTTTCTCCTGATACATTTATATCAACTGTATTTTCGCAATTTGAAATCGTTCCTCCTGTGTTACATCCAACTATTCCGCCAATATTTTCTCCATCACCTTGTAAGCTCCCATTAAATGAAACATTGTTTATATCTCCTCCTGCATTGAATCCTATAATTCCTCCTACATTGTCATGACCAGATACATTACATCTTACATTAAATGAACCGTCTATTTTTTGGTTTGTATCTTTATATCCTATTACTCCTCCAGTATAAGTTTCCTTTTTGTCGTCCCATGCAGTTCCTTTTATTGCACCACCTTTTACTGTAATGCTTTCTTCTACGGTTGGGTTGTTTACAATATTCTCAGCATACCCAACTATTCCACCTACATAATACCTATCTTTATTTATAGAAAAATTGCCATCTATGGATATACTTCCTTCTCCAATTTTAGAATTGTCTCTAACTTTACAATTATCTATTACTGCTTGGCCTTCGGTTAATCCAACTATTCCTCCTACATAAATAGTATTGTATTTTGTTCCCTTCACTTCTATTACGTTTTCAGTTCCAATACTCGACACATCAGTATTTCTAATTTCACAATTTTTAATCTCTTTTTTGCTATGTCCTATAATTCCTCCTACATAAGCCGAACCTGTAATGGATGAATTTTCTACTATTACATTGTTAATATAATTTCCTGCATCTGCAAATCCTGCTAATCCTCCAACCTTATATTTTCCTTTTACATTGTTAGTATTTATCTCAATATTAGATATCTTTAAATTTTCTATTGTAGCGGGTTTTCCTACCAATCCAAATAATCCAAAAGTATTTTTTGCATCATTATTCACATCTATTTTTAAATTACTAATAGTATATTGGCCGCCTTTTTCAACATACCCCTCAGTAGAATAATATATTCCACTACCAAAATATCCATCAAACCAATTATCTGTATTTTGGCAAATTGGATTTATTTCTTCATTATTCATATCTATGTTTTTTATTAAATAAAATGTTCTTCCCTTTGTTTTTGCTTCATTATTAGTTGCTTGTGAGAATGCTTCTAATCCTGCTTTATTTCTTAAAGTATAATATTCCATTTTTTTTGTTGATTTAATAGATTCACCTGCTACATTCAAAACGTCTACCTGCCAATCTTTTTTATACCAGCTAAGCTCATTATCTATTATTTCACAATATATAGACGAATTTGTTTTTGTTATATTAAATATATCTTTTGAATAATATATTACCGTTTTTCCTTCATTATTTATATTAGTAAACCTTAACCTTACATATCCTGTTATATCTCCAGTGTTAGTTACTATCGTTATTTTACTTTTTCCTCCATTTATATCCTCTATATTAGTAAAAGCAGTTATTCTAGAGTCTTCTCCTCCTGATGTATAGTTCTTTTCATATTTTAATTTTATATTAATATACCCATCCGCTTCAGGACTAAAGCTTTTTGTGTTCTTTGCATCTTCTGGTATTGTTGTCCAAGCATCTTCATTCCATGCATCAACAGAAAATGTAACTCCTATAGCTGGATTATATTTAGTTGTAACATTTGCATATGAATCAGATTTGTATACACTATAATTATCGCCTTCGAAGTCTGCTCCACTTATTGTTTTAGCAGTATTATCAAAGCTACCTAGATCGTCTGTAGATTTGTTTCCCCCTAAAGTTTTTTCTTCCCCAAAGGTCGGTTCTATCACATATTCTTCGATTTCTTTGTTTATTTTAACTCCACCTTTTCCTTTAGATGTTGCCCCATTTATAGAATATTGAGCAGTTGTTGCTACTATTTCTTCTCCCTCTTCTATTGTATATGGAGTTACATTTATATAGTATGATGCCTCTACTTCTGCTGGTAATTTAGCCATTCTTGCAACATATCTTTCTCTTGCCAAAGCTGTGTTATATGCATCTGTTTTATCTGAAGTTTTGTTTTCTTCATACAATGACTTTTGTACTAAACAATAATAGCACGCTTGATTTACATTTATGGTTTTTGTATTACTATGTTTATAATAGTATTTTGTTTCATTTTCTCCTGATTTTTCTTTTAGGGTATATGATTTTTGAACATAATCTATGCTTCTGTATCCTATCATATTTTTTGTTTTTTCTAAATGTTTACAATATGGCATATGGTAGTATTCATCTCCAGCAGCATTCAAATATATTTCTTCTGGATCTACATATTCTTTATTCATTGTACTTGTTGCTATTGCATAGTTGTTGTAATATTTCATTCCTATTGGAATGTTTTGAATAAATGTTATTATTGATACATTTCTTAAAATTTGATCCCAATCTGTTTCTGTTAATTTCGGTAATTTATAATCTCCTTCACGACTATTTCTGCTATAACTTGTTATTGCTTGATTCAAATTTGATTCTATTACATTTTTTATTATTCCTCTTTTATGTAAGCTAAAATCAGAATCTTCAAGTTCTGGATTATTAGCTGAACTTATAGCTAAACTATTTCCATGATTATAACCACATATGCAAGAACCACCTGCACTTTTTATTTTTAAACTGTTTACAAACTTTGTTACTATATATGATTCTACACAATAATTAATTGCGCTATAATCAAGTTTCTTATCTTCCTTTATGTCATATCCTGGTGCTCCATCTGCTATAATATTTCTTTTATCTTTATCATACCATTTGCCATCATATAAACTTTGATATATTTCTTTATATGTCCAACTTCCACTTTTATATTGTGGAATTGTTACTTTTTTATATCTATTTATTTGTTCTGATAAATCTGTTCTAACTAAATTGCTACCTATTACAAAAGCTTGATCTCCATCAAAATATACTTTTGTATTCCCATCTGCTTCGTAAACATAATTAAATACTTTATCTATTACAGGTACATTTTCATTTTCTTTGTATGCCACTCTTTCAGATAGAAACTCTGGTTCAAGTATTGTTCCTTTATATTTAACACCGCTTACTTTATTTTCACTTATGTCTTGTATTCCATTCTTATCATCAATTATACTTAAATATCCAGCTTTAGAAACAAATTCTTTCCCTTCCGTTTTTTGATTTTCTACATTTCCATATATTGTTATATAGTTATCTAAAGTATAATTAATTACCCAATCTCCAACCTTTTCTGAATACATTGCAAATGGTTTTAGTATATGTTTATATTCTGTAGCTGCTTTTTCTTGATCTAAAGTAAATTTAGTTTCATTATAAGTGCCATCTGCTTGGTGTCCAGTTGCTACTTCATATAATAGTTTTCCTTCATATTCTTCTTTATATCCACTGTTTAGTTTTATTATTCCATCATTGCAAAGTTTTTCAGTCATTACTACTCCAACACCATTGTCATCTTTAATAGCTACTTTCGTATTTGCTGGTGAATAGATGTAATATCCATCATATAAAGTGTATGCAATTGCTGGCATATATGCCATTATAGATTCTCTGCTTGTTCCGGTAACACCAAGATTATTTGCAAATGAATTTATAAACGTATTAATGGATGCCATTACATCTCTACGTTTTGAATCTGCTGTTTCTGAATAATTTGCATTCCATTCTACAGTATTTATTTCAAAGGCATCTATTGCTTCTTTAGTGGAATCCAATAGTTTTGTGTTATATGCTGTTTGCATGTTTATTGTGTCTATTTGCAATGATATGTAGTATGATGTAATTAATATTAGCGGAATCGCAATTATTACAAATATTACTGATAAATTATGTAATTTCATCTTTTCACCTCATATGATTATTTTTGTATTTTTATTTTAATAAAGTGAGACGTGGCATGGAGTATATTAAATTTAAACATATTCCATATCACCTCTCACTTTTCTTATGTATTATTATTTTATTTTTAGCATGATTATGTTTTATTTGCTTACACTTCCTGTGTTTACAACCATACTAGATGCACTGGCAGATACTTCGCTTGAAGTTTGTCCGTGTTACTTTATAAAAAGTTGTTCTTAGCATTTGAGCCATTGTTTTGTTTGTATTCTTTGCTGTTACTATTATGTTATCACCTTTTTTTAAAGGATATTCTTTAGTTTCTCCCTCATTGTACATTTTATCTAATATTTCTGATGTAAAAGAAGAGTAACGTACGTTTTCTCCAACTAGGTCTCCTGAAGTTGTTACTGATTTTTTACCTGGGTTTTCGTCTAAGTGTTGTACTTCTATTTCTATTTCATATGTGTTTCCTGTAGCTCCAATTGTTTGTGCATATGCTTCATAGTCTGCTGGTTTTATTTTCCCTGCTATTGATACTTTGTCTACAAATTCTGAAGTTGCAGTTTGCACTACAGATTGAGATATATCATCACTTCTTTCTGATAATGACATTAAAGGGAATATAAACATTAATATTACGGCTACAAATATTCCTATTACTAACATTAGTGAATCGCTCATGCTAAACCCTCCTTTTTTAGTTAATATATGTTGTTGTTTTATGGGCGGGCAAAATACCCGCCCATAACATTTAATATTTTATTTATTAAATTTTAGTATATGTAACATATACTTTTTTTCCACCTGATGATAAGGTGATTTCTGACCCATCTGAACCTGTTGAATAAATTCCACTTGTTGGTGCTTCTGAAAATTCTTCTCTAAAAGACTCTTTGCTATAGTTATTAAGTATCGTTGTTATAAACTTACCTAAATGTTCTTCTTTTCCTTTTATTGTTGCTAAATCTTGCTTTGTTTCTCCGTCCATTAAAGATTCATTTCCAACATCAAAATAATAAGTTTTTTCATCTATTTTGATTGTAACAGCTACAGATTCTGTATAATATCTATATAGTGTTGCTACTATATCTGAAATGCCGACCTCTCTATTGAGAGTTGGGTCTCCAGGATAACGATCATAGAAATTAGTTTTGTCGCTATAATATAGCACTACATCTGAAGTAGATTTTACTTTACCAATCATTACAAATATTATTGTGATTGCAGTTACAAATACAAATATTGCAAATGCAATTTTTAATGCGTCAGCTACATTTTCCATAACTTACTCCATTAGCTACCAGCTCTACCACTAGGGGGTTGCGGTGTGTGGTTCAATTTTGCAAATTGCATAATATCCAGTCTCATCTGGTTCAAAATCTATGTCATAAGTTTGATTCCTGGTTAAAGCAGACATTGTTTTAATACTACCATTCAAAGTGATTGAATGTTCTCCCTTTGCAGAGTTTACAGCTGTTATACATTGCTTTGTAGTATTATAGTCAACATCTGACCCTGCATATCCTGTAAATTGAGAATTAAATATTTGTACTGCTTGGCTAGCTGCTGTCTCACTAGTTCTTGATACTGGATCATTAATTGCATTCATTATAATGATACCTACACTTATTAATAAAATTGAAATTAGTATAGCTCCTGCTATAATTAATGCTTTTGATGCATTCTCCATAATTTTTTCCTCCTTTGAAT
>OIYV01001341.1_pt1 | contig 11894 bp, 13 predicted proteins | sample 1588251 | NCBI WGS metagenome assembly OIYV01 (sample SAMN03283282) | human gut metagenome | biome: human-associated habitat; material: feces | host: Homo sapiens | place: Peru | collected 2012
TCTCAGCAGTTCTTATTATAGAACCTAAATTATGTGGATCTTCTATTCCATCTAATATTATTATAAAAGGATCTTCTTTTCTTGATTTAGCACATTCTAATATGTCGTCTATATCACAATATTCATAAGGAGGTACAATTGCTATTACTCCTTGATGATTGTTTGATAATGCCATTTGTTCAAGTTTTGATTTATTTACTTCAGTTACAATTACTTTTCTTTCTTTTGCCATTGCAATTATTTTGTTTATTGAACCATTTTTTTCTCCATTTGATATAAATATCTTATTTATATCTCTTCCTGATTCTAATAATTCTATAACAGAATTTCTTCCTTCTACTTGATCATCGTATTGTTTTTGTTCTGGATTATTTTTTTTATTCATGATTTTTTTCCTTCCTTTTTTATCACTCTTCATTCAACTTAAGCACACTTAAAAATGCCTCTTGTGGGATATCTACATTTCCAATTTGTCTCATCTTTTTCTTACCTTTTTTCTGCTTTTCCAACAATTTTTTCTTTCTAGTAATATCTCCACCATAACATTTAGCAAGTACATCTTTTCTCATAGCAGAGATGGTTTCTCTTGCAATAATTTTTCCACCAATAACAGCTTGAATAGGGATGCTGAATAATTGTCTTGGAATAACAGTTTTTAATTTTTCTACCATTTTCTTTCCACGTTCATAACTAGAATCTTTATGTACTATAAATGATAATGCATCTACACTTTCACCATTTACCCAAATATCTAGTTTTACCAAATCTGATCTTCTATATTCTTTAAATTCATAATCAAATGATGCATATCCTTTTGTTTTTGATTTTAAGCTATCAAAGAAATCATATATTATTTCATTTAATGGCAATTCATATATCAATGTTACTCTATTGCTATCTAAATATTTCATATCTATATATATTCCACGTCTGTTTTGACATATTTCCATTATATTTCCAACATAATCTTTTGGTGTAATGATTTCTGCTGTAACAAAAGGTTCTTCTATAAAAGATATATCATTAGGTGCTGGTAATTCTGAAGGATTATATAATTCAATTACTTCTCCATCTGTTTTATGTACTTTATATATAACTGATGGTGATGTTGTAATCAAACTTAAATCAAATTCTCTGTCTAATCTTTCTTGAATAATTTCTAAATGAAGTAATCCTAAAAAACCACATCTAAATCCAAAGCCTAATGCTGCAGATGTTTCTTGTTCATATTCTAATGCTGCGTCATTCAATTTTAATTTTTCTAACGCAACCTTTAGATTCTCATAATCGCTTCCATCCATTGGATATAATCCACAATATACCATTGGATTTACTTTTTTATACCCTGGAAGTGGCTCAGATGCTGGGTTTTCTTTTAATGTTATCGTATCACCTACTCTTATATCTGATAATGTTTTTATACTTGCTGCAATATATCCAACTTCACCCGCTTCTAGTTTTTCTGTTGGAACATATGTACCTGGTTCAAAATATCCTAATTCTGTAACTGTAAATGTTTTATTTGATGCCATTAATAAAATTTCATCTCCAACTTTAACAGTTCCATCTTTTACTCTTACATATGCAAGTGCACCTTTGTAATTATCATATATAGAGTCGAAAATTAAACATTTTAAATTAGCATTTTCATCTCCTTTTGGAGCTGGTATATCTGTTACAATTCTTTCTAGAACTTCATCAACATTTAAACCTGTTTTAGCTGATATACATGGTGCATCTTGTGCTGGAATTCCTATTATATCTTCAATTTCATTTTTTATTTCATCAGGTCTTGCACTTGGTAAATCTATTTTATTTAAAACAGGTAATATTTCCAAATTGTTATCTAATGCTAAATACACATTTGCAAGTGTTTGTGCTTCAACGCCTTGACTTGAATCTACAACTAAAATAGCACCATCACATGCTGCTAAACTTCTAGATACTTCATAATTAAAATCCACATGACCTGGTGTATCTATTAAATTAAACTCATATTCTTTTCCATTTTTCGCTTTATATAACATTCTAACAGCTTGAGATTTAATTGTAATTCCTCTTTCACGTTCTATATCCATATTATCTAAAACTTGACTTTCCATTTCTCTTTTTGAAAGAACACCTGTCATTTCAATTAATCTATCTGCTAATGTAGATTTTCCATGATCTATATGTGCTATAATACTGAAATTTCTTATATATTGTTTTCTATCTTCCATGTATTTCCTCCTTATGTTCATTTATTCATTGTTTTAAATTTTAGCATAAATTCAATAATTAAGCAAGAAAAAAAGAAAAGTAGCAGTGCTGTTTATAACACTGCTACAAAAAACAAATTAGTCTTTTTCTCCCCACCAGGAGATTTTGAGTCCTTGCTGATTCAAATTCACTTTGAAGCCTTCAAGATTTAACGCCTCGCTGATGCTCTTAAGAACTATAGCCTGTTCGCGAGAGCAGTCTGAGGTCTCATCTGTAATAGTTGATTCAACTTCGTTGAATTTATCAACTATGTTCATGGTAATTTTATCACCTTCAGTAAGATAGTTGTTTTCCACAACTCCATCAACAGTTTCTTCTTCCTCACTTGTTTCTTTTGCCCGCTGCTTTTTCAGCTTTTTTTGCAAAATTTTAGGATATTCCATCCTAGTAATGTTTTCCTTGAAGAAAAAATTGCCCTTTGCAAACGGAAAGAAAAAAAACGAATCCTTGTACCTGAGCTCTGCCAGTGTACAAATATTGGACAATAAATCCTCAGCTATCTGCCGAAGGTTCTCATCCTTCTTTTTGGCTAACTTTTTAGCCAAGCATTCTTTCTTTGTTTTCTGTTGTTCCTCCATGGTGTGTTTCCCTCCTAATATTTTTTCAATATGACTTAGGAAATATAATGAGTGAATTTATCACATTGACATTTATCATTGTACCATATTATGTCTACACTTGTCAACCCTAATGTACTTTCAACCCCTTATTTAAAAAATCTTTTTCCAACCCTTTACAAACCCACACAATTAATATAAAATAGACCATAGGAAAATAACTATAAAAAGGCGGAAATATGTATAATTTTGTTTCAAAAAATGAAAATAACACTATCGAATTTGCTTACAATTTAGCAAAATATTTAAAAAAAGGAAATATTATAGTATTATCAGGAGATTTAGGCTCAGGCAAAACCAAATTTACCCAAGGAATTTTAAAATATTTTGGATTAGAAAATGAAATATCTAGTCCTACTTTCACAATTGTTAATGAATATAACACAAGCAGTACAAATATATATCATTTTGATGTATATAGATTATCAGACAGTGATGAATTTTATGCAATAGGTGGAGAGGAATATTTTAATAATGGAATTTGTATTATCGAATGGGGTGAGATTATTGAAGATATCTTACCTGATGATTATATAAAAATTTCTTTTTCAAAAGATAATAATAATGAAAATTATCGTAATTTAAAAATTGAAGCATTTGGTGAAAATTCAAAATCAATAATATCTAATTTGAATATAACTAAAAGCTAAATTAAATAATATAAAAGGAGGAAAAATTTTGAAAATTTTGGCAATAGATACATCTTCTAAAATATGTTCTGTTTCTATTTTGGAAGATAACAAACTTATAATAGAAAAACATAATAATGATGAAAAAACACATTCTCAAAAACTTATGCCTTTAATAGATATGACTTTTAAAGAAGCAAATTTATGTTTAGATGATATTGATTTATTAGCATGTTGTCAAGGTCCTGGTTCTTTTACTGGAATTAGAATTGGAATTTCTACTGTAAAAGCATTTGCAGATGTAAAAAATATTCCAATTATTGGAATCACTTCTCTTGAATCACTTGCTTATAATATTAAAGAAAATGCTTTAATTGCAACTATTATTGATGCTAAAAATAATAATGTTTATTTTGCATTATATAATTATAACTCAAATACTAAAACATATTCATCTATTTGTGAACCAAGAGCAGATAATATTGATAATATCATTGAAATTATTAATTCTAATATGGGAAATGTAAAACAAAATTATTCTAATAATAAACTAATTTTAGTTGGTGATGGAGCTATTGTAAATAAAAAATTATTGAAAAATAAGATTTCAAATTGCAATTTTGCTTCAGACTCTAGCAATATACAAACAAGTATTAGTGTAGGACTATCTGCATTTGATAAATATAATTCTAATTCATATGTGCCTTGTTACACTGTTTCGCCAATTTACTTAAAAAAATCACAAGCTGAACGTACATTAAGTGGTGAAAAATAAAAATTGTTAGATTAAAGGAGCATTAAATGAGTTATAATAATATAGAAATCTCAAAAATGACTATATCTGATTTTGAAGAAATATCTTCTACTTTATTAAAAGACTTTGATGATTTTTGGCAACCTTCCACATTAAAAAAAGAATTACAAAATGAAAATTCTTATTATATAGTTGCTAGATATTTGTCTGAAATTGTTGGATTTGCAGGAATAAAAGCAGTTTTAGATGAAGCAGATATTATGAATATTGTTACCAAAAAATCAAAAAGAAATTTAGGAATTGGTAGCTGTTTATTAAAAAATTTAATAGATATATCAAAGGAAAATGATATAAAAAAGTTAACACTTGAAGTTAATTATAAAAACACAAGTGCTATACATTTATATAAAAAATTTAATTTTAAAGAAATTGCTGTTAGACAAAAATATTATAGAAATGTTGATGATGCAATTATTATGCAATTAAATATTTTTTAAAAGGAGGAACAAATGAAAAAAAGTAATGAACTATCTTACAAGGATTTAAAAATGATCTGTAATCCAGATTTATTCCAGTTTGAAACAACAGATGAACTAGAACCTATAAACACAGGAATTGGTCAAGACCGTGGTATCAAGGCTTTAGAATTTGGTATTAATGTTGATATTAAAGGTTATAATTTATATTTAGAAGGTCCTAGTGGTGTTGGTAAAACAATGTATACTAAAAATTATCTAGATAAAATTTGTAAAAAGAAAAAAACACCTAATGATTGGTGTTATATTTACAATTTTGATGACCCTAATGAACCTGTTGCCGTTTCTTTGGCTGCAGGGCAAGGTAAAGAGTTTAAAGAAACTATGGATTCTTTTATAAAAGACATTCAAGTTGATATAAAAAATACTTTTAATAATGATGATTTTGAAAAAGAAAAAGCTCTAATAAAAAATGAATATGAAGAAAAAAGAAATGTACTTATGGAAAAATTGAATAAAAAATCTGAAAAATATGGATTTCAAGTTAAATCTGCTCAAAATGGTATATACATGATGCCTATTTTAGATGGAAAAACTATTGAACAAGAAGATTTTGAAAAATTAGATGATTCATTAAAACAAGAGTTTGAAGCTAAATCTGTAATTGTTCAAGAACATATAATTCAAGCTATTGGTGAAATTAAAGAAATCGAGAAACAAACAGAAAAAAGATTACAAGAATGGCAATCTAATATTGCTTTACTTACAGTTAATCAACATATAAATTATATAAAATCAAAATTTAAAAGAAATAAAAAAATTACAAAATTTTTAGATAATGTAAAAAAAGATATTTTAAAAAATGTAAATTACTTTTTAGCAGAACCTACTCAAGAACAACAGCCACAACCATCTGGCCCTAGAATGGATTTACCAAAACCTTGGCTTAATTATAGAGTAAATCTTTTTGTTGACAATAGTGAACAAGAAGGTGCTCCTGTAATAATGGATTCTAATTATGCATATCATAATATATTTGGAAAATTGGAATATGAAAACTATTATGGTGCTTTAAAAACTGATTATACTATGTTAAAACCTGGTTTATTACACGAAGCAAATGGTGGTTACATTATATTCCAAGCAAAAGATTTATTAGCAAATGGAGTATGTTATGAAGCTTTAAAAAAAGCTTTGCGTATGAAAGAATTATTAATTGATAATACTGCTGATCAACGTACAAGTATGGTAATGGTATCTTTGAAACCTGAACCTATTCCACTTGATTTAAAGGTAATTTTAGTAGGTAATGAACAAATATATCAAACACTACTTGCTTTAGATGAAGATTTTAGAAAATTATTTAAAATAAAAGTTGAATTCGAAGATACTTCTGAAAATAATTTAGAAAATATGATTAAAATTGCTAGGTTTATTCGTGGTTTTTGTGAACAAGAAGATTTACTACCTTTAGATAAAACAGCTGTTGCTAAAGTAATGGAATATTCCTCAAGATTGGCTGATGATAAAGAAAAATTATCTACACGTTTTAATGATTTAGCACAAATAATTGGTGAAGCTGCAACATGGGCTAAAATGGCTAAAGCAAAAGTAGTTTCAGGAGAATTTGTTGATAAGGCCTTAGCAGAAAGAATTGAAAGAATAAAAAAATATGATTCTCGTTATTTAGAAATGATCAAAGAAAACACTTTATTAATTAATACTTCTGGATTTGAAGTTGGTCAAATAAATGGGTTAACTGTTTTAAGTATTGGTGACTATTCTTTTGGAAAACCCGCAAAAATAACAGCAAATACTTATACTGGAAAATCTGGAATTATAAATATTGAGCGTGAAGTTGAACTTTCTGGTTCTACCCATTCAAAAGGTGTTTATATTTTGAGTGGATATTTAGGAGAAATGTTTGCACAAGATATACCTCTTTCTTTAACTGCTAGTATATGTTTTGAACAATTATATAATGGTGTTGATGGTGATAGTGCTTCTAGTACAGAATTATATGCTATACTTTCTAGTTTATCTGGAGTTCCTATAAATCAATCTCTAGCAGTTACTGGTTCTGTAAACCAAAAAGGTGAAATTCAACCTATTGGTGGTGTTAATGAAAAAATTGAAGGTTTCTTCCAAATTTGTAAAATACGTGGATTAAATGGTTCTCATGGTGTTATTATTCCTATTCAAAATAAGAAAAACTTGAATTTATCTGATGAAGTTTTAGAGGCTGTTAAATCTAAGAAATTTCATATTTACGCTATTTCCACTATAGAAGAAGGTATTGAACTTTTAACAGGAGTTCCTGCTGGAAAAAAAGATAGTAATGGAAGATTTCCTGCTGGTAGTGTTAATTATTTAGCTTATGAAAAATTGAAAAAATATGCTAAAATTAGTAAGGAAATTTAAGATTTATACATTTATTATAAATTAACATTTATAGATTTGTTATAAATTAACATTTATAGATTTATTATAAAATAAAGTTTATATATTTATGTATTTACTATGATGAAAAAAGAAACTAATTCAAAAATTAGTTTCTTTTTTTACACAGTATTTATATATTACATTAAATTATTCTGCATCTTTAACTTCTGTAGTTGTTTCTTCAGTAACTGTATCAACAACTTCTTCTACAACAGGAGCTTCTGTTTCAACAACTGGAGCTTCTTCTGGAGCTTGTGCCACTTCTTCTGCAACAACTTCTTCTACTGGAGCTTCAACTATTTCCTCTTTAACTGTAATTTCTTTATTTTCAATTCTTGCTCCAATATCTTCTTTAGTTTTAGCAGATTTACCAACTCTATCTCTTAAGTAATATAATTTAGCTCTTCTTGCTTTACCTACTCTAACTAATTCAACTTTTTCAACCATTGGTGAATGTACTAAAAAAGTTTTTTCAACACCAACACCATAAGCTACTCTTCTTACAGTAAATGTTGCGTTTACTCCTCCACCTTGTTTTTTAATTATTATTCCTTCGAATACTTGGATTCTTTCTCTATTTCCTTCCTTGATTCTTTGGTGAACTTTAACAGTATCTCCAACTTTTAAGGCAGGAATTTTATTTTTCATTTGCTCGTGTTCAATAGATTTTATGATATCCATCGATATTCTCCTCCTTTATTATTTTTTAATTTTATAGGACTTTTTAGGTTCTGCTCAAGGGTATCCTTCTCCCTTATTTTAAAAGATCTGGTCTTTTTTTATAAGTATTTTCCAAAGATTTTTCTTTTCTCCATTTGCGAATATTTTCATGATGTCCTGATAATAATACATCAGGAACTTTTTCGCCATTAAATACTTCTGGTCTTGTATATTGTGGATATTCCAATAAATCATTTGAAAAAGATTCCTCAGAAGTTGATTCTGAGCTAATCACTCCTTCAACATATCTACTAACAGAATCTATAAGTACCATTGCTGGAAGCTCTCCACCTGTTAATACATAATCACCTATTGAAATTTCTTCATCTACAATTTCATCTAATACTCTTTGGTCTATTCCTTCATAATGTCCGCATAATAAAATTAAGTGTTTTTCTTTGCTTAAACTTACAACTTTTTTCTGATTTAATACTGTTCCTTGTGGAGACATATATATAACTTTTGCATTTTCATCTTTTACTGATAAATATGCGTCATATACAATATCTGGTCTGATAACCATTCCAGCTCCTCCGCCATATGGAGTATCATCTACTTTTTTATGTTTATCTTTTGAAAAATCTCTAATATTTACTAAATTAATATCTATTAAATCTTTTTCAATTGCCTTTCCTATAATGCTTTGTTTAATAGAATTAAACATTTCAGGAAAAAGTGTTAAAACATCAAATTTCATTTTTACTCCAGCATTCCTTTCTACATTTATATTAAACCATCTAATAAATGAACTGTAACTATTTGTTTTTCTATATCTATATCTAAAATAACTTCTTTGATATTTGGCAAAAGTATTTGTTTACCAAGTTCATCTTTTACTACATAAATATCATTGCTTCCTGTATTATAAATGTCATCTACTTTTCCAAGTAATTTTCCATCATCTGTAATAACATCTGAACCTATAATATCTGCAATAAAATATGTATCTTTAGGAAGTTTTCTAGCATCTTTTCTGTGAATTTTTAAATAACAACCTTTGTATTTTTCAGCCATATTTAAATCATCAATATTTTTAAATTTAATAAGTAACATATTTTTTTGATATTTTACTTCTTCAATTTCATATTCTAGTAATTGTTTATTTTTTACTATATATATTGATTTTAATTCTTCAAATCTTTCTAAATCATCTGTAAAAGGATTAACTTTAACTTGACCTTTTACACCATGAGTATTTACGATTTGTCCAATTTCAAAATATTTTTGCATATACAACCTCTTTTTCTATATTTTTTGCTATTATTCTACAAATTCAACATTAACTTTCTTGCCTTCTTTAGCACCTACAGATTTCATAACAGTTCTAATTGATTTTGCTACCCTACCTTGTCTTCCAATAACTTTTCCCATATCATCTGAAGAAACTTTAACTTTAAAATCAACTATTTTATTATTAACATTTTCTTCAATTGATATATCATTTTTATTATCTACAAGATTTGATATAATCATTTCTAATACATTTTTCATAATAATACCCCCATTTTGTGGTTTTTCCTAACACAAAAGTGTGTTATGCGTGTGTTTTCACACTATACCCCTTATTATAAGGATATAATTATTTTGCAGCTTTTTCTATTAAAGCTTTAACTGTATCAGTTGGTTTTGCACCATTTTTTATCCATTTTTCTACTTTTTCATTGTCTAAAACAATAGTAGCTGGATTTGTCATTGGATCATAAGAACCAATTTTTTCAACTATTTTACCATCTCTTGGGCATCTTGAATCTGCAACAACTATATGATAAAATGGAGCTTTTTTAGCACCTTGTCTTTGTAATCTAATTTTTACCATTTTTTTCACCTCCCACAAATTTGAAACTTTAATTTATTTAGAAACTAATTTAATATTAGTCACCATTTGCTAAAATTTAAGGTCATTAGGATTGAATCCTTTCATATTTTTCATCATATTCCTCATACCTTTTTCAGATTTCATCTTTTTCATCATTGTTTGTGTAACTTCAAAAGTTTTCATAAATTGATTAATTTGTTGTACTGTAGTTCCACTTCCATTTGCAATTCTTATTCTTCTACTTCCATTTAGTATTTTCGGATTTTTTCTTTCCTTATCTGTCATTGAAGAAATAATTGCTTCTATTCTAATAAGTTCTTTATCATCAACTTTTACATCTTTTAAATTTCCCATTCCAGGAATCATTTTTAAAATTGATGAAAAAGATCCCATTTTTTTAATTTGTTTTAATTGTGCTAAATAATCATTTAAATCAAACTCACCTTTACGTAGTTGTTTTTCTAATTTTTCTGCTTCCTCTTCACTAAATGTTTCTTCAGCTTTTTCTATAATTGAAAGAACATCGCCCATTCCTAAAATTCTTTGTGCCATTCTATCTGGATGAAATTCTTCTATATCACTTAATTTTTCACCAGTTGCTGCAAATTTAATTGGTTTTCCAGTAACTTTTTTAACTGATAATGCAGCACCACCACGAGTATCACCATCTAGTTTTGTTAAAACTACACCATCAATTCCTAAATTTTCATTAAAAGATGTTGCAACATTTACCGCATCTTGACCTGTCATTGAATCTACTACTAATAGGATTTCATGTGGTTTACTACTTGCTTTTAGATTTTTTAATTCTTGCATCAATTCTTCATCTATATGTAAACGTCCTGCTGTATCTAGAATTATTACATCATTTAACTTACTAATTGCAACATTATAAGCTTGTTTTGCAATTTGAACAACATCTTTTGTTGATTCATTTGCATAAACCGGTATATTCAACTGATTTCCAACAACTTGTAATTGCTTTATAGCAGCTGGCCTATACACATCACACGCAACTAGTAATGGCTTTTTACCTTGTTTTCTTAATAAATTAGCAAGTTTACCTGCGGTTGTTGTTTTACCTGAACCCTGTAAACCTACCAACATAATTACAGTTGGTGGATTTGGTGTAAAATTAATTCTACTTTCTGTTCCACCTAGTAATTCAACTAATTCATCCTTTACAATTTTGATAACTTGTTGTCCTGGTGTTAATGACTTTAACACATCTTGCCCCAAAGCTTTTTCTTGTATAGTTGAAATAAATTCTTTTACTATTTTATAGTTAACATCTGCTTCAAGTAATGCAAGTTTTACTTCTCTTAACATTTCTTTCAAATCAGATTCTGTAATTCTAGCTTTACCTTTTAATTTTCTTGTAAACTCTTGTAATTTTGAAGATAATCCCTCAAATGCCATATTGGATTCCTCCTTTGTAGTTTTATATTATTTTGTTAAGTCTTTTTCTTATTTCACTAATAATTTCTTTTTTTTCTTTTGAGTCATTTGAAGTTTTTGAATTAATTTTTACATTTTCTAATTCTTCTAGTTTTTGTAATTTTTCTTTAATGTTAGTTATTAATTCTTCTTCTTCTAAATTTTTTTTCATAAACCCTATATTTTTTTCTAATTCATAAAGTTTATTTTCTGTTTTTTTTATAATATCTCTGACTGCTTGCCTAGTTATATCGTTGTTTTCTGCAAAGAGCCTGTCGATGGTGATCTCGTCGTCTGCCTTGGCCATTCTTCCCGACAGCACGCTGATCTTATTGACCTTGCTGCGGTTCGCGTAGATCCGATAAGTGTTGTCGTCTGTCGCCTTTTCTTCTATGTACGGCTGCGAATACAGCTTGACGTGTTCGTCATCCTGCAAAGTTTTGATCAGGTCTTTATCCGCCTTTTCTTTGAGGATGAAATGACCGTCTTCGATATTGTATTTTTTAAAACTCTGGTCGTAGGCAGCCTTCATGCTGGTGCCCGCTACTAAAAATCCGGAAATAAATCCGATGGAAAGGACCATGAACAGGAAGATCGCGATATATTTGCCAAGATCCTGCCGCAGTTCCCGCTTATATCGTTTATGCAAAGGGTTCTTCATAGATCGTCTCACCTACCATTCCAGCTGCATTGCCGGGATCTTGTGGTCGTTGTAGACCTGACTCCGGATCTGTCCGTCACGCA
>OIYV01001342.1_pt1 | contig 11892 bp, 9 predicted proteins | sample 1588251 | NCBI WGS metagenome assembly OIYV01 (sample SAMN03283282) | human gut metagenome | biome: human-associated habitat; material: feces | host: Homo sapiens | place: Peru | collected 2012
ACCTGTGTGCTGGGTGCCAGCTCCGGCGAGGGCACCGGCATCGGCGGCGTGCTGATGCACATATTCTGCTATGTGACCGTCGCGGTGTCCATGCTGCCGCAGCTTTACATCATCTATGTGTCGTTCCGCAACTCCAAGATGGGCGTATTTCAGGAGGGGTACTCGCTGGCGAACTATCGCTCCGCGATAGACAAGCTTCTTCTGCGCGCGACGAAGAACACCGTGGTCGTCGGCATCGTGGCGCTCGCCGCAATCGTCATCCTTGCGGTGATGATCTCCTACCTCGTTGTGCGCCGCCCCAACACGCTCAACCATGCCATTGACACCATCTCCATGCTGCCGTACATCATGCCCGGCTCCGTCATTGCGATCGCGCTGGTGATAGGCTTCGGCAAGAAGCCGCTCGTGCTGACGGGCACGCTGACGATAATGATAATGGCGGTCATCATCCGCCGTCTGCCGTATACGACGCGCTCCGCCACGGCGACGCTGATACAGATACCTATGTCCATCGAGGAGGCCGCCATAAGCCTCGGCGCAAGCAAGATGAAGACCTTCTTCAAGGTGACAGTACCGATGATGTCCTCCGGCATCATTTCCGGCGCGATACTAAGCTGGGTGTCCATCGTGACGGAGGTTTCCAGCGCCGCGATACTCTACAACAACCGCTCCATCACCCTCACCGTCGGCACGTACACCGCCGTCAACCGCGGCAATCTCGGCGAGGCCGCGGCCTTCGCCGCCGTGACGACCGTGCTGACAGCCATTTCGCTGGTGATATACCTCATCATCAACAAGGGCAAGCAGATGGAGCTGTGACCAAGGTTCATTCGTGCGCAAGCACATTGATAAAACACACATAAAACACAAAGGAGACCAGAAAATGAAAAAGTTACTCGCACTTATCCTCGCGCTGACCATGGTCTTTGCGCTGTGCGCCTGCGGCCAGCAGTCCGCCCCCGCCGAGGCCCCTGCCGCGGAAGCGCCCGCAGCCGCCGATGCGGAAGCGGATGCCCCCGTCGAGGAAGCGCCCCTTTCCGGCACCGTCGTCATCTACAGCACGCAGACCGACGTTGACCACGAGGTGTTCCTCAGCATTTTCAACGAGCTTTACCCCGATGTTGACGTTGAGTTCATCAGCGGCTCCCTCGGCGAGCTGACCGCCCGTGTCGATGCGGAAAAGGAAAATCCGCAGGCTGACATCATCTTCGGCGGCCTCTCCCAGACCGACGGCGACCAGTACATCGACCTCCTTCAGGAGTACACCCCGAAGTACGCCGCCGACTGCGCGGTGGAGTCCAACGGCTACTACACCTATTTCACCTATCAGTACATCTGCCTCATCAAGAACCCTGAGATCCTCGCGGAGCTTGGCGTTGACGTCAACGGCTACGCCGACCTTCTCCAGCCGGAGCTGAAGGGCAAGATCATTCAGGCCGACCCCTCCGCCTCCTCTTCCGCATGGCGTCAGCTCCAGACCATGCTCTACCTCATGGGCGACGAGTTCGGCGATGAGAAGGCGTGGGATTACCAGCGCCAGCTCATGGAGAACTGCGACGGCGTTATCTCCACCAGCTCCTCCGCGTGCTACAAGAACGTGTATAACGGCGAGTACGCCGTGGGCCTGACCTACGACAACGGCGCGATCTCCCTGCTGATGAGCGGCGCGGACAACGTTGAGATCGTGTGGCCGGTCGAGGGCAACACCGTCTGCGCCTTCGCCTCCGCAATGGTCAAGAACTGCCCGCATCCCGAGCTTGCTGCGGCAGTCCTCGATGTTCTCTCCTCCGCCGATTTCCAGCTCGCCCGTGAAAAGGCGGCCGGTTCCCGCGGCACCAACACCACCTACGTCAACGACGAGAGCTACTTCCCCGCCGACCTCGATGCCGGCGTCGTTCCCATGGACTTTGCAAAGATGTCCGCCGAGAAGGCCGACCTCATCTCCAAGTGGACCGATATGTGGGCAAGCATCAACGGATAAACCGCAATTAGATTTCGTCAACAAAAGGCACACCCTCCACACGGGGTGTGCCTTCAGCTTGTCAAAAAAGCCTTGCAGAGTTTCGCGTCCGCAGACGCGGAGAGAAGTAAGCCCTGTTTTCTGCCGCGACAGCTGCGCGGCAGAAAGCACTTTTTGCTAGCCTGTCGTCGGCGGCCCCGCCCGGATGGATAACGGCAAACTGCTCACGCGTGCAGCCGGTCATCTGCATGAGCGCGGTGCATATGGAATCGAGCGCGGATATGACTTCACGCGTGCTCGCCGTGGCAAGCATGTTGAAGCGGCACAGCTTCCGCGCAAGCTTGACGCGCAGATATATGTCCGCCGCGCGCGCAATTGAGAAGCGCCTTCTTCTAGACCTTGCTTATCTTCCGCATGCAGCTTTCTTCCTCGGCGCATATTTTTAAACCGTGCCAGCAAGCGCTTTCTTTAAAAGAAAAACAATAAGTCTTTCGCCAAAAGAAAAATACACGCATATCCACAGCAAAAAAAGCGCGGCAAATACGTTTGGATAAATAATCAGCACGCCAAAGGGCAGCGCCTGAACGAGGCAGGCGAGAAACACCCTGCCAGGGATTTCAGCCAACACTCCGAAAGCCCTTTTGCCAGCATCGACAGCGGCGCTGCCGTTCTCTGCAAGCAGCGGGAATCCCACCGTAATCAAAACCTGTACCAAAAGGAGCAGAAAACCCTGCAAGCCGTATGAACAATATCTAAGCATGCCTTGGAACTGCGCCGCAATTGAGAAGTTGAGCGTCAGCAGAGCTAAAAGCGCAAAAACAGCAATGCACGGAACCAAGCACTTGCGCAGATTCATTTTGAATGTTTCCCAGTACATGGCAGCCGCTCCGCCGTACTCCCTTTTTCGGTCGAGGTGCGCGACAGTGAAATACAGCGCCGCTGTTGCCGCACCATATGTGACGAGCAAAAGGCACGAAAACACATACAGGATATTTAGCAAAATCATATCCCAGAAATCGTCCGTTGCCGCGCGGAACATATCTTTCTGCTTATCCATATAAATCAGTCTATAAGCTCTGTCAGTTCAAGCATAGTTCCGATCTTTATGTCGGCCATTTCAAGAGACTGAGGATTATCGCCCCTGTTAGTATAGCCAATGCACTTCATCCCGGCAGCGTGTATGGCTGTACAGCCGGAGTTGCTGTCTTCAACTCCAACAGCGTTTTCTGGGCTGACCCCGGCAAGCTCAAGCGCCTTGAGATAAATATCGGGAGAGGGCTTGACTTCTTTCACAAGCTCGCTGTAAACCTTGATGTCAAAATACTCTTTAAGACCGATTGCTGTGAGAATATCATCAATAAAATATTCGTCTGAGCCGGAGGTAACAGCAATCTTTATCCCCCTTGACTTTAAGTATTTTACCGCCTCGCTCATTCCGGCAGATGCCGGCTGCTTTTTCTCGATGCAAAGCTCAAGCACGCGGCGGAACTGTCTGTCGGTAAGCTCATCAATATCGCCCTCCAGGTCAAATTTGTCCAGAACGTGCTGCCAGAACTTACGGTTTGAGCGTCCGGTATAGTCATGCAAATCCAAATCGCCGTGCGCACCGATTGAATGAGCTATCTCAACCTTGGCCTGTTCATGCGCCCACTCATCATCAATAAGCGTTCCGTCCATATCAAAGGTGACAAGCTTTATTCCATGCAGCTTATTCATTTTCATTTCCTCTTTTCAAAACAACATTACATGGATCCCAGCCTGTATCGGCAGAAGTGAGATACTCCTGCGGATAGCCAATGTTATTTTCGGTCTGCTCGTCAAAGAAGGACAGCTTTGAATAATCAGGCCTCCAGTATACTTTTGCGCCGACCTCGGCGGTTTCATACTGCTCCTGCATTGCAATAAATTCGCTTTCGCCGATGTCAAAATATATGCCCAGCTTATTGCCATAGTTTTCTGTATATTTGATAACTACTTCAATCGAGCCTTCGGTGTAGTGGTTTGTCAGCGCGATGTTCTCCGGGCGAATGCCTATATAAAGCCTCTTTGCATCACCAATCTGCTTTTTCCATTCACAAGACAGCGGAATTCGTGCGTTCCCGGCAGAGATATTGTTTCCATCTATGTCCACCTTTGCAATGTTCATAGGCGGAGAACCAATAAAACGGGCTGTAAAGATATTTATAGGCCTGTGGTAGATGTTGTACGGCGTATCCTGCATCTGGATTCTGCCTTTGTTCATCAAAACCACGCTTTGCCCTATGGTCATTGCCTCTATCTGGTCATGGGTAACATAGACGAAGGTAGGTCTATGCATTTCATGAAGCTTGACCAATTCTTTCCTCGCCTGTGTTCTGAGCTGTGCATCCAGATTGGAAAGCGGCTCATCCAGCAGAAAGAATGAGGCGTTTTTCACCGCAGCGCGCGCCAGCGCCACTCTCTGCCGCTGTCCGCCGGACAGCTCACGCGGGAGTCTCTCGCTCAGTCCGTCCAGCTCCATGATATGAATCATGTTGTCCACACGCGCTTTTATTTCTGCCTTGGACAGCTTGAAGGTGCGTAGTCCGAAGGCAATGTTTTTGAAAACCGTCATATGGGGAAAGAGGGCGTAATTTTGGAAAACCATTGCTATATCTCTGTCACCGCACTGTACATCGTTTACTCTTTCGCCATTCATGTAGAGGTTTCCGCCGGATATATCCTCAAGTCCTGCTATCATGCGGAGCGTAGTGGTTTTCCCGCAGCCTGACGGTCCCAAAAGGATGGTTCTTTCGTTGGGTTTTATTACGAGATCCAGGTCTGGGATAATAACATTGTTCCCGTAAGCCTTTTTCACATGCTCAAATCTAATCTCACCTGTTTTTGTCATACTTACCTCCTTACCCCTTTATGCCTGAGCTGGCATAGGTGGCCATAATCTGCCGCTGGAAAATGATAAACAAAACGAGAGGTACCAGCATTGTAAGAACGCACATAGCCATGCATATTCCCATACCGCTGCCCGCCTCGGAGTCAACAAACAATTGGAGTGCAAGAGAAAGTGTGTAATTATCTGTTGTTTTCAGTATAAGGCGCGGCCACACGTATTCGTTCCACGAATTGATGAAGAAGATAATAGCGGTCGAAATTACACACGGCTTCGCTATCGGGAGGACAATCTGCGTCATTATAGTGAAATGGCTCGACTTTTCCAGCTTGCCCACTTCAATAAGAGAACGAGGAATTGTTCTCATCTGCTGCCGTAAAAGCATAATTCCCATTGCATCGCTGAGCTGCGGCAGCATAACGCCAATAATATTATCCCTCAGCCCCATTTTAGAAATTGTTATGTAGTTGGGTATCATGGTTACGGTAAACGGAATGAACATCGTGGAAATAAGCACAAAGTACAGCAGCTTTTTCAACGGAAAGTTGAGAAAAACAAAGGCATACGCGCAAAGATAGCTGGTAAACACCTTGAAAGCCATCACGCAAAAAGCTATTGCAAAGGTGTTCCACACCACCTTGAAGTAGTCGATTCTCTCTATTGCACGCGCGAAATTATCCAAGGTCGGGTTTTTGGTGAAAAAATTCAAAACATTTGTGAAAATCTCCGTTTGGGGCTTAAAAGAGGCGCCCACAGCAAAAGCCACCGGATAGAGCATAAGCACGATCACTGCCAGAAGGACAACATGACCTATAGCCGCGCTTATGGCTGTTTTTTGCTTACCAGAGAGTGCAGACTTTTTAGTTTTCATAGAACACCCTCTTTTCTACAAACACAAATTCGAGAACAAGGAAAACAATAAATAGAAACAGGGCAATTACAGCCAGAGCTGAAGCTTCGCCTGTTGAAAAAATGGTAAAGGCCTTCTCGTAAACCTCGAATATCACGTTCGTGCTCAGGTTGTTCGGCCCGCCCGATGTCAGGATATTCAGCGGTGTATACGACCATGTGAGCCCCCAAACCAGAGATATAATCAGCGTATATATGCCCTGCGCAGAAGTCAGCGGCAATACTATCTTGAAAAAGATCTCAACATTGGGTGTGTTTTCTATCTTTGCAGTTTCTATAAGCTCCATGGGAACATTGTCAATGGCGGAGACCAGAACGATGACGTTATAGCCGAACATCTTCCACGACACCACCATAGATATAACAACAATCACCAGTCCGCTTGTCGCGGCCCAGTTGGGGAATTTACCGCCAAAGAACGACCATATTGTGGCAAGGGGCCCGGAGACGGAGTTCCAAATCCAGCTCATAATAAGACCGCCGATGACGAGAGATATAAGGCTGGGCACAAAAATTGCAACTTTATAAAAGCCTTTCAGCCTTTTTACCAGGTAAGTCAGGCAATAGGAAACAATATATGGCACCACCACATCTATCACAACAAACAGCAGCATATAAAGTCCCGTGTTTTTCAGTGTGACAATAAACTCTGTGCTCTTAAAGATTTTAACGTAGTTATTGAAGCCAACAAAGGTTTTTACCGGACTTATCATGTTCCATTTCAAAAAACTGAGATAAACGGTATAAATAACCGGCCAGAACATAAAAACCGCAAAAACAACTATTGTGGGCAGCAGCAGCCAAAAAGAAAGGCGATGCTCTCTGCGTATGTAATCCTTTTTGTTTAGCGTTGGGTTTTTATTCGAAAGCTTAGCCATAAGCCGACCTTTCCTTTCACATATTAGAGCGAACTGTGAATATCTTTTACCATGGAGTTTACCTCGGTAAAATCATTGTACATGAGCTCAGGAGTGATGTGCTTGCCGGGAGAATACTCCAAAATCCAGTGCGCATTGGGAGAATACTTTTCCATCGCCTTGAACAAATCTCTTATCTGCTGGCGTGAGTACTTCATGCCAGCTTCAAAGAGAGGTCTGTGAGTATCTCTCACGCCCTGGTTATTGTGGATATGGTAAGCGGTGATGCGTTTGTTAAGTGCGGCAATAAGCCTCTCGATATCCCAGTCATTAAGAATTGCGTGGCCTAAATCAATAAGGCACATAATATCATCTGGGATACTGCTGAACAGCTCTATAAATTCATCTTTGGAGAAAAGCACGCTATGGTTGTAATTGAAGCCTACGTTTTCAACTGTTAGTTCAATACCAGCCTTACGCGCCATTTCACCAAGCGCAATAATCATATTGCGGGAATTGTCCTGAAGGTGGAGCTTGTCCTTATCTTCGTAGGAAATCTGATTGGTATGCATAACGATAGAAGGTGCATGAAACTGCCTGCACAGATCATAGGAAATTTCATAGGATTCCTTCATATAAGCGGCGGCCTCGCTGTCAGGCTCACTGGTAGCCTCCAATTCGAAAAACGGGCCGTGGAAAAGCGTGGGATACTTGGCAAACTGTTCTTTGACCTGCAACAAATTTGGAATGTGCTGTGGACGAGCAGAATTTCTGGTGTAAATTGCAAGCTCAACGCCCACATTCAGCGGGCTGCACTTTTCCAGCACAGAAAGCATATGCGGATACTGATCCTGATCTGAGCCATAGCTTGAATAATATAAACCGTTCATAGTAATCCTCCATGGGGTTTTACCGCACAAATAATTATTGAGACTGTCGAAAAAGTGGCCTTGCCACTTTTTCGAGAAAGCTTCGCTGCGTATCGCGCCCCTACTGTCCGCTTATAGCAGACAATTCGACGCTCATTTCGCGCAAAGTATTTTCCTCCACGCACATGTCGCGTCAGAAAACTGATCATACTCATTTCGCGTCTGCGGACGCGAAACTCTGAGAGGCTTTTTTGACAAGCTGAAATATTATAAAGCCTCGCGTATGGAGGAGCTGCGCCATATCATGCTATTGCCATGCAGGCGGCAAGTCCTCCATATGTACTAAACAGGCGTGCTGTTAGGCTTTGAAGCGCAGCACGCCTTTATAATTATGCCTTAATCAGCGATTGAGGCAATCAGCCCTCATTCATAAGCTGATTTGCAGACTCGGCAAGAGCAGTCATTACGTCGAGCGCAGTTCCATGACCGGTGTAGATAGCATCACGTGCATTGCAGAAGTCGTCCTGAAGCTGGAGCGCGGAGGAGCCAGGAAATGCTACCGGAGTATTCAGCGCATCTATGACGTTCAAACCGGCGTTAAGATAGGGATGCTCTTCAACGTATGCTTTGAAGCCATCAGACTCACGCACATCTGCCCTGCCGGGGAGGTAACCAGTTGCCTCTGACCATGCCTCAATATATTTGGCGTTTCCAAGAAGCTGGAGGAACTGCCATGCGCCTTCCTGCACAGCAGGATCAGTGGCGGTAATGCAGAACATAGAGCCGCCCACTGGCGCGGTGACAGGATTGCCCTTGCAGGACACAACAGAGGCGGCCTGCCAGTCAAATGCGCAGGAAGTGGTAAAGCCGGTAGACCAGCCGATGGTAGCGATCATGATACCAAGCTTGCCGGAGGAGAAGGCTTCCTTGATTGCATCTGCGCCGGAAAGGAACACGCCGGTGCCATCAGCATACAGATCGGCCACTTCCTGCATTGCTCTGACAGCAGCTTCATCGTCAAAGTGTGCAACATAGGTGCCATTCTCTTCGGTGTAGATTTCACCGCCATTTGCCTCTATCAGCCACTCTTCAAGCCAGAAATCGGGGGGAGCTGCAAAGCTGAAGCCCTCGGCGTCGGTGTTTGCAACGATAGCCTTTGCCCATTCGACGACCTCTTCCCAAGTGGTGGGGAGATTGCTGGTGTCAAGACCGGCAGCCTGGCAAACTTCAATATTATAGTAGAAAATGGGGCAGGAGTTTGCAATGGGGATACCAACTACCTGAGAACCATCGGGGTTCTTGCAGAGGTCAACAAGGTTGCTGTCAAAAGCAGTCAGAAACTCTTCACCGCCCTCAAGTGAAGCGATGTCGGTGGTGGGGAAATTCTCGCACAGGAAGTTGCTCCATGTGTAAGAAATCTGGCAAATGCCGGGTGTGCTTCCGCTTGCAGCATCGGCGACCATCTGCTGGATAAGTCCCTTGTACTCGCCACTGTTGTAGACAGGAACTATCTCAAAGCTGTCCTGACTGGCGTTGAACTCGGCAGCAGCCTCTTCAAGGACGTTTGCGCCCATGTCGGCAGAAGCTCTGTGCCACACCTCTATTCTGGTTTTTTCTGCGGATGCAGCTCCTTCCGCTGCGGAAGCTGCGCTCTTCTCTTCGGGCTGTTTCTGCTGTGCGCCGCATGCGCACAGGCTCAGCAGCATTGCGAAAACCACCAGAAGAACGAGAAGTTTCTTTGCGTTTTTCATTTGTTCTTTTTTCCTTTCATTTCTTTTTTTATTTCAAGGCGCAGGTCCTTGCTTCTACACGAACATACGCACTGAATAATACAAACTAAGTGCGGCAAAATAGGGGCTTTTCCTGACTCAATAAATGTTATATAATCTGTTATGCTATTAAACAAAAAACACTGCATACAGAGGTCGCATCATGGGAAGAAATCAAAAAGTTGTAACAGCAAAGCAGGTTGCAGAATTTGCCGGAGTATCTCAAGCTACGGTTTCCATGATACTCAATAATTACAGCAACGCCAGTTTTACAGATGAAACAAGAAAAAAAGTGCTGGATGCCTGCAACATGCTTGGCTACCGCGGTACAATACAAAACGGAATAAAAGAAGAGAATATTCTATTGGTTGTGCTGCCATCCTGCAATAACCTTAGCTATTCCGTTCAGCTTTCTGTTGTACAGGCTCGCGCCTCCGAGGCAGGGTACATCTGCATAACTTTGAACACCTTCAGGGATTCAAGACTTGAGAACAGCATACTCCAATGCATAAAAACTCTGCCCGTAGCGGGTGCCGTTTTTTTGTATCAGCCTGAAAACCTGAGTATTCTTGAACGCGCGTCAGTGCTTAAGCCCTGTGTTGTGGTGTGCGACAAAAATCTCGACATCAAGGTTGACTCTGTAATGGTGAACAGCTTCGGCATAGGGAAAATTATTGCAGAGCACATGATACAATTGGGGCACAAAAACGTTGCATATATCGCAACAGATATAAACCGAAAGTATGTTACCCGTGTTCAGCGGCTTGAGGGCATAAGGGCAACCTACAGGGAATATGGATTCAGCGATGATGCCATTCGTTTGGTCACTCTTAAAAACGAGAGAATCTCTCCGCGCGGAACGGTGGAGGATTATGCCGCTGGAACATTGCTGACTAATAGATTCCTTGAAAAGTACGGAGACAAATACACCGGGATAATTGGATATAATGACATGATATGTCTCGGCATTCTGGATGCACTGAAGCGGAACAATAAGCGCGTTCCTCAAGACTATTCGGTGATGGGCTGCGACAACATACACCTTTCTGAGATGAGCAACGTGTCGCTGACGACTGTCGAGCACTATCACCATTTGAGGGCGAAGGATGCCGTGGACATGCTTTTAAGGAAGATTGACGAGGACGTATACCATATAACTGATATATCGGCAACAGGAATAACTAGAGTTGAATATGAGCCGAAAATAATTATCCGCTCAAGCACAAAAGCTGTTAAAAACACTTGAGATGCCCGTTGGGCGCTTAGCTTGCGGCAGGTCAGCCCGCATCTGCAATTATACAAAAAAACATCTTCTTGTCAATTTTGCTGCACGGCTGTTTTAATTGCAGAATCAGCTTGGTGAAGCGGAGCATGTTGAATTGTTCATTGAATAATTCAACGGCAATGTAAAGGCTTTCCAGATTTAAAACTTTTTTGGTCGAGCTACACAAAAAGCCAAGATAATATTGATGAAAACAACCATAATTTCTGCTTTGAACAATTTAATAAAGATTTTAATGGCAAGTACCAGGAACATTTTACGCCATCCAATTCGGCGCGATTGGTGCTGCTGACCTCAAGGCAAAGCATATGCTGTGCCTTTGTCCGCAGATACCCCTCCCGCTCCGGCAAAAGCACTTCGCAGATGAGAAGAAATATCTATGCCATGCATGCTCAAAGCCCCGGATAACGCTCTTTATCAACGTTATCCGGGGCTTTGGCTTATCTATTCTCTTTTTGCAGCAAACTTCATTGCCGCTTTGCACATACATTCGGCGGAATAGTCAAAGAACGTCTCTTAACATCCGCGCCATTTGTTGCCCGCGCCCGCTGCGATTGGCATCGGCATAACTCGGTTTCACCTCGTCAGCTTATTTTCAGCGTCTCCCACAGGGAGTTGACGTAGTCGAGCGTCTCCGCGTCAAGGCTGCGGAAGGCAAACTCGTTATACCGCGCGCTGAAATCGCCGATCTCCGGATAGAGTATCTCCATGGCGTCCTCGCCCATGTCGTCGATATACCCCTCGTCGGTGTATACGGCAGAGTTGGGGGAGGCGTAGCAGATGTATTCGGCGTTCGCTATCGCCGGTTCGGGCGAGAGCATGTAGTTTATGAATATCTCGGCCAGCTCCTTGTTCTGGCAGCAGCTCGGGATGCACATCGCGTCGATGAAGTAGTTCGTGCGCTGCGGATAGTAGAAGCGCAGATCAACGCCGTCCGCCTGCGCGTCAAGCATGGTGAAGTAGTCGCCCGCGTAGTACGGGGCTATCGCCGCCTCGCCGGATTCCATCATGTTGAAAATCTCGTCCATAACATAGCTGTGAACAAGGGGGCGCTGAGCCAGAAGCTCGTTGTAGGCGGCGTCCCAATCGGCCTTGTCCTTGGTGTTTACGTCAAGACCGAGCTTATACATGGCGGTTCCGAAGGCGTCGCGGGAATTGTTGAACTGGACGATACGGCCGGAATATTTGGAATTCCACATAAGGTCCCAATTCTTTGCGTCGGCCTCGTCCACAACGTTTGCGTCGTAGATCACACCGACTATTCCGTAGGCATAGGGCACCGAATAAAGATTGTCTGCGTCGTAGTAAAGACCCTTGAAATTGCTGTCGATGTTCTTATAATTCGGAATGTTGTCGAAATTGAGGGGCTGTAAAAGGCCT
>OIYV01001343.1_pt1 | contig 11891 bp, 9 predicted proteins | sample 1588251 | NCBI WGS metagenome assembly OIYV01 (sample SAMN03283282) | human gut metagenome | biome: human-associated habitat; material: feces | host: Homo sapiens | place: Peru | collected 2012
AAAGATGTGCCATTACAAGGCCAATATACAGTAGCATATAAAATAAATCCTGAATATCTGAATTTTTATATTTTATATCAAGATAAACATTTAAAGCGTTTAATAATATTAATAAATAAACAAATGAGTTTAATAATGCTCGTATTAGTGTTGTAATTATTATATTATTTGGTTGATATATTGATAGTAATGTTCCAAAACTGTAGTCTGCAATGTTACCAGTAATTATTAAAAATTTTTTCATAAATAAACTAATATTATGAATACCATTTGTTTTATATCTTTCAAGTGCTAAGCTTTTAAATTCTTGTTGAACTTCTTCTGGTGATAATCCAGCTGATAATAATTCATCAAGTTTTGTTTCAGGATACCACATTCCACTACTTTCTAAATTTGAACCAATGTATAATGTCCAACCAGAAGTTGTTGAAACATCTCCAGATATAATTTTATTTAAAATAAATCTAGCCGAAAATTTGATACTAAAAAAGCATATTAAAATTATAAAAAAGCTTATTAGATAATTAATATTAAATTTCTTTTTGTGCAAATTTATATAAACAAAATACAAGGCAATTGCAATTAACATTATAGGCATTAATGGTCTAAAGATATTTGCAAATCCCATTATAACACCTGTAATAATACTATACAATATAAAAAGCTTAGAGTTTATATGTTTTAATACTTTTGAGAATGCGAATATAGATAAAACAATTCCCAAATTAACTGCTACGACAGGACAGCAAATGGTACACCATATACAATTAATAGGATTTAAAAGCCATAAGCAAGGTAAAACCATTTTTATATTTTTATTATTAAATGAAAAATATAAAAATAAAGCAGTTAATAAATCCAAAATTATATTTAGTAATACTACAGATTTATATGATATAGATGCTATCTTAAAAAAGCTTCCAAGCAAAACTATATACGGTATTAAAAAAGGAAACAACTCAACATAAGTCTTTAGAGTAATCTCATTAGATTCACAAAAAGCGACTGAATTGTAAAAAAAGGTTTGATAATCTCCTACTCCAGTTACTTCAGGATAATCAATAAATAATAATAAAAGTCTAATCAGTATTCCAATACTAATGATAAAAATGAATATAATCCTTTTTATATATTTTTTATTTAATAATTTTTTTATAGTACTTTTTAATTTAATAAATGCTATAAATAAAAGAAGTAAAATTACATATAAAACAATAAATTTAATAGAATGCGTATATTTGAATGGTGTAATTAAAAGACTTACTGAGAATATGCTATAAATTAATATAAATATTATACTAACTATATTTTTGTTTATTTTCATTTTTATTTTCCTCCTTCATAAAGCTTAATTTTTTAGGCTTATCTTTATATGATTTTATTAATAGCAAAATTTTATTTATGCCATCAGTTGCCAATATAAACATTATAATTTTAACAGTATATGAATATCGAACCTGTATTTCTATGAGAAGGTAAACAGCAAAATTTACTAGTAATATTAAAACAAGTAATGTTTTACCATTTCGCTTTTCTCTAATTCCAGTAAATATAGAAATTAAGGTTGAAATAAATATAAATGTATAAATTGATAAATCATATAATACATATTTATCAATGAATCTTCCATCTACCCAACTATCAGCAAAGGCCCAATAATAGCCTTTGCTAATTGTCCAAAAGTTTCTAATTTTACCCACAAAAAATTTTAACAAAGTCTTTAAATTTAAACTTTTATAGTTTTGAATTATAAAAGTTTTTTCTTGTTCTATATTTCCAAAGACTGCTTCACCTCTAATACTATAGCATCCACCTGTTTCATAGTCAGAACCACAAACAAACTTCCATAAAGGGTTATTATTTTTTAAGCCATTATGATTTATATTAGTTACCTGTATTATAAATGATACTGTTAATGTAATTGCGAAATACGTTAAGCACACTATGCATATACCAACTAACGTTTTTTTAATTTCTTTTTTGGATCCTATTTTTAATAATTTGTATCCAATTATAGACACTAACACAACTATTCCTTCTGGTCTAAGAATATTAGCAATTCCTAGTAATAATCCTATAATAAAATCTTTGATTTTTTCAAATTTTGTATTCTTTAATAGTATAAATATAACAATTAAAACTATGAACGTAAAAAAATGTTGATTACTTAAAACTCCAGTATAAACAATTGCAAAAATATAAAAAGAATATAATATTGCAGGTAATATATTTGCTTCTTTATTAATTTCTTTTCCAATTATATAGACAAATACACAAATGCTAGCGGTAAAAAAACAATCAAATATATGTAATACTGTTATAGAATTGAAAATTTTAAGTATAAATGCTTGATATAAAACAAATCCTGATTGGTATGACCAAGTAATAAAATATGGAGATGTGTTCATTACATTAGTGCCTTTTATCAAGTTTTCTGCTGCATCTAATAAAACTGCAAAATCGCTACTTGGTGTTACTTTCATATATAGTACTGTAATTATTCTAAGTATAAAAGCTAATATAAAAAGTAATGAGCAAAAGACTTTATCGTTTATTTTTATTTTTGTACAAACTAAAGATATCAACAAGAAAATAGCAATTATAGAAAAACTTATTAATTTATTTTCTAAATCATGAAATAAGATCAAAAATATTCCCGTAAATATAATAAAAGCAAAAATATATATTATCTTTGTTAAGACTTTCATTTGTCCTCCTATAGCACATTTTTTAGTAGTGCAAACTAAATTTATACTTTACTCGTCTACACGCTAGTTACTTCGAATTTTATATAGTTTCTTTACAATAAAAAAATGATACCTCCTATTTTTATAGTATAATTGCTACATCAAAATTATCAATTAATTCCATATATGACTTTAGGTTCACTTAATAAACCTACTTATAAGCTGTTTTAAAATATCATATTTTCTTTTATATTTCAATACTTACACTGCATTTCCAGTAAAATACTTACATTAAGATTTCTTTAATATTTTTTTTATTTTAAAAATATATTTTATATTACTATTAAAAAACCTTTTAAACCTTTTAGGTTCTCTAATAATTCTATATAGCCATTCCAAATGTAATTTTATAAATATTTTTGGAGCTCTTTTTTTGGCACCACTCAGAACGTCAAAACTTCCTCCTACTCCAATAAAAATACCTTTATCAAAATCGTTTATATTATTATATATTAATATCTCTTGTTCGGGAATGCCTAATGCAACTAAGATAACATCTGGTTCTAACGTTTTAATCCTTGTAAATACAGCTTGTCTATCTTTTTTATACCCATTTTCATACCCAGCAATAATTGCATTAGGATACTTTTGTTTTATTGTATCCACCAATTTTTTTACAATCTCTTTTTTTGCACCAAATAGGAATATACTTTTATTAAGCTCATTACAATATTTAAATAGTTCGGAGCATACATCAACACCTGGAATAGTGCCAGGTAATGTATAGCCTAACATTTTTGCACCCTTAACTATTCCAATTCCATCAGCAATAATTGTTGTTTTATCGTCTAACAAAGCTTTTTTAAAATCACAATTGTTTTCCGCTGTCATTAACGTTTCTGGATTAGCTGTTACAACAAACATTCTTTTATTTGAAATTAGATTTTTCTTTACAAGGCCATAAAAATCATTTTTTGAGTTTTTATATAGTTTATCAAAATATTCTTTCATCATTTACCTCATATATATTAACATTTGTATTTAAATTTTAAATATTGCTTTTTTAATTTTCTAGATAGACTGTCGTCTAATAATAAATTTAAAATATTTTTGTTATGAATTTCTTTCAAATATGTATGCTTAGCAGAGCCAGAAAGATTTTTTACTTGATTTATTACTGCATTTGCAATATAACTATTAAATAATTTTTGTATACTTTTATCTGTAATATAGTCAGTGGAAATTGTATAAAGTCTTTCAAAGTGATATAGAATATCAAAAGCTTTCTGATTATTTTTTTCAACATTAGTAGTTCTCATAATACTATTATTTGTTTGTATATAATAATATCCTATATAATTTAAAGAAGATACTTTTTGGGCTTTTATAATTGCTTCTGGTATCAATCCAAAATCTTCGTGGTATTTGCCAATAGCAAATTGAAAATTATTTTCTAGCCAAAAATTTCTATTAAAAGCATATAACCATGCTGGCTCAAAACATTGTTTTCCAAGTATTAATTTCTTTATGCTACTTATTCCATCCAAGTTATAAAACTCGGGTTTAACTAATAGATCAACTTTTGTTGAATCTTCAGGGTATATAATTTTTGCATTGTATCCAACAATATCCAAACTGTTAGATTTTTCTATTAATACATTTAATTTAGATAATAATTCAGTATCAATATAATCGTCCGAATCAACGAAAACAATGAAATCGCCGTCTGACTTGGAAATACCATAATTTCTTGCGTCAGATAATCCGCCATTTTCTTTTATATAGGATTTAATTAATTGTGGATAGTTTCGTTGGTATTCTTCTATTATATGTTGGCTATTATCTAATGAACCATCATTTACAATAATGATTTCAAAATTTTTATATGTTTGAGCTATTATGCTATTTAAACATCTTCTTAAATAATTTTCAACATTATACACAGGTACAATTATACTAAATTTCATTTTTTCACCTTCCTGTTTTTTATTTAATAATCATTTTTCATAAACAAAGACTTAAGATTTTTGATGCAATTTCTATTGCGTTTATTAACTCTATATTTACGCAAAATTCTGTCTTCGAAAGCCATTTTTTTGGGCGTAGTAATAGTTGTTAAATGTTCACCACCATACTCTTTTAATGGAAGTAACCAATTACTTTTTATTATATTGTATCTTTCTTTATGATTTCTTGATATCATAAGCAATAGTGTTTGGTCATCATCAATGAATCCAACATCTAAAAGAGAATTCATTGCAGACTTTATATCTGACCATAAAAGGTTTGCTAAATTTGATGGAACGTACATCATAAAGCCCATCATATATGTATCATAGGATTGCACAATTTGAAAGATGGGTTTGCCATCATCATCTTTCAAACTAAAAAGTGTAATTTTGTCATTAGGAAAATCTACTTTTAAGGTGAAATTAAATTCTTCCGAGTTTGGGTATACAGCTCCACCATGAGTAAAACCAAAATCTAACCATAATAATAAACCAGTTGCTAATTTTTTCTCTGCGACATCGTTAAGACACCAACTTTTTAATAGCATAATATAATCGTATTGAGCATTATTATCTGCAGGATTAGGCATGTATCTAAATTTAAGAAATTCCTGAGATTTTGAAACTTCATTCATTCTTTCAAATAAAGCCGGTTCTAAAATTGAAAAATCGTCTATAACTATAACTTTAGTTTTGTCAAGTAGTCCAAATTCACTACGAACGGTTTCTACCTTTTTTGCCATTTCACTATTTGTATATACAATTATGTTATTTTTTATTCTAGCCCACATTTTAAAATCTTCAAAGTATTTATCATTATTTCTTGCAAATTCTCCTTCGAAGTTTTTTCTACCAACATCAAAGAATGACGTTATGATTGTAACCTTTGTATTATTCATGAGATTTTACTCCTTTCAATTTTTCAAATATTATTCCTTTAAAAGCAATTCTATCTTCTTTTGAAAATAAAATCAAATAATCAATTAATATACCAATAAAACCAGCTATTAAAACAGAAATAATAAGCATAAACCAATTATTAACATTAATAAAGTATTTTATAACAAAGAATATAATAGTTAGAATTATAGTAGAAAGTATATATCTAAATAGAGTTGGAAAAAAAGTTTTCCAGTTGAGCTTCAAACACTTAGCTACATATATAGGAACGATTATAAATCCCTTGATTATACCAACAAGAGCGCTTGCTCCAACTATAGCATAAACACCTAAATTTGTTGTATTTATTAATAGTAACACCAACAATGTAGACACAAATCCACTGGTCAAGTTTAAAATGGCATTTCCTTTTACTTTGTTTGTTATAGTAAAAATATTGTACATAGGAGTTAAAATTCCACCACAAAATACATTTATAAAAGTCAATACACATAATATATATAATAATTGGACATTTACATTAGGCATCCATAAATAACAGAAAGAAAATCCAAAAGCTATAATATATGCAAATGGAATATTGCTAAAAACACCAGTTATTTTCATGCCTAATTTTGTTTCTCTAACTACGCCATCTGTGTCATTTTTAGAATAAAATCCTATTATTTGAGGCTGAAAAACATTTGAGATTCCTGATATTAATGTATTCAAAACATTACCTGGAGTTTTTGCAAGAGCAACAATTCCCATGGTAGAACTATCAATAGCTAAATTACTAATAATTAAATCTAATCCATCTGCTAAAACATTACCTAAATTTGTGATTGAATTCCAGATTCCAGAAGATAATAGTTGCTTTATTTTTTCCCAAGAAAAATTAGATTTTTTTACTTTTAATTCAGGTAATAATTCTTTTGTGAATTTTATGTTATATAATACAATAAATATTCCAGATATTAAAGTTGCTATTCCAATATAAAAAACCGCAGGTTTAAGAGCTATAAATAAACCAATTATTATTACAGCTTTTATTATGTATGATTCCATGGTTTTTATAGAAGATAAATATAGCTTATTAGTACAATATGTGGCAATAGAAAATACTCCTCCGATTAATGAAATGAAAAAGTTTAATATAATAAATAAAAATAGTAATTTAACATCTATTATGAGTTCAGGAGATATATTAATAAAACGTTCAAGATAAGATATTAATAAAACTGTTGGAATTATAAGGACAACAATTATTAAAGCATTAGCAATTAAAACAGAGCTAAAGTATTTATTAGCTTTTTCAAGTTCGTTTCTTTGTATACTTATTGTTATAAATCTGCTTGCCATAGAATTAAGGGCGGTTGTCAAAATTGTAGCATACATAACAAAATTGTTAGCTAAAGAAACAAAGCCATAAGCTTCTTCACCGATTGTACTTACTATATATTTAGATAAGCCAAAGCTTATTCCTATGTTTACAATTAAGCCACATAAAGTAGATAATAGATTTACAAATAATTGTTTATTTCTGTTCATTATTAACACTCTTTCTTTCCTTTGTTTGTAAAATATTTACTAAATCATTATAAAATTCTTTAGTTGTAAAGCTTTTTGCAAATTCATATGAATTTTGAATTATTTCATTTCGCATTTTAACATTATTATATAATTCAAGCACATTGTTTTTTATATTTTTAATGATATCATCATCTTTGGGAATAATAATGGTATCTTCAGAAGCATATTCTGGGGCACCGCCAGTTTTGGTTACAATAACTGGAAGCTTGCTAATCATCATTTCCAAAAGCACAAGAGGAGCGGCATCTTCCCATGTAGAAGGGATAACTCCTATATCTGCAATTTGATAATACTTGTACAATTCAGAATTATCAACATATCCGGTAAGTACTATTTTTCCATTTGAATTTTTTACTTCATTTTCTATTAATTCTAGATATGAACTTTTGGAATTATTAATTCCAAAGTTTATAGAACCCACTATAAGCAATTTGATGTTTTCCATATTTATTGATTTTATAGCAGTTATAAGTTCTAAAATACCCTTTTCTGGTATTAACCTGCCACAAAAGACAACTACAAAGTCATCCTTTTTCAAATTATATTTTTCCCTAATTAAATATTTTTCATCTTCGGGAATTCTAGTTAAGAAATTGTCTGCTTTAATTCCATTTCTTAATACTTGTATGTCTTTTATTTTTGAAGACGATTTAAAAGTGTTTGCGACAAAACTGCTAACACCTAAATAGGTCGAAAATGTTGAATCAGTAGAACTATCAGATTTACCATTATGATGAAAATGAAGTATCATCTGCTCTTTGTTAAAATATTTTAAGTAACTTTTAAAACACATATAGGCTCCGTCTTCTACTATTATATAATTAAACGTTCTGTTCTTAATCTTCTGTAAAACGATTTCATTATAAGTATTAAATTTATCTTTTGAGAATAAATTTAATATTCTAACTAATATAGCTTTAAGTTTGTAACTAAGGTCATTTTTTATATATATAAAATTAGTTTTTTTATACTTTTCAGAAATTATTTGGGCGGACTTATCATATACAGAGACTATGGTCAAATTTAATTTAGAAGTTTTTTCGTTTTCATCTATTATATCAGTAATTAATTTTTCTATTGCACCACCTTTTGTAGCGGGAACAGGCAACCCTTTAGGTAAAATTATACAGATTTTCAAAATAAACCTCCTTAAAATAAAAATAGTTTATTATTGTTTTTTTAATTTTCTTAAAATTTTATATAAGTTAACTTCTAATTTCCTATTTCTAATAAAAATTTTACAGGTTAATTTATACATTTTATTTTGTTTTTGAAAATACTTATTTTCTTGCCAATTAGGAAATTTAGAATTCATAGTATCAATTATTCTTAATATCATATCATTAGTGCCTTTGTATTTTAAAAACCTACCACATCCAGCATATAATAAATGGTCTATATATAGAAACTCTAATTCATCATTATAACCTTTACCATTAAATTTATTATATAAAACATCCATTACGTTAAAAATAGATTCTAACTTTTTATTGTATTTAGTTTGATTCATTGTAGAATTTTGCCTGATTAAATAGTGATATAGAATTTTTGGACAATATGAAATCTTAGAGGTGTATAAAGCTAATGTAGGAATAATTGCCAAATCTTCATATATATTTTTTTCTAAAAATTTTATATTATTTTTTTTAAGAATATCTGATTTTATTATTTTTGACCAAGGTCCAGCAGCACAGATAATATAACTTTTAATTATATTATCTGCTTCAATATACAGTGATTTTTTTTCTATATTTTTATTGCTATACTCTTCAACATAATCACAGACAACAATATCAGAGCTTTTTAATTTTGCTATATTATAAAGTTCTTCTAACATATCAAGTTCAATGTAATCATCGCTGTCAACAAAAGCTATAAATTCACCTGAGGCCATTTGAATTCCTAAGTTTCTAGCTATAGCCTGTCCCTCGTTTGCTTTGCTTATATACTTTATATTACTATATTTTTTAGCATAGCCTTTAATAATACTTAAAGAATTATCTGTAGAGCCATCATCAATTAATATTATTTCAATGTCTTTTAATGTTTGATTAACTACAGTAGATAAACAATGATCTAAATATAAACTACTATTAAAAACAGGGATTATTACACTAATCTTATACAATTTCTTTCCTCCTATATATTATTTAAGAATTTATTCCATTCTTTTGAAATTGTTTCTTTTGAAAATTTTAATGCAGTATTTTTAGAATTTTTAGAAAAATATTGCATTTTAGAAGAATCATTTATTAATTCTTCTATTTTAGCAATCATTTCTTCTGCATTTCTATTTTTAACTAAAAAACCATTTTTATTATTTTCTATTATTTCATTAGCACCTTGAGCACTATCAAAAGCTAGTAGTGGCAAACCATAATTTGCTGCTTCCACTAATACTAAGCCAAAGGACTCAGAATGCGAAGTCATTACAAAGATAGATGAATTCAAATATTCATTTTCTAATTCTTTTGAGTGTTTAGTTCCACATAAAGTTATCTTTTTTGACAAGCCTAATTTATGTATTTTAGTTTGTAAAATTTCTTTTTCTGGGCCATCTCCAACAATATGTAAGTTCCAATCGGGATGTTTTTTATAAAATAAGTTAAAAAGATCAATTAAATCATCAAAACCTTTTATTGGATCTAGCCTTCCAACGGAAATTAGTCGTTTATTTGATAAATTACATGTCTTACTAGAAACATTATCTATAAAGTTAGGGATATACATTACTTTAGGTTTACTTATTTTTTTACTATAAAAATCACATAATTCTTTTGAAACAGGCATAAAATAATCAAAATTCTTTAAAGACCTTATCAGCTTTTTAATATACTTTACATTGTTATTATGATGATTATGTTCTTGAGCTATCTTTATAATATTGCTTTTTGCATATTTACTAACCCAGTTATTGTGAAGGATTCTAGTAGATATTACAATATCACAATTTAGATTTTTAATAGCTTTAATCATAAGTTTCTTTCTTAATATCATAATTTTAAAACTTCTAATGATTTCATAAGCTAATTTTATTAAATTGAAACTCTTAAGAGCTGATTTTAAATCCTGTTTATTTGGCTCTAAGTTTGTAATTAAATAATTAATTTTAACTTTATCACTTATATAGAAGGCAGGAGAGTTTTTTAATTTATATGTTGATATTATTTCGACCTCGTTATTTTCACAAAGCAAATTTGCAATGTTAGAAATAACCTTTTCAGCTCCGCCAGTTCCAAGATGCAAAGCAAGTATAACTATTCTTTTATTCATTCACTAAATCCTCTTTTAATTTTAAAGTATTAAATAATTCTAATATGCTAATTGCTAAGAAGATGCTTACAGCAGGAGCTGTAAAAACATGTCCAGCAAGAAGTGCTATACCGCATCCAATTAATATTGAATACAATGCAAAAATTGTGTAGTAATTTTTTATATTAACAACAAAATTACTAAAGAATTTTTTGAATAAACTTATTGCAATAAATATTAGTGGAACAATATATATCAAAGTTCCTAAAATGCCATGGCAGAAAAATATATCAAAATAATCAATTTCAACTAATTTATTTTCAGAAACAGATTTTTCATTTGATAATGAAATATAACCAATTCCTGTAAGTTTAGTAATAACATCCTCTTGTTTATATCTCTGTAGATTGTTTTTTAAATAATCAGTTCTCCCACTTAGTAATTTTTCTGAGTATGTTTTTTTATCTTTCTCAAGCTTTTCGGTATCTTCGGGGCTCTCTGGGGTGGAAGGAGAAGATGGCTGAACATAATCTGGCTTTTTCCAAACTATTCCAATATTCATATTTTTCCCAGCTGGAGTATAAGCAACAAGTCCAAAAACAATTATGATTATTAATGAAACTGCAGTAAACTGCTTAAAAATAGTTTTTCTTTCTCTTGTAAACAGTTTTATTCCAGCTAGTATAAATGATAAGCCTAATAATGCAAATATTGATAATGTAGATACTTTTGTTCCGATTTCTAACATTGAAAAAACTGTTGCAACACAAACGATAGTGTTAAATATACTAAATTTTTTAGCTAGAAACTTCCAAAAGCATATTGGAGCTAACATTGCAAGTATAGCACTAGTTTCATTTCCTGCATAAAACAAACCAATACTACCTAGTTTATCATTGTTAGGGTATGTAGGGTAGCCTACAGAAAAAATTCTACATATAATAATTGTAGTAATATATATAATTAAAGAGATATTTAAGTATTTTTCAAAAGAGTTAAACTTTTTCTCTTTGTATATTTCATACAAACTTACTAAAATTATTGGAAAATAAAATACTTTTATAATTCCTTTTACTTGTGTAAAAATCATAGAAAAATTATATTTTAAATATGAATTAACGATATAAGCAATTCCATATAATGCTACACAAGAATAGTATATTATAAGTTCAATTCTACCCTTTTTATCTGTTTTAATAACAGCATATATCATTATAAACAACATAAATAATACCCTAATAACAATTCCGAGAGAAAGGTTTTCTGATACATTTCTAACACACAAAGAAGTTACAATATCAATTATTGGTTGAAGTAATATATATATAATGAAAATATTTTGGAAATTTATTCTTTTAAATATATTTGACTTTTGTAAACTAATCATTTCTTTTCTCCTTTTTTACTCTAAATATGTCTTTATAACCAATTGCAACAATTGCAATTACTAATAATGCAAAGGATATTGCTT
>OIYV01001345.1_pt1 | contig 11875 bp, 13 predicted proteins | sample 1588251 | NCBI WGS metagenome assembly OIYV01 (sample SAMN03283282) | human gut metagenome | biome: human-associated habitat; material: feces | host: Homo sapiens | place: Peru | collected 2012
ATATTTATGGAAGAATTAAAAATAATTGAATTAACCGAAGAAGAATTAAAAGAATTAAAAGCATTTGACTATGATAAAGAAGAAAAAAAGAATAATGATAAAGAGGGAAAAGAAAATGGAAAAACAGAATAAAATAGATTTCTTTTTAAAGGAAATACAACGTTTATCAAAAAGTTATCAAGTTGATAAAAAACAAGTATACGCTCAACTAATAAAGTTTGGTATTCCATATGAAGAAAGAACAACTTTAAAAGAATTCTTTCCTACATTAATCAAAGAAAATCTAAATCCTAAAAATCTAGATGTTTTTGTAGATGAACGTCATAGTTATTTCTGTCAATTTAAAAGTAAAGACTGTTCTTTAATATATGAAATGAATCCATATAAAATATATATACCTTTAAAAAAACAAAATATAGAAAAGAATATTAAAAAAATATTTAAGTTTATTTCAAGTAATAATATACCTCACGCATCTAAATTATCTGCAAGAGTAAGAAATGATAGTTTAGTAATAAGAGTATCTAATAGTAATGATGCTAATAAAATAATTAGTTTTGTTAATGAAAATATTAATAAACAAGATTTATATGAACCTAGTCCTTTTTCTATAAATGAAAATAATGTTGCTTTATCAGCAGATAGACATTTATCTTATAATGAAACAGTAGCAAATCTTATTTATGAATATATAGAAAAAGAAAATAAAGATAATAAAATTGCTTCATATGAAGAATTTAGAAAATTTGTAGCAAATAGATTATTTGTATTACAAAATAAATTAGATTTATCTAATATTATAAAAGAAAAAAATAAAGACCAAGATTTATCAGAAATGCCTAATTCTAGATATTTATCTAATCTTGAAGAAATAACTCATATAATTTTATTAAACTTATATGACTCAAAAGTATCTGAAGCAGAAATGTATATTAGTAGCACTAATGAAACATCTCACTTACAACAAATGAATTATGAATATAAAGAATTTGATAATTTTCAAAAAGACCAAGATTTATTAAAAGAATTAATCGAAGTAATGATAAAAAAATATGGTGCTAATTATACTAAAACAGCACTCAAAGAATATAAAAATGAAAGAAATATTAATGCTATAACAAGAACAAATAATTTAAGAGAAAGAGTAGAAGAAAGTAAATCATTCTTAACTTATTTAAATTATACAAATGATAATTATTTATTAATAAATAATTATATTCAAGAACATTATCAAGCAAATGAATTACAAGATAATGAAGAAATAAAAAACTTTAAAGAAAAACTACTCGAAGAAGTTTGTACTGCCACATATTTTGCTTGTCAAACACCAGAAAGAGAATTTTGTGGAAAACTTCAAGTAGCAAGATTATTAATAAGAATGCAATGTGGTGATTATAAAGCTATAACAAGAACAAATAATGCTAGACAAAATGCCATAGATAATATCAAACCAGATGAAGTATATAATCTAGTAAAATCTAGTATTGAAAAAAATGGATATATAATCGAAGATGAAAGAGATTTATACGAATTATATGCTAATCATATTGAATTTATCTGTAGACCACAACAAAGGGGGAGAAAATAATGTTAAAACAAACTAAAGGAATATTTATAGTCTTATCAGGCCCTTCCGGTGTAGGAAAAGGAACAATATGTAATGAAATAATAACTTCATTAAATGCTTGGTATTCAGTAAGTGTAACAACTAGAGAAAAAAGACCTGGAGAACAAGAAGGAATAAATTATTACTTTGTTTCTAAAGAAGAATTTGAACAAAAAATAAATAATAACGAATTTCTAGAATATGCTACATATAACAATAATTATTATGGAACATTAAAATCTAAAATAGATGAAAAACTAGAAAATAATATTGATGTAATAAGTGAAATTGAAGTAAAAGGTGCTAGAAATATTAAAAATAAATATCCAGATAGTTTACTTATTTATATCTTACCACCATCACTTAAAGAATTAGAAAATCGTTTAAGAAATAGAAAAACCGAAGACGAACAAACAATAATAAATAGATTAAATATAGCCAAAGAAGAACTAAAACAAATAAATATTTATGATTATGCTGTAGTAAATGATAACCTCGAAGAAACAATAACAAAAGTAAAAAATATAATAGAAAGTGAAAAAAGCAGAGTAATTAGAAATAAAATAGACTGGAGTAATTAGTTATGAATAATTTAGAAAAAAATTTAACTAAAGAAAAAATCGAAGACTTATATACTACTTATGATAAAATAGTAAAACTATTAGAAAATCTAGAAAAAAGCATCAAAGAACTTCCCCCTAAGGAGGAATTATAATGTTAAATACTCTCGAAGAAATAAATAAAAGAATAGATATAATTAATGAAATGCTACCAAAATTTGAAACTACAGAAAGAAAAGAAATAAAAAAAAATAACAAACAAATTGAAGAAGGTATTATACCTATTTATGAAAATGAATCAAATGAAAGATTAATTAAAAGAAAAGGAATGATTGGTAAAATCGTTGGATTTGCACCAATGGTTGGATTATTCGTTGGATATTTAATCGTTCCATTAGTCGCAATAGGTTTAACATCAATGACATCTTCTTTCTCATCAGTTCAAGGAATGTAACTATTGTTTAGATAAAGGAAGGATAATTTATGGAAAATAGTTCACAGGCATTATTAATTGCAGGAGGAATTTTACTTGGAATATTAACATTATCGCTTTTAGTGTATATGTTTACTAATTTATCAACAATAGGAAATGCTGAAAGAAAAAACGAAGAAGTTGAAAGACTTGCTAGTTGGAATTCAGAATGGGAATCTTATAATAAAAGACTTTTATATGGAACTGATGTATTAACTATTATAAACAAGGCCGAACAAAATAATTATGATAATGATAACAATTCTAAATACACTGTTTCAGTTGTTGTGTATTTTGATGATGGAGTTACAGTGATGCAAAAAAGTACTGTACTCCTAAGAAAAACTTCAATATTTGAATGTGTAAAAATGGAATATAACAGTGATACAGGTAGAGTAAACTATGTAGAATTTAGATTAAAGGAGTAGCGTATGGAGAATGCAGCAAAAGCTTTGTTAATTGCTGGTGGTGTATTTTTGGCAATGATGGTACTTTCAGTTTGGGCATATCTTTCACGAACTTTTCAGAACACATCAGAACAGTATGTACAACAATTAGATGCAGTTGAGTTACAAAAATATAATAGCAATTTTGAGATATACATGGGAAAAAAGACCTTAACGGCTCAAGATGTAGTTACTGCAGCAAGTGTAGCTAAACAGCTAGATCAAGGAACTCAAATTTTTGTAACAATAGGTTCAATCACACAAGAAGTAACAACACAAAATCAAAAAGATTTTGAAATATGGAAAAGTGAGTTCTTAGGTAAATATATATTAACAGAAATTAATGGTCATCCATACCAAATTAATGTATTTGAATGCCTTGATGAGCAATATAACTCAACTGGAAGAGTTAGCAAATTAACATTTAAAAAAATTAAATAATTAGCTCAAAAAATGTTGCAAAAAGAAAAATTTAATATTATAATTGGTTTAGGAGTAAAAATGAAAAAAACAATTATCTTAATATTAATTCCAATTATCATAATTTTGTGTTCAACAATTGGCTTACTCATTCTAAAAAATACAACATATAGATTGATAAGACAAAAAAATGGCGAGTTTGAATATTATAAAGATCGCACAATTTATGGAATAGAACTCGCAACATTAATAAATAAAGCCGTTAATGAAAATGAACTAAATAGAGTCTCAAAGGATGAAAAACAGCAATACATAGAAAATGGTGAAAATAGTATAAAGATTGATATCAAAATTACTGAAACTAATAAAACATACCCAATGGAATCATTTTACAACAGTGATACAACAAGGTTTGTAGAAAATTTTGGATTGATAAAGTTCAAATGTGTACGGACTTGAGTATCACAAAGAAAACGGAAGAATTAAAAAAATGATTTTTGAAGAAGTGGAGTAGTAAATTTTGTTATTAACTTTTAGAGGGTTAGAACTCTATAAATAAAATATTAATTTATAAAAATGGAGGTGATATTTATGGAGAATGCTTCAAAGGCTTTAATTATAGCTGGTGCTATACTTATTTCAATACTATTAATTTCAGTTGGCGTTTTAGTTATGAATTCAATAAACCCAATGAAAAAGAGTGCTCAAGATAGATCTGAATCAATGGCAATTCAATCTTTTAATGCTCAATTTATAAGCTATGAAGGTGAACAAAGTGGAAGCCAAGTTCGTGCGATGTTCTCAGCGGTAAAGGCAAGTAATGCAGTAAATACTGATCATATAGTTACAGTTGTTGATGCTGATGAAAAAGAAATTACAAACGCTTCAGGATATTCAACAAATAAAAAATATACTATAGAAATTATAAATTATGATGCAGGTGGTTATGCTAATAAAATTCAAGTAAAATAATAAACCACGATTTTACAAAAGATGGATAAGATTTTTAGAAAGTCTTATCCTAAACATAAGGCATATATATTTTTGATATGTTTTATGTTTGGGATAAACCTTTATAAAAACAAAAATGGGAGGAATAATATGGAGAATGCTTCAGATGCTTTAAAAATGGCTTTTGCTATATTTGTTTTTATTGTGGCTTTGTCAATAATTTTTGCACTAATGACTCAAATTAAAGATACAGCAGATAAAGTTTTGTGGAGTTCAGATAAAACCAATTATTATGAATGGGCAACGGAAACAACAGAAAATGGTAGACTAGTTGGGGAGGAAGCAATTATTTCTTCTTTACATTCTCAAGCAAAAGAACAAATTGTAATTAAAATAATTGATGGTTCAAGTGTAAATGTTTTTACTGGTGCATCTTTAGAATCAGATAAAAAAGCATATATAGAGAACTCATTAAGTAGTGGTACAAAGGAATTTAGAGAACGAGTTGTTGAAATAACAACAGGAGGAGTATATAGAACAGCAGAAGATGGAACTAAAATAACAATTACACCAGGTACAGTGAGAGCATATATAATTTATACTAGAGTTTAAGGGGGAATTTTTATGTCAGATACTTTTATTACGGTTATGGCAATAATGGTAGCAGCAGTAGTATTATTTGCAATACCAATAATGGCAACTGCTAGCCAAAATGATAATATTACACAATCTGCAGTTCAAACATTAGTATCTAATTTTGTAAATACAGCTGCAAGAGAGGGAAAAATTACACAAAGTAATTACAATGATTTTATACAAGAACTATATGCAACAGGTAATTCATACCAAGTAGATTTGGAAGTTCAAACATTAGCAGATAATCCAGGAAAGAAAGGTGCTGCCGGTGAATCTATTCAGGTAATTGGAGAAAGCATTTATTATTCCGAATTTACAAATACTATTGAAAATGAAATTAAAACAAATGGAGTAAAAAAATTAAAACAAGGTGATTATGTTCTTGCAAGAGTTCAGAATACTAATGTTACAATGGGAACTAAAATTAAAAACTTCTTGTACACTATTGTAGGAAAAGACACCATTGCAATAGAAGCAAGTGCTTCTGCACTAGTTTCAACAACAGGTAAATAAACAAATTTATAATAGGGCAACAAGAAGTGTTGCCCTAATTTTAAAATAAGGGGAGAATAAAAATGTCAGATACACTAATGACAATTATAGGAATATTTATAGCAGTAATTTTAATGTTTATTTTGCCTCTAATAATAGTAGCCAATAAACATGACCAAATCTCTCAAACGGTTACTCAAATGGCAGTATCAGACTTTGTTGATACAGTTACAAAACAAGGGGAGATAACAGAATTTGATTACAATAAACTAATACAAAAGTTATATGCAACAGGAAATTCTTATGACATTGAAATAGAGGCACAAATAATTGATGACAACCCTAGAAGAGCAACAACAACTCTTTCAAGTGCATTAACTGGTGAATATAAATATTATTCTGTATATACAAATACTATACTTGATAAAATAAGAGAAGATGGAAAGTATGAATTGAAAAAAGATGATTACATAACTGTAACGGCCAAAAACTCAAATGTAACAGTAGCAACAATATTAAAAAACATGTTTTATAAACTAACAGGAAAAGATACCCATACTATAGGAGCTTCAGCAGCTCAACTAGTTTTGAATAAAAGTGATGCTAAAAATAGTGATATTGCAACAAATCCTATAACAATACATGCTGGTGAAAAAACAGTAACAGTAAAAACAAAAAGATATACTAAAGAAGAACAAACCATTGCAGGAAAGCTAGATATAGTAGTTGTTCTAGATTGTGAAACTACAACTATGCCATGCCACAATAAAACTGCTGCAAATGGAGTAACAAGTGAAGATTTTATGAGAAATATAATAAATGCTGTTGGTAGTAAGGGAACATTAGAATTCATATTGACAAGTAATCCAAAGCATATATATACAGATCTAAGTGATGTCAGCTGGATATATGAGGCAAGTATAAATGAAAATTCTATTAATTATCTTGAATCAATGAGTACAGCAATTAATAGAATCAAAAACAGATCAGGAGTAAGGTGTGTTGTTTTTCTATCTTGGAATGCAGATAAGGAAAGTCGATTAAATGCTGCTGTTAGTTATGTTGCCGCCCACTCAAGTGATTATGATTTATTTTGCACTACACCTTGCTGTGCTAATAAACCTCAAGGAAAGCTATGGGAAAAAAACCTACCTGCGGAAAAATGGGGAAAAAATTTAGTAGGAAATGACATTGGGGATAGATTTGCTTCTCTAGTTAACAGAAAAGTTCTTATAGAAACACTTGTTCCATTGCCAGATTCACAAACAGATAGTACTGATTTAAAGATAAAACTTGTTGATTATAATGCAAAATACAACTTAACTATCACTGTAAACAGTCAAATTTATGTTGTTGGCGAGACTATGCCATCATATGTTATATATAATGATGCTGGTACATATGTTTTAGATTTAAAATTGGTTAAGGAAATCTTGAATATGAGTGATGATGACTGGCAAAACGCAACAATTACAGTGGATTATGTACAAGGATAATGATAAAACATAAGAAAGGAAAAAATTTATGAAACTTCAAAATTTAGCAATAATTTTTTTAGTAGTAACACTACCACTAGTAGCGATTTTATCATACTACTTAAATTTGCAACATAAAACATTGAAGATGCAGGCAGACTATGATATGAAACTTGCAGAAGCAACTAAAGAAGGTATTAAATCTTTTGAAGTAAATACTGTTGATTGGTCAGAATGGGTAAGTCAAAAGGGAACTCAAAAAGCTAGGGAAAATGTTCAAGCCTCAATTAATACTTTCATAAACAGTTTGGCAAACAATTTACATTTATCAGGAACAGCTAAAGAATATATGGCAAACTATATTCCTGCTGTAGCTGCAACAATGTATGATGGATACTATATTTATGCACCTACATATGTACCAATAACGGCTAATAATGATGATGGAGTTCAATTGTTTTATGATAATACCTCAGCAGGAACAAATCAAATTACTCTTTCAGATACAGGAGAAACTCTATATCAAGCCAAAACAAATGGAAAGACTTACTACTTTACATATGAGGATGACCAAGGGAACACACAACAAAAAGTTTATAATAATTTAACAACAAATATAAATGATGCTAAAACAGAATATAGAAGCATTTTGAATAATAAAATAGCATATGCAGCAAGATATCAAGGGGCAAATACAAGTGTTGTTGTGAATTATACTTTAGACAATAGAATATATGTATATGGAACAGTAGATGGAAAATATGAAAATAAAACAGGATATCTAATATACACTGATAGTAACTCACTACCTCGTGCATATACAAATACAGCTACTCCAAAAAATGATTCATCAATTTTGGTTAGTAAATCGTTTAAAGGAATGAATGCAGATAATACATTAATAGAAACAGAAATATTAGAAGAGCAAATATTGTATTATGAAAGCGGACAATATTTATTAAAAACTTTCAAATATATTTATGATATTACACATGAAAAATTGTATTATGATAATTTAAGTGATAATTTCTTTACAGTTGACCAATCAAGCAAACAGAGAAGATTTATTGAAAATTCTGATAGCGTTACCTTGAACTCAAATACTTGCAAATACAAATCAATATCAATATTATGGGGCAATTCAGATGGTACAACTGAATATAAAAAAATATACCAAGTGTTAAATGGGAAAGACAAAGGGAAATGGTGTATTAGCTTAAAACCAGAAAATTCAAAGGAAGTCAATGGAATAGAAGTAATTGATACAATAATCAAGGAACAAAAATTAAAAGAATTAGGATTAGATGACATAAGATTTACAACAGTATATAGAGATTTTAGTGCAATAAGTTACTATACTGAGGCATATGCTTTTACAAATTGGGTAAAACAAAAATTAGGAACAAAGACTTTGGAACAAGTACAAAAAAAGGCTGACAATGATTTGATAGATAAAATACCACTTACAAACAATATCTTTAAAATAAGTGCAACAAACGATCCTGAAGATGAAAATTCAGATATAGTAATACATAAAAAAGAAATAATGAGGGATAGTATTATTACAAATTTGAATTTAGCAATATCAAACCATAATGCAATAGGGCAAACAAATGGAATGCCTAAATTAACAGATAGTGATTGGGATAGAGCATTTAGTAATATCTCACTAATTACATTTTTCCAAGGACCTAAAATTGGATTAAAAATATACAATGGATATGCTGTAGCAACTAGTACAACAAATAGAGAATATGTAGAGCCAGGTGAATTGTATTTTAGAGGGGAAGATGTAAATTACCATAGAGTGTATTGTCAAAAATGTGGAAAAATAATATATACTGGGTATAGAAGTGTAGAATATGTTCAAAAAGAATTTACTAAAGCAGGTAATACCATATATTATTATCAGCACGATAATAGTGAAGATACATACTCAGAAACTTCATGTTATTATTGTATAGTAAATAAAGCAAATTATGAACAAACTCATAATCCAGAGATAGCATATCTCCAAAAAAAATCATACAATGAAGCTTTAGCCAGAGAAAGATATTACCAACTAGAGGAATTAACAGCAAAACTTTATGATACAATAAAAATTTCAGTAACAAAGAAAAAGATATCAATAAATAATACAGATTTAATTTTTATACTAGATGATTCAGGCTCAATGAAAAGTAATTATGATAAAGTGAAAAACTCATGTTATGAGATTTTGGATGCAATGATTGGAACAGGCTTAAGTTCAGACTTTTATATAGGTTTTGTACGATTTGGTACCGATAGTGAAATTATTGGAAGCATAAGAAATTCTTATACATATGAGTTAAATAGAATCAAGGATGAAATAGCACAAAAATATGGAAAAGGAGGAGGTACTTATTACAATAAAGCATTTATAACAACACAACAATTAATTAGCTCAGACTTAGGAATTGGATTTAACGATAGGTATAGAGTTATAATATTCATGACAGATGGTAATCCTCACGATGCTGGAATTGATGAACTTAGAGAATTGAGAGATGTTTATAATGTTAAAGGTTTATATCTGATAAGATTTGGCAATGAGCCAATAAACATATTGAAAGAAATGAAAGACATGTTTATACCAAATTCGGAGTTGCTATCTGCTGATGCTTCAAATTTAACAGATACATTTAAGGATATTCTTTATAGAATAAATGAATCAAAACCAGAAGAGGTTGAGACTGTTGATGGTAGGTTGGATATTTCTGATATTGAAGTATCAGCACAAAAACCAATGACAGTAACTGTAAGGAATGCTGGTGGAGCTTTGATTAAACAAATTGTAATTACAACTAGACCAACTGCAAGTAGTGGAATTATAATAATCGATGGAACTAATATGTATTTAAGCTTAGATGGCTTAAAAGATGCTTGCGGAATAACAGATTTCAATGGTATAAAAGTAAGCATAGAATATTTTACTAGCTAAATTATATTTTTCAAAAATATGGTTATCCTAAATTTTAGGGTGACCATATTTGAATTTTATAAAAAAATCTTTATTAATTATAATGCTACTTCTAGTATTAATCTATACAACCAACATCACATCAATTCCAACTAACATAGTCCTTTTCGAAAACGAGGAACTTAATGTTGGCGAAATTTTCGGTGTGTGCTTACAGGAGAGGAAAGCCAATACTGTTATGGCTTCAAGCAGTAGTAATAATGTTGAGGAAAAAACTGTTGCTGTTAAACTGTTTAATGTAATTAAAATTAAAGATATCCATGTAAGTACCATTAAAAACTCCAAAGTTGTACCACTTGGCAATTCAATAGGGATAAAACTGTACTCAAATGGAGTTTTAGTAATTGGTATGACTGAGATTGAGGGTAAAAAACCTTATGAAAACACAGGTATCAAGGAAGGCGATTTAATTACACAAGTTGATAACATTAATGTTACCACAACAGCAGAACTTATTGAAAATGTAAATAAATCCAATGGAAAAAATGTTGAGATTAAATATCTTCGAGATGGAGATGAATATATAGCAAATATTGAACCTGTAAAGGCAAAAGACAACAAATATAAAATTGGCCTATGGGTAAGAGATGGAGCATGTGGTATAGGAACAGCAACATATTATGAGCCTGAAACAGGGAAAATTGCAACACTTGGGCATGGAATAGTAGATAAAGATACGGCAAAACTAATAACAATAGAAAGTGGAGAATTTGTAACAAGTTCAATAACAAAAATAAAAAAAGGAGAAAAAGGAACTCCAGGGGAAATTAGAGGAATAATAGATGATGAACATATAATAGGAAAAATTTCTCAAAACACAAAATTTGGAATATATGGTACTTTAAATAAAACAAACAGTATTAACATAAATACAGAAAACAGCTTGGAAGTAGCACTAAAAGATGAAATAAAACTTGGCAAAGCAACAATTTTATTATGCCTAGATGATGGAATAAGAAAAGAATATGAAATTTCAATAAAAAAAATATACAAAAATAATAGCGATAATAATAAAAGCATGCTAATAGAAATAATAGACCCAAAACTCATAGAAAAAACTGGTGGAATAATACAAGGAATGAGTGGGGCTCCAATAATTCAAAATGGCAAGTTCATAGGAGCAATAACACATGTACTAGTAAACAACCCACTACAAGGGTATGCTGTATTTGGAGAAATAATGGTAAAACAAATGGGGCAATAAAGCCCCTATTTTGCTACATTAATTTTTCCATTATTTGTATTGCATTACTTGCAGCCCCTTTTCTTGCATTATCAGAAACAACCCAAATATTTACTCCAAATGGAACACTATCATCTCTTCTAATTCTACCTATATACACTTCATCACTACCAGTTGCACGAGTGGCTAGAGGATATATATTTTCAGCAGGATTATCCATTAAAATAATTCCAGGGCTATTTTTCAAAACTTCTTTTAATTCTTCCAAATCAAAATCATTTTCAAATTCAACATTAATAGACTCACTATGTGAATTCATAACAGGAACCCTTACACAAGTTGCAGTAACTCTCAAATCTGGTTTATGCAAAATTTTTCTAGTTTCATTAATCATTTTTAATTCTTCCTTTGTGTAACCAGAATCTGTGAAAACATCTATATGTGGCAAACAATTATTAGCAATAGGGTGAGGAAATTTTTTAGGTTCCAAACCATTTAAAGTATCCTGTAAATCCTGAACTCCTTTTTGACCAGCACCAGAAACAGCTTGGTATGTTGAATACACAACTCTCTTAATACCATACTTTACATCCAAAGGTTTTAAAGCAACAACTGCCTGAATAGTAGAACAAT
>OIYV01001351.1_pt1 | contig 11835 bp, 8 predicted proteins | sample 1588251 | NCBI WGS metagenome assembly OIYV01 (sample SAMN03283282) | human gut metagenome | biome: human-associated habitat; material: feces | host: Homo sapiens | place: Peru | collected 2012
ATGAGCTGGAGGAAATTCTTGGAATTCCGGTGGTTCCGATCTCAGCTGTGAAGAATGAGGGAATTGATGAACTGATCGATCACGCGATGCACGTGGCGCGGCACAGAGAGGCACCGGGAAGAATTGATTTCTGTACGGACAATCAGTCACCGAAGGATCCGGTAGGTGCGCTTCACAGATGTATCCATGCAACCGTTCATCTGATCGAACCCTATGCAAAAAAAACAGGACTCCCTGTGCGTTTTGCAGCTACAAAGATCGTGGAGAAAGATCCGCTCATCGAAGAACGTCTGGCTTTGCCTGAAGGGGAAAAAAAGGTCCTTGGTGAGCTGGTACATGTCATGGAAAAAGATGGGGGCCTGGACCGTGAGGCAGCGCTTGCGAACATGCGCTTTGATTTTATTGAAAAGCTCTGTGAAAAAACTGTGGTAAAACCGGCAGAAAGCCGGGAACATAAACGAAGTGTAGCCATAGATCGTATCCTCACCGGAAAATATACAGCGATTCCCTGTTTCGTGGGAATTATGGCTTTTGTATTTGTGATGACGTTTAATTATCTGGGAGCCTGGCTTTCGGATGGAATGACCATGGCTGTGGACTGGGTAATTGCTCTTATCGGCAAGGGACTGGCAGCAGCAGGTGTCAGCTCAGTACTGCAGTCCCTGGTTGTAGATGGAATTTTAAGTGGTATCGGAAGTGTAATTGGATTTCTTCCCACCATTGTTACTTTGTTTTTCTTCCTGTCAATTCTGGAAGATACCGGATATATGGCCAGGGTGGCTTTTGTTATGGACAAACTTCTTCGAAAGATCGGACTTTCCGGAAGAAGTATCGTACCGATGCTGGTAGGCTTTGGATGTACAGTACCGGGAGTTATGGCGAGCAGAACGTTGCCTTCGGAACGTGACCGTAAGATGACGATTCTTCTGACACCGTTTATGAGCTGTTCGGCAAAGCTTCCCATCTATGCATTTTTTGCGGCGGCATTTTTCCCGAAGCATGGCACACTGGTGATGATCGCTTTGTATTTTGGCGGTATTCTGATGGGTATCCTGATGGCACTGGTATTCCGTGGGACTCTCTTTAAAGGCAATGCAGTACCGTTTGTGATGGAACTGCCCAATTACCGGATGCCGGGAGCAAAGAATGTGGGGCACCTTCTGTGGGATAAGGCAAAAGACTTTTTGCAGCGTGCGTTTACTGTGATCTTTATGGCAACACTGGTGATCTGGTTCTTACAGACCTTTGATGGTCATCTGAATATCGTCAGTGATTCTCAGGAGAGTATTCTGGCGACTGTGGCCAGTGTGATCGCACCGGTCTTTGCACCGATGGGATTTGGTGACTGGAGGATATCCACAGCACTGATCACCGGATTCATGGCAAAAGAGAGTGTGGTATCTACGTTATCCGTTCTTTTCGGGCAGACTTCGGTGCTGCTTGGATGTATCACACCGGTATCGGCAGCCAGCCTGCTGGTGTTCTGTCTTCTGTATACACCATGTGTGGCGGCAATTGCATCCATTAAGAGGGAGCTTGGAAGCAAATGGGCGGTCGGTGTGGTGATCGGACAGTGCGTGATCGCCTGGGTGGCTGCATTTGTGGTGTATCTGGTGGGAAGTATTTTATAGGATTGTGAGAGTGCAAAAATTGGTCTGCGGAAGTAACGAAAAGTTACCTTCGCAGACTTTTATATTTTTTGCTCAATATATGTGGTCGCGGTTGACCGGGGAGGCACGGACAGGGTAAAATTACCGTAAGATTCCATGTGGGTGTGGAAAATAAACAAAAAAGAGAGGGTAATCGAATGAACAAATTACTGTATGGGGTGGCGTATTACGATGAATATATGCCGTGCGACCGACTGGACAAAGATGTGGAGATGATGAAGGCGGCAGGGATCAACCTGGTGCGTATCGCGGAGTCTACCTGGAGTACCTGTGAACCGCAGGAAGGCGTGTTTGATTTCAGTCATGTGACACGGGTACTGGATGCAATGGAAGATGCCGGTATCTCTGTGATCATCGGAACGCCTACGTATGCGATCCCGACCTGGATGGTAAAATCTCATCCGGATGTACTTGCAACCACAAAGAAGGGACCAGGCATCTACGGAGCACGTCAGATCATGGATATCACACATCCGGTATATCGTTATTATGGGGAACGGGTGATCCGGAAACTGATGGAGGTGTCTGCACACAGAAAATGTGTCATCGGCTTCCAGCTGGATAATGAGACAAAATATTATGACACTGCGGGAAAAAATGTGCAGGAACAGTTCGTCAAATACCTGCGGACAAAGTTTAACGATGATCTGGACGCGATGAATCAGGCGTTTGGATTGGACTACTGGAGTAACCGGATCAATGCATGGGAAGATTTTCCGGATGTGCGTGGAACAATTAACGGAAGTCTTGGTGCGGAGTTCCAGAAGTTTCAGAGAACGCTGGTGGATGATTATCTGCAGTGGCAGGCGGATATTGTGAAAGAGTATGCAAGGGAAGATCAGTTCATCACCCATAACTTCGATTTTGACTGGCGGGGATATTCCTACGGAGTACAGCCGATGGTAGATCACAAACATGCAGCAAAGGCACTGACGGTAGCAGGGGTGGATATCTATCATCCGACTCAGGACGAACTGACCGGTGCAGAGATTTCCTATGGCGGGGACAGTACCCGTTCACTGAAAGAAGATAATTATTTTGTTCTGGAGACAGAGGCACAGGGATTCCCGGGATGGGTTCCTTATGACGGACAGCTTCGTCTGCAGGCATTCAGTCATCTGGCTTCCGGGGCAAATATGGTAGAATACTGGCACTGGCATTCGATCCATAATTCTTTCGAGACATACTGGAAAGGACTGTTGAGTCACGATTTTAAGGAAAATGATACATATCGTTCGGCAAAAGTGATTGGTAAGGAGTTTGCGGAGCTGGGAAGCCATCTGGTGAATCTGAAAAAACACAATAAAGTCGGTTTCCTTGTGAGCAATGAAGCGCAGACTGCTCTGGACTGGTTCCCGATCGACGGAACCGCAGGCGGTGGTGGCGGATGCAAATACAACGATGTGGTTCGATATGTCTATGATCAGTTATATAAACTGAATGTGGAATGCGATTTCCTGTGGCCGGAAACAGAGAGTTTTGAGCAGTATGATCTGCTGGTAGTGCCGGCACTGTATGCAGCACCGGAAGCTCTGCTTCAGAAAATCAATGACTATGTGGCGGCAGGCGGTCATCTGTTTACCACATTCAAGACCGGTTTCACGGATGAGAATCTGAAGGTGTTCCATGACAGCCAGCCACATATTCTGGATCAGTGTCTGGGTATTTCCTACAGCCATTTTACGTTCCCGAAACAGGTAAAACTGTCAGGAGAAACATATCACTGTGAAGATAATGAATTGAAAAATTTTATGGAACTGGTGAACCCGGAAGGGGCACAGGTGCTTGCTTCTTATGATCATTATAACTGGAAGCGGTATGCGGCAGTGACGAGAAATGCGTATGGAAAGGGAACGGCTACTTATCTGGGATGCTGGACCAGTGATGCGATGCTGCGGGAGATTCTTACGGATGTGTTGAAGGACGCAGGACTGTGGGGTATGGAACAGGAAGTAGAGTTCCCGGTGATTATCAAGAAGGGGACAAATGATCTTGGAAAAGAAGTTGTATATTATCTGAACTATTCGCCGGAAGTACGGAACGTGATTTATCATGGCACTGATGGAGAGGAATTGTTTGGAAAGGCTGCAGTTGCTGATGGACAGGTTTTGGAAATCGGGGGTTGGGATCTGAAGATTGTGGAACGGTAAATAAAAGGGGAGCTGTCCTTCATGGATGAAAACTATGGAGGACGGCTTTCTTTTTTGTTTTGTCTATCCCCCGGATGAGGATACAAAAAAGAAAAAAGTGCGAAAATATCGGTTGAAAAAAGGATAAAAATATAACCCCACAGGGGGCTTGCGAGGAGAGAAAAGACAGGTTATGATAGGCACACAACAGAAGAAGGTTGTAAGTTCGCTCAGACCGTACTGCCTCCTCCGCATCTAAAAGCAGTATGGATTGGAAAGCAAATAATGTCAGAAGTGAGGAAAGAAATCCGGGAAAGATTCCTTTCCTTTCTTTTTACAGAAATCAGAAAGGGGAAACATATGAAGAAGAAAATGGTTGCGGTATTGCTCGCAGCAGGTCTGGTGATATCGCTGGCGGCCTGTGGGGGTACATCAGAAACAGGTAATACTGCGGATGTGAAGACGGGGAATGAGGAAACAGCAGATGATGAACCTGCAGAAGAAGCAGAAGATACAGAAGAATCTACACTGACATACGGATCCGGAGATTATACACGGATCAATCCTGCGATGGATGAGCACTGCGAGATCAATGTACTGTTATTTAACGGACTGACTGCTCATGATGCGGATGATCAGGTGGTGCCGGGGCTTGCAGAAAGCTGGGATTATGATGAAGATACTTATACCTATACATTCCACATCAGAGATGGAATTAAATGGCATGATGGGGAACCATTTACGGCAGACGATGTAAAATTTACAATAGAAGCGATCATGGATCCGGACAACGGATCGGAGAATGCACCAAATTATGAAGATGTGCAGGAAATTACAGTCACAGATGACCAGACGATCGCCTTTAAACTGGCAGAACCAAATGTGGCATTTCTGGAATATATGACAATGGCGATTTTACCAAAACATCTTCTGGATGGAGAAGATATGCAGGAGTCGGATTTCTTCCGCCATCCGATAGGAACAGGTCCGTATAAACTGGAAAGCTGGGATGCAGGGCAGTCAATTGTCATGGTGAAAAATGAAGATTATTATCTTGGCAGTCCGAAAATCGATAAAGTGATTTTTAAGATTGTAGAGGATGACAATACACAGGCAGTACAGTTACAGTCCGGTGAGATTGATATGGCTCTGTTAGATCCGAAAAATGCACAGAGTTTTAAGGATGCAGATGATTATACCTGCTATGATATGACAACTTCGGATTATCGTGGTATTATGTTTAATTTCGGCAACGATTACTGGACGGAAAATAAAGATATTATTCCGGCAGTATGTTATGGTATTGACCGGCAGGCAATTATTGATGCAGTGCTTCTGGGTCAGGGAATGCCGGCCTATGGTCCATTGCAGAGAAATATCTACAATGATGAGAATGTGGAACATTATGATTATAATCCGGAAAAGGCAAAAGAGATTCTTGAGAATGCGGGATGTACCATGGACGATGATGGTTTCTACGAGAGAAATGGAGAAGAAATCGGCTTTGTGATCAGCGTCATGTCCGGAGAACAGGATCGAATCGATATTGCACAGGCAGCGGCACAGCAGTTGCAGGAGATCGGCATCAACTGTACGGTAGATATTCCGGCACAGATGGACTGGGGAGGACAGATGGCCTGCCTGATCGGCTGGGGAAGTCCGTTTGATGCAGATGATCATACCTATAAAGTTTTCGGAACGGATAAAGGAGCCAATTATTCCGGTTATTCCAATGAAAAAGTGGATGAATATCTGACCCTGGCAAGACAGTATGAAGATCAGGAAACCCGTGGGAAATATTATGATCTTTTCCAGGAAGAACTGGCAAAGGATCCGGCATATGCATTTATCTGTTATATTGATGCCAATTATGTGGCGGATTCGGATATCAAAGGAATTTCTGAAAAGACCGTACTTGGCCATCACGGAGTTGGTATTTTCTGGAATATTCAGGACTGGGAAATCGTGAAATAAAAAGAAAGATAAGAGCTGCAAAGAGACTGGGAACAGTCTCTTTATGCAGTTTAGAGAGGTTGATCATGAATGAGTTACTGAAGGCAGAACATCTGTCAGTAAGCTTTTTTACGGATGCCGGTGAAGTGGAAGCGGTTCGGGATGTAAGTTTTACTGTGAAAAAAGGGGAAGTACTGGCCATTGTGGGAGAATCCGGGTGCGGGAAGAGTGCATTGTGCAAAAGTATTATGAAATTACTTCCGAAGACAGCAAAAATCAAGTCCGGGAAAATACTGGTGAATGGAGCGGATATTACGGACTATACGGAAAAGAATATGTCACGGCTGCGTGGAGAACTTTTTTCGATGGTCTTTCAGGACCCGATGACATCTCTGAATCCGACGATCACAGTGGGAAAACAGATCGGAGAGGCGGTGAGGATCCATAATAAAAAAATGTCGAGAGGACAGATCAGACAAAGAGTTATAGAACTGATGCAGCTGGTGGAAATAGACAGGCCGGAGGAAAGGATCCGTCAGTATCCCCATGAATTTTCCGGGGGTATGCGTCAGAGAGCAGTTATGGCAATTGCCCTTGCCGGTGATCCGAAGATTTTGTTTGCCGACGAACCTACGACTGCGCTGGATGTGACGATTCAGGCGCAGATTCTTGATGTTTTCCGGCGGATCCAGAAAAAAATGGAGATGGCAACCGTCTTTATCAGTCATGATCTCGGTGTTGTAGCAGGAGTGGCAGACCGTGTAGCGGTTATGTATGCGGGAAAGATTGTGGAAATCGGGACAGCAGAGGAAATTTTTTATGATCCAAGGCATCCGTATACCTGGGGGCTGCTACAGTCACTTCCTATTCTGTCAGAGGAAAAAGAATGGCTCCCGACACTGCCTGGCATGCCGCCTACTCTGATTCATCCGCCAAAGGGTGATGCATTTGCGGAAAGAAATGTATATGCAATGAGAATAGACTATGAAAAAGAGCCTCCTATGTTTCGGGTTACAGATACTCACTATGCGGCTACCTGGCTGCTGGATGAGCGGGCACCGAAGGTGAAGGTTCCGATGGGAGGATAAAGGGATGGAAAATGATATTATACTGGATGTGCAGCATCTTTCACATGTGTTCCGGCTGAACCGGAAAACAAAAGTCAAAGCAGTAAACGATGTTTCTTTTCGGATAAAAAAAGGAGAAATTTACGGACTGGTAGGAGAATCCGGATCCGGGAAATCCACAGTGGCACGCTGTGTCATGAATATATACAAACCTTCCGGAGGAGAAATCTTTTATAAAGGGATCCCTGTCTGTAAAAACAGGGAATTCCAAAAAAATCGGAAAATGTTGCAGATGACGAGGCAGATAATTTTTCAGGACTCGGCTTCGAGTCTGAATCCGGGAATGAAAGTCCGAGATATCGTGGAGGAACCGCTGCGTATCCAGTCCCGGAAAATCCGTACAGATAAAAGGGAAATAGAAAAACAGCTGGAACTGGTGGGACTTGACGGAAGTTATCTGGAAAAATATCCATATGAACTGTCCGGTGGGCAACGACAGCGGGTGGCAATTGCACGGACACTGTTCGCAAAACCAGATCTGATCGTGGCAGATGAGCCAATCGCATCGCTGGATGTATCTATTCAGGCACAGATGGTCAATCTGTTTCGAAAATTGCAGAAAGAGCAGGGATTTTCCTTCCTTTTTATCGCGCATGATCTTTCGATGGTGAAATTTTTGTGCGATCGGACCGGAGTTATGTATCATGGAGGACTGGTTGAAGAAGGAGCCACAAAGGATGTGTTTTCACATCCGGAACATGAATATACAAAAGCATTGCTGGCAGCAATTCCCGTACCGGATCCGAGGAAAGAACGAAACAGAAGGGTGATAAAGTGTAATGAGGGGTGAACGGGTATTATATTATGGAAAAAAATTGCTGATTTTTATCATCAGTGTATGGGTACTGTCTCTTGTAACGTTTTATGTGTCCAGACTTGCACCGGGAGATCCGCTGGTTTCTTACTATGGAGAACGCGTGGAAAAGATGAGTCCGGAAGAAAGGGAATGGGCAGAGGAGAAGCTGGGTCTGAATGAAAAAATATCTGTACAGTATGCAAGATGGATCCGTCAGGCATTTCATGGAAATTTTGGAATTTCCTATAAATATAAAATGGATGTGATGGAGGTATTGAGAAGCAGAATCGGCAATACACTGATTCTCGGAGGAAGTGGCTTTCTGGTCATATTTTTCGGATCGTTGTTTTTGGGCGTGGTGTGTGCATGGAAAGAGGGCGGATGGGCAGACCGGATGATCTGTAAAGTGGGAACGGTCATCAGCTGTGTACCGGAGTTCTGGCTGGCTCTGGTACTGATTCTTGTATTTTCTGTTTCTCTTCGATGGCTTCCAAGTTCAGGAGCTTATGCGGTAGACAAGGAAAATAATATTATGGATCGGATTGTCCATATGATTCTTCCTCTGACGGTTATTGTGACAGAACATCTCTGGTATTACGGCTATATGATCCGGAATAAAATGCTGGATGAGATCCGGGCAGAGTATGTATTGCTGGCGAAAGCAAAAGGAATGAAAAAGTCCCGGATCATGATTTTTCATTGTATGAGAAATATCATGCCGGCGTATCTCAGTATTATGGCAATTTCTGTGGCACATATTATGGGTGGAACGTACGTGGTGGAGACGGTTTTTTCCTATCCGGGAATTGGAACACTTGCATATGAAAGTGCCCGTTATAAAGATTATAACTTACTGATGGTAGTCAGCCTGCTGTCCGGGATCATAGTGGTTGTCTGTAATATGGCAGCACAGATTCTAAATGAACGAATTGATCCGAGAATCCGCATCAGCAGACAGCCGGATATGCAGGAGGTGAGGGAAGATGAATGATCCGTTTGAAATTGTCGGTATAAGGCAGGAACTTCAGAATCATCAGATAGAGGAACAAGAAAACAGATGGTACCGGGCAATTCCCTGGTTTTCTGTTGTTGTTCTGCTGATAATTGTGGGGGGATGCCTGTTTTGTGAAAAGTTTATGACAAAAGATCCGTCCTATATGGATCTGAAAAATTATACTGTCGCGCCATGCAGGGAGTTTCTATTTGGAACAGATACTATGGGACGGGATATTTTTTCCATGATATGGTATGGGGGACGGCAGTCTCTGTTTATAGGATTTGTGGCAACGATGATATCCACCGGTATTGCAATTATATTTGGAACAGTCAGTGGTCTGGCACCGGAATGGCTGGATATGTTACTCATGAGAATGACAGAGATTCTGCTGAGTATTCCAAATCTGCTTTTGGTTATTTTTCTGCAGGCGATTCTGGGAAAGGCAAATGTGCTGAGTCTGTCGCTGGTCATAGGAGTTACAAGCTGGACCAGTATAGCGAAAGTAGTAAGGACAGAGGTACGTCAGCTAAGAAGCAATGAATATGTAGTTGCGGCCAGATGTATGGGTGGCGGTTTTTTCTATATTCTCCGGAAACATCTTGCCCCCAACTTTTTGTCTTCCATTATGTTCATGGTTGTTATGAATGTTCGGAGTGCGATTGTGGAAGAATCAACTTTGAGTTTTATGGGCATAGGACTGCCATTGGAAATTATTTCCTGGGGAAGTATGTTGTCACTGTCGGAAAAAGCCCTGCTTACCGATGGCTGGTGGATCATTCTGATTCCCGGGGTGTTTCTTGTTGTAACCTTATTGGTTATTACCGGGATAGGAGATTATCTGAGAAAAGAGTTGAATAGGAAAGAGAGTTATCTGTAATGTGGAAGAAATCGCGGATATGATGGATTCGTTTCTGACATTTTTTCTCATTCTGCTGTTTTTGATTGTATCTTTTTGGGAAAGAAAGTAAAATACTAATGGAAAAAATGAAATTACAATATATGCAGGAGGAGAAACATGGATAACAAAGAATTCGCTTTACAGGAACACGAAAAATGGGCTGGAAAAATCGAAGTGATCAGTCGTGCAAAACTGGATACTCCGGAAGATCTGGCTGTTTGCTATACACCGGGTGTTGCAGAACCCTGCATCAAAATATCAGAGGACGTAGATCTTTCTTATAAATATACCCGTCGTCACAACATGGTAGCGGTCGTTACAGACGGAAGTGCCGTACTGGGACTGGGTGATATCGGACCGGAGGCAGGTATGCCGGTTATGGAAGGAAAATGCTGTCTGTTCAAGGCATTTGGTGATGTGGATGCATTTCCGTTGTGTGTGCGCACCAAAGATGTGGACGAGATCGTAAAGACCGTCAGCCTGCTGGCAGGAAGTTTCGGTGGAGTCAATCTGGAAGATATCTCCGCACCCCGTTGCTTTGAGATCGAGCGCAAATTAAAAGAGTGCTGTGATATTCCGATCTTCCACGATGACCAGCATGGAACCGCAGTGGTAACAATGGCAGCTATGCTCAATGCGCTGAAAGTAGTCGGAAAGAAGATTGATGAGATCAAAGTAGTAACTTCCGGAGCAGGTGCAGCGGGTATCGCAATCATCAAACTGCTGATCAGCATGGGCCTGAAAAATGTGATCATGTGTGACCGGAAGGGTGCGATCTACAAAGGCCGTGAAGGACTGAACAAAGAAAAAGAAGAAATGGCTGAGATCTCCAACCGGAACATGGAAAAAGGAAGTCTGGCAGATGTGATCAAGGGGGCAGACGTATTTATCGGTGTATCCGCACCGGGAACGGTGACACAGGAAATGGTTCGCACAATGGCTCCGAATCCGATTCTTTTCCCGATGGCAAACCCGACACCGGAGATTATGCCGGAAGAGGCAAAGGCTGCAGGTGCAGCTGTGATCGGAACCGGAAGAAGTGACTTCCCGAACCAGATCAATAATGTACTGGCATTCCCGGGTATCTTCCGTGGCGCGCTGGATGTGAGAGCGAGCGATATCAACGATGAGATGAAGGTAGCCGCTGCATATGCGATCGCAAATATTATCACGGATGAGGAGAGAAATGCAGAGTATATCATTCCCAATCCATTTGACAAACGGGTGGCAAAGGCAGTTGCCGAGGCAGTTGCGAAGGCTGCAAGAGATACGGGAGTTGCAAGAATCTAAGAAATTCAGAAGCTGCTGTGGTGATGGAGTGGCTGTGTGTATAGTTGCTCAGGCGGAAAAGTGATAGAAAAACAAAAAATCAGATGCAGGCTACAGAAATGCTGTAACGGCATCTGATTTTTTACTGCAATAGATAACAAAAATTGATCTGTGGATCGATTTTGACTATTTATTTCTGGTGCTTCTGACGATAGGCTCTTGGAGAGACACCTACCAGTTTTTTGAATGCCTGTGTAAAATAGTTCTGCGAAGAAAATCCGCTGGACTCGGCGATCTGTGTGATGGAGTAGTCGGTGTCACACAACAATCGTTTGCTGTGGGTGATCCGCAGTTGCAGCAGGTAGTTGATCGGTGAGACGGAGAAGGCAGCAGAAAACTGATGAGAGAGATAGAATTTATCCCAGTGGACGATGGCTGCGATCCGCTCGAGTGTTACCGGCTCGTGGAAGTGTTCTTCGATGTAGGCTTTGGCGCGCTGACATTCATAGGGGATATCGGTTGGCGGCGCAAAGGAGAATTCTTTTCCGGTGATCCGGTGGAGCTGCAGAAGCAGAATGGACAGATAATGCTGGCAGACTTCCTCATAGGAAGTCTGTTTTTTTTGTAGTTCTTCCAGGATCGTGTGCAGGAGTGAGAGAATCATTTCCCGGTGGGAGGAGAGCTGGAAGATCTGGAAGGGAGAGAAGGTTTCTCCTTCGTGGAAGCGAAACTGTAGGTTATCGATTCCCAGCACAATATAGTGCATTTTCTTTTCCGGTGAGGAGCGCTCGGTGTGGTGGACTTTGGGATTGACGATGACGAGGTTGTTTTTTCGCAGGGGGATCTGGGTTTCATCGGTGCACAGCCATCCTTCGCCGTCGGTTACGTAGAAGAGTTCGGTGCAGTCGTGGGAGTGGAGGACGCCGTTCCAGTCGGAGCCGAAGGAGGAGGAGGTTACGTAGCGGAGGTGTTGGTGGGGCGGCTGGTGTTCGGGGG
>OIYV01001352.1_pt1 | contig 11826 bp, 7 predicted proteins | sample 1588251 | NCBI WGS metagenome assembly OIYV01 (sample SAMN03283282) | human gut metagenome | biome: human-associated habitat; material: feces | host: Homo sapiens | place: Peru | collected 2012
ATTCAACTTGTACCTCAAATAACTGGATGAAAACAAATTTAAGTACTTTTTATTCATGGTTATTAAATCCTAAATCTGGTTCTGCTAGTAATGCGTTTAATGTGTATTCGACTGGCGCTGTGAACGGTGGCAACGGCTTCTACGGTAATGTGTCAAATGATAATGACGTCGTTCCAACCATTTATCTTACCTCTAATATTGCGCTAGGTTCAGGAGATGGAACTTCGAGCAATCCGTACAAATTAAGTGCGTAAGCAGTTAATTTGAAATAACTTTGGTAGGAAGAACTTGGTAAAGAGGCCCCTCAAACAGGCGAAGTCTGTTAGGGGCAATGGCGGCGAAAGTCGCCAAGTAAAGAAAAGTATTCGCCGAAATGCGAAAGATTAAAAATAGATTTTGGTATTAAAACTAATTTAGTGTTTAATATAGTGCGATTTTATATAAAACTAGTACCCCTAATTCCAGCAACTCGAACAATGCTGGTGCCTGATCCATAGGTTCTCCACCTGATATAGTAAAGCCATCTATCGTATGTGAAGCGTCTATTCTTTGAACCAGTTCGTATATATTACTTGGTGATATCTCATACTCCGGCTTCTGATCCCAAAGTTCGGGGTTGCTGCATCCCTTACACGCACGGGAACAACCACAGAACCATATTCCGACTCTGCTCCCCGGCCCCAGAACCTGAACAGGATATAATATCCTTGCAATGTTCATGTCTTCACCTGAAAGACGAAATAGGCGGCGTTATCCTGTCTGCGTCCATCAATGACCTTACCGCCAAGCCCAATTTCGTCTCCGTCTTGAATTGCCGTAGGTGTTCCATCAGATATCTCTTTGTTATTCAAAAACGTCTTGTTAGTTCGGCTCAAATTCTCGACAAAAACCCTATCTGCAACGACAGTCAATCTAGCGTGTTGTCTGCTTACATAGACCTTTGCTTGAAGATACTCTTTCAATTCCGACTCGCGGCCTATGACAATAAGAGGTTTACCGATCGTGATAGAAAATGCTCCGTCATAAGATTTCAGCTTATATGAGAATCCGTTCTTTTCTTTTTTCTCAGCCTGAATAGGTATGATGTCAGAAATATCCTCGCCACAGACTTTGCATTTTCTCGCTTGAGGTGCATTATGAGCACCACACTCACAAATGCGAACAAGCTCAGTTCCTACCAGTTCTGAGCCAAAATTAGCCGGGGTTGAAACCTCCGCTTCAACTGTACGGTCCACTACTTTCACACTGGTCAAATCAGCTTCACAATACCTGCACTCAAGAAGGTTGGGGGAATTCTGCTTTCCACATTCAGGACAAACTTTATACTTTGTAAGCTCCATTATTCACCCCTCCTCATTGCTTTCTTCTCAGCCTGCTTACGGCGCTTTTCTGCAGCATTCATGACAGAAATCTGAGTGGGTTCAGCAACATCGTAATCATTCACATTGATAATGGCTGCATACTCAGCAGTCGCCGGCGAGAGCGCAATCCTGTTGCCGACCACAATCCCCTTAGCAAGCATTCTTCGCTCAAATTTCGCAAATTCACCGCAAAATGTTTCCATATCCCGCGTTAAGATCTCGGTCTCTTCAGATTTTGGAATACGGTCTTCTCTTGCCAAGCCGCCAAGTTCCATAGATATCTGACCATCCGGCGAAAATGTTACATTTACAGCTGTACCTTCGTTAAATGTGAAAAGCTCATTTCTAAATTGCTTTCCGCTCTTCTTGCGAACCTCTCTTGAACCAATCAAATCATAGCCCATGTCAGCCATGACTTCATCAACACATTCGCTTATATATGCCTGCTCCTGTTGTCGAACGAGAAGTAATTCAAGACGCTCCACTTCAGTATTTATAGTCTTTACCGCAGACTCAGAGTACGAGAGATGCCTTGCCTCTTCACCAGCCATTGAACACAACGCTTTGTACCGGGCTACAAACTCCGCATACTCCATCTTCTTCTGTGCTACTTCACGTTTATAGGCATCTATCTTTCTGAAGATACTCAGGACAGTAACTGAATTGAATGTGGTCAGATACTGCAACGTCTCAATTTTTTCTAATGTGAAGATAGCCTGTTTAACCTCTTTGATGATATCGCCCGGCAATGTGCTATCTTTAAGCAGGTCAGATAGTTTTTTCCGGATAACATTCTTTTCATCTTGAAAGCTCGTATCAGGAGTTTCGACATCCAAATCAAACGAATAAACGCCTGTAAGGTCATCAACAATGCTGGCTTGTATTCTCTGTATGTTATGGGCGTTATCTCTTTGCAAAAAGCTCAAATTGTGTTCAGAAGGCTGCCCTGCATTTGGATCTGACAAATCTCGAAGAATGCTTTCTTGTATCTTGGCTGTATTCTTCTTGTCTTGGCTGAAGGCTGACTCAAGCTTTGCTTTTAATTTTTCTGCTCGCTTTTGAAGAGCTTGAAGGAGTTTTAATTCTGCCTGCTTTTCTGCATATGCTTCCTCAGTTATTCTGTATTTAGCGGATACACGAGGAGCATGCGCCACTAATTCCTTCTTTATATCTGCTGCTTCCGCTTTGATTTCTTCTTGAAGGGATCGGAGCTTTTCAATCTGCTCAGCACCTTCTGCGGTTCTCTTCATCAGCAACTGTATATTACTAATCTGCTGCTCAAAGTTTCCTGAAAACTCCTGAAAGCTACGGATTATTTCCTGTATTCGAACAAAGCAGGCAAGAGACTGCTGTTCGCACCGCATCTGACCTACAACAATAGTCTGAGCACGTCCTGTAAGTGAATACACAGAAATTTTCGGACCACTCATTGCTCCAGCCTCCCTCACTCATTCATGGATTCACGCCATTTTTCAAGTTCTTTTTGCTTTCCTATTGCCATAAGCCATGTTTCAAGCTGAAAGTCAAGGTTCCCATCATAATCAACCAGTCTATGACACAACGATTCAAACTTGTCGAAAGACTCGGTCAACACACTTCTCATGTAGTTCGCCAGTTCTCCGACGGTGCGGATCTGCTCTCCATCCAAGAGAAGAAGTTTCTGACCGGAGAGCGTATATGCCATCAGATAATACGTCCGCTGCATATCTGTCCCGTTGTTCTTTTCCAGCTCGTAGGAGTCCTCAATGGCTTCAGCTGCTCTTTTTAGTTTTTCATTTTTCGGAGCCGCCATTGTGACATACTGAGATAGGAGCTTTTCTGAAAGAACAGTGGAATAGTAGGGGTACTGCGACTTATCTTTATCCCAAAGTCTTTCGAGAACATCACGGCCAAAAGCCGGAAGGCTCTCATATGTTTGCCCCATCCAATAGAAGCCTTTAAGCTTCGGGTTGATTTGGTAAAGAAGTTTCCAGAAAATAATATCGTCTCTGCCATTTTCTCTTCCAGCCTCTTCTTCGGCAGCTTGGCACTTCCTTGCAATCTCTTGATTCCACGTCCTGAAATGAGCTGTTACCACACCTCGAAACAGTTGTTTTTTCCCTTCTTCCCAGTTCTTTGCAAATGCTGTTACTAGCAAAGCGGGATCGGTAAAGTCTTCACCGAGGAACTTAAACACAGGCATCGTTCCTTTGCCTACGTTCCCAATACCCTCACCAGGAATTACAAGAGGCTCACCATCAAGCCACTTCTTGACTTCTTCATAAGTCCATCTTCTGTTTGGGTTGTTTTTGTTGCTACGATTGCTGATATCGTAATACGTCAAAGCCGAGATGAGATCCTGAAGAAGTGCAGGCATCTCCTCCGGATAAGGAATCCGCTGAACAGATACATATTGTTCAATCTCTTCTGGCTGCATGTTGGCATATGGGGTATATCCGCAGAATAACTCAAATAGAGTAATTCCGAACGAATAATAATCAGATTCCCTTAGAAACAGATTTTTGAAGGTTTCGGGTGCGGAATATTCCGGAGTCATACCAGTCTTCGTGACGAGAACTGTGCTGCCATCTTCAATAATTGAGCTGATGCCAAAATCAATGATAGATACAGTTTCCCCATCACTATTCAGCATGATGTTCGATGGCTTTAGATCCTTGTGAATGATTCCAGCCTCATGAATAGCATGAAGCCCCTCATTTATGTTCGGAATAATCTTCCTAACAAGTTCGTCCTCCGTAAATGTCTTTCCCTGAAGGCTGCCTTTTTCGTAGTAAGGTAGTATTTCTACGGGATAGCCATTAAAGTCTCCTGTTTGGTATAACCGGGCAACGTAAGGAGAATCGATTTTCAATAAAGCATCAATCACTTCACGTTTGATAGCTATCTTTCGCTTATAAATTTTAGCAACGTACTGGCTTGAGCCATCAGAGCACAAAAATAGATTGGCCTCACCAGATGACACTTCTAGCTGGCTAATAACTCTATATCTATCACAGATAACCGTGCCTTCTAAAACAAGCATATTGCTATCCGATTCAATATTGTTTTGTCGGTTATACTCTTCAACGACCTCAGCATTGATTACCGTAGCTGCTGACTGTTGAATAGCCGGATTGATTACTGTACTATTTTCCATGTTTCACCTCGACGGCTCAGCAGTAGTTGCCGGGAAATACCTCAGTTCTCTTTCAGAAATTTAACTTCCTTCTTTAACAACTCACACAGCGAGATTACTTCATCTTCGGAAAGCGTAATTCCTTTTCCCATCTTTGTATGATCCGGAGACCACGTGCGTACATCATACTTTGGCTCATTTCCGTTCCAGCTGACCCTGTTCAGCTCAACATTCCATCCGCTTGCGGATGTGGAGATGACGCCAATCTGATTGATGATCTCAAATTTCAGTTCTTGATTTCTTCCTGCCATGATATCAGCCTCATTTCAACTAGTTAAACATAATTCGCCAAGCAGGGGCATTATTCGTAGCAAGAGCCCCACGCTTTTCAAGTTTGCACTGAATGTCATACCCAGCAATTGTTCTTTCAAAAGTATCTTTCTTTGCAGGATCATACAACACCCACAAAATAGAGGATGTTGCGCGATTATCAATGCATTCGAACCCTGCATTTCTGAGCATTTCAGCAAGCGATAGTCTCCCATTCTCTGGTTTTTTTCGCTCAGCTTTCATCGGTTCCTCTTTTATTGCAGACGAGAGAAAATCCAAGTAGTGCTTCATAGCTATGGAGAAACGACGATTCTGACTGTTGTCAAACTTAATAAAGTCTTCATTATGTTCAAGCAACGTCCAGATTTGGAAAACTGTCTTGTCATCAGCAACTTCAAATATTGGAGCCTTTGAAATCTCTTGCTCAATCACGTATTTTCCAACTCTGGAAACTGCGGATGCCATTGCATTTGCCGAAGTTTCGGCATACTTTTTGCTACGCAAATAAGCCACAAAGTCTTTTCGCTTATTTTTGAGCAGAGGTATTTGAAGTTGAGCACCAGCAGGAGGCACAATTGCTTTGCCCTTAATAAGATGCCCGTCTGCAAATGCGTTAGGGTAAAGGAACGGTTTCACAATTTTGCCAAAGCGCACAGTCATATGAGTGCCATCGATAGTCTCAATCACGCCATCTCCAAATGCTTTGTGCGAAACAGCCGCTCCGGTAATAGCCCACTCTGGTCCTTTTGCTTTTGGCGGTTCAGAAGTAGAAACTGACCTTGTGAGAATGCCGTTCACAAAGACGCCGGGATACGTGAGCGTTCTTTCCGTTTGACCAAACCTAACTTTAATGGTGTCCTTTGCTACAGCAAGGACAACACCAATTCCATAGCGTTGATGAATCACACGTACACCGGCCTTCACCCAAGTCAGATCGCTTTGCTGCCGTTTGAGTTCTGCTTCTCTGCGGCGTTGCTCTTCAGCTTGTTTGCGTTCTTCCTCACGCTTTCTAGCAGCTTCTTGCTCGGCCCTAAGTTTGGCAGCTTTCCGTTCAGCCTCTTCCCGGAGTTTTCGCTCAGCTTCTTCACACTCAGTTCTAAGCTTAGCTTCTCTTGCTTCTTGCTCTCGCTGTTTGCGTCGTTCCTCGGCTTCTCGTGCCGCCTTTGCTTTTTCAAGTTCGGCGCGTTTAGTTTCTTCTTCCTTCCTTTTTTGTTCCTCCAAAACCTTAATTTTCTCATCACAGACCCTAACCGCTTTCTGGAGGAAGTCAATTAGTTTCTGACCCTCGATTTCCGGATTCTTATACCACTCAGCAGACCAAACTCTATAAAGATTCCAACCCATATTCGTAAGAACCGAGCTTCTTAGCCGATCACGATCTCTCGCAGTTCTTGCAGATACATACGAATAACCATCACACTCAATACCTGCGACAAACTGCTCTACCAAATCAGAAGGATGTTTTACGGCAATATCGATCTTATAGCCAGAGCAGCCAATATACTGCTGCACTTTAAAGCCCTGATCTCGAATGAACTGCGCAATAGAGTCCACAAAATCATCCGGTTTTCCGATCTTGTGCGCAGATGCCAAAGTCGCTTCGCCATTCATTGCAAACTCAATATATGACCGGAGCATACGGATTCCATCGGATTCCGTTCTGGAGAGATCAATGTCAGAAGGCAGTATAGAACTAACAAGTTTAACGTTGATCTTTGCGCGAGTAATGGCAACATTCAAACGGCGCTCACCGCCAGATACACCCAATGGGCCAAACCTCATTGACATCGGCTTTCCATTGGCTTTTTGCTCTTTTGTCTTTGCATATCCAACGCTAAAGAAAATAGTATCTCTCTCATCGCCCTGAACATTTTCAAGGTTTTTGATAAAGAACTCATCTTCCCTTCCTTCAGTGAAGAAGTCTTCATATTCGGGGTGCTTTTCTCTGAATCGTTGGATCTCAAGTGCGATTGCCTGCTGCTGCTTCTCACTAAATGCAATAATACCCAAAGAACGATCCGGATGTTTTTCTATATGTTCTTTGACCAGTTCGACGATGCGGCGAGCTTCAAGAACATTGTAGTTACGAGGCGACGGCTCATAATAGCCATCCTCAACATATACAAACTCAACGCCAGTATCAGGTTCACTTTCATTGCTGCTGGGAAAGGTAACAAGCTCATTCTTATAAATTTCCTGATTAGAAAAAGCAATCAGGTGTTCGTGTTTGCTCCTATAATGCCAAAGCAAAGTGCGATTGGGAAGGACGTTGGCAGTCTCCTCAAGAATAGAATCATATACCTCTTCATCATATCCTTCGTCATTATCGTAGCCATCACTACTGTTACTTGTTGTACTGGAAGCAAAAAAATTAGTAGGCGGCAGCTGCTTTGTATCACCGGCGATCACGACCTGCTTTGCCCTGAAAATTGCGCCGATTGCATCCTGCGGGAAAATCTGTGAAGCCTCGTCAAAGATCACCACGTCGAACTGATAAGCCTCTGCATCCAAAAAATATGCTACTGACAGCGGAGACATCATCAAACAGGGCTTGAGCGTCAGCAACAACGTCGGAATACTTCGGAAAAGTTTGCGAAGCGGCATGATACGAATCTTCTTCTCCATTTCATGACGAAGTATGCCTAGCTCAGATCCAGCCCTTGCTACATGGCTCAAGTCAGGGTATGTACTGATAATTTTTTCACGGATTCTTTTCTTCGCAATTTCATATTGCTTTGCATCGAGCTTTACGAAACGCTCGGAACGCTGTTCGTGAATGCGTCTGCGGAAGTTTTGGACAGCAGGAACTCCATCCAGCTGCTGATTCAGCCACTGGATATAAAACCCTCTCTCAAATGCTGCCTGTACGTCAGAGACTGTATTATCAAGTTCTGCTATTCTTGCAGTAAAGTCAGCCAGCCCATGCTTATCACATTCTTCCCGTGTCTCAGCATAGTCCAGCCACTTATTGAGTTCACCAAAACCCTCCATACACGCATCATAATGATTAGCCACTGTTGAAAGTTCAAGCATTTCAAAATCATCAGCATCAAATTGGGCGGAGAAGGATTTAATCTTGGGGTCTGTTTCAGCCACAAGATCAGCAAGTTCTGCGACTTCCGGTTGGAAGGAATCATCAACTGTAATCTGCCCACAAACTATTTGAATAATGGCTGCAGGTACAGTTTCCTCAAACAGCGCAGACAGACGATCCGCAGTTGTAAGTCCTATGGAGATAGCATCCCAATCACTCTCATCCTCCATATAAGCATCCGCAAAAAGTCCGCCAAGCTCAGACTTTTGATCCGCAAACCAAGCTTGTTCTTCCTTTACCACTGCAACATTAGATAGAAGACTGGTTATGTCTTCATAGAACAGCGAGGAGTCCTTTTTTGCTGCTGCAAACTCAGCAACATACTGCACCTGTACGTCACAGTTTTCAATAAAGCTTGTGATTTGAGGCAGAATTTCCAGTGAGATATCGCTTTCACTTGAGTACCCGCTGACATAGCGGCAGCCTTTGAGTTCTTCTTCAAGTTGTATCAAGATTTCCTCAGAAAGAGCTTCCGCTATACGTCGAACTTCACCTGACAGCTGCAAACTATCGGTTACTTTGAGCAGAGCTACGATGGATTCCTCCGAAATGCTGGAATACGGGAATACATTTGTAATCTCAAGAGCTTTTGACATGCTTTCGCGTACCCGGTTCCACTCTGTTGTCTCACCGCGATATTGGTCGCCCATGGCAGCAGTGAGCGCTTCAGTATTTGCCGCAAACCAAGCTTTCTCTGCCTTAAGATCTCTGACTTTTTGAAGAAAGTCAATAACGGTCGATTCATCGACTCTTCCACCGACTGCCTTAGAATGCAGCCGGAGAGTTTTAATGTCCTCCTTATAGCCAGACTTCCAAGTATGGAACATGCCTACATACTCAGTCTTGAATCTTGCAAGCATTCCATCTGCATCTATATCAAGTGCAGTAGATTCCCAATCTTTAAGAATCTCCTCTGTAAGCGCGCGTATAGAGGTACTGTGCTGAATCGCATTCTCTATCAGCGGAGCTATTTCTGCATTCCGTCTGGCATCAAACCAAGAAGCCTCCATGTAAGGAGCTTCAGCAATAAGGCTTAACACCTTTCTAAGCATTCGGATATTATCAGCAGTATCAGCCTGCTGATAAGAGATCAGTCGAAGACCATCATGGTAAGTCGAAATGAACTCTATGAGCCGACGCTTCAAATCCTCGGACATGTCCTTCTGGTCTGCCAACCGCTTCCCGATGGGAATATTTCCTTCGGCATTGTAGATTCAAGAGAAGTCACCGCAAAAATGATCACGGATTCTTTCCGGTTCAATAGACAGTATTGTACTGCTCCACGCGGAGAGAACAGTGTCCTTATGCTGGCGTAGTCTTGTGGCGTGCTGACGAGCCTCGACGACCTTTTCCTGTCCACGTGCCGGAATTCCGGGTGTGAACCATCCGTTGTTCACGTATGAGGGCCTTGCACTGATAATACTGGCAATATCAAGCAATCTTCGCACATCAGAAAAGCTCTTCGCATCACCTGCACCGAGTCGTGCAGCAATGCTGCCGGACAGGACCTTAATCCTGCGCAAGGACGCTGAAAGCCCCTCTGTATCATGAAGGAGCTGCGTTTTGTAGGTCTGACCAGAAGATGTAGCTTTCGTACCAAACCACGGATTTGTGCTCAACTTGCTTTCTATGTTGCGCAGCGCTTTTTCAAATGCCGATACGCAATAAAGGATGGATGCATATTGGCCTTTCGTAATTTCTGTTGGCTTAGCGAGCGAAAATTCCAGAACGGTTGATTTCTCCAGCTTGGAGATCTTGCCGAAGACCATATAGACGCTTTGATCCAAAGGCGCGATCGGCTTATGAAGCTCTCCTGCGTAAGCATTTAGAAATGCCCGATCATGGAATAATTCCGTAAGCTCTCTCAGCGCGGAGCTATCAATATACTCGTCCTCAAGACTCAGATTCGCTCCGATACTGTTAATGATTTCCTTCTTGTTTGCCTTGTAATTGTGCAGGGAAAGGCAGAAGTCGTCCAGCCCCACCTCTGTAAGGCGCTTAAGAACGACTTGAAGAGCGGCCGCCTTCTCAGAAACAAAGAGCACCTTCTTTCCATCGGCCAGAGCTTCGGCAATGATATTAGTGATTGTTTGGCTCTTACCGGTTCCCGGAGGGCCTTGCATGACAAAACTGACCCCAAGTTTAGACAGAAGAATAGCTTCTTCCTGACTGGAGTCTGAGTCTACGACCTCATGCCAATCGTCTGGTTTTACACTGTCAAAATCAAAGTTCTCTGCCTGCGGCGGGAGATCACCTATGGCATGTCTGTCTCCCGCCATTGCTCTAAGTACCGGATGATTGATCATCCGTTCACGATTGTTATTCAAATCGTGATACATACCGATTTTCAGAAAAGACAGAAGACCAAGGCTGACCTCGCGTACCACTTTCCAACCACGCTTGTCCACAATCTCTTCTATCTGTGCAAAGTACTCATCGAAGGACTGCTTGTTTCTCAAATCGAAGGTAGGCAGGTCAATGTGATACTCCGTGTTGAAGAGATAGTCCAGCGTAGGATTAACTTCAATCTCATCATCGTAGCGGCTAAGCGTATATGGAGCGCTAAGAGACTTGAGGCCAAGCGTTACGGGCATCATAAGTAGAGGAGCCTTAAACCACGGAGAACTTTCACGGTTGTGCTCACGCCAATAGATAAAGCCAAAGCATAGGTACAGAATATTTGTGCCTTGCTCCTCTTGAGCCAGTTTCGCCTTAGAGCGTAGATTCTTGAGGGTTTTCTCCCTTTCGATGATCGTTCCGGCTGTCTTAATGTCTCCCACCTGAACATTTAATGAATAGGACAAGGTCTCCATGAGCGCAATCAGGGAGTAGGTACGCAAATCTGTATCTTTGTTGATCGGCTTCTGAAAGGTCAGTGGTCTGTCAGAGAACGCAAGCCTGTTGAATAATTCAGATGCTTCCGGTTCAAGAATGCGAAGGGTTGCACGTTTGGTCTCCCTGTAGTTGATCATCTTGTTGCGCTTGCCAGTATCAAGGAGTTCCCGTTTCCAACGCTCGATTTTGCGATCAAGATCCTCGTCAGGCACGGCGGGTATTTCTTCTGATGCTTGAGTAGGCATACTTATTGCGTTGAGAGATTTTCCCGGAGCTTCGAACGGCAGCGGGTAAGACACAACTGTAGACGGCAGGCCGTCTTCAGCGACTACTGGCTGTACAACTGGAGTTTCCGCAGTAGAAGCAGAGTTATCACTGGTTCCTTCTGTTTTTTCCCTGCAACTTGCTATCGTGCTGAAACCAGTTGGACGGGCAGGCTCCGACGGCGCTGTTGGTGCAGGCTGAGTCTGTGAAGCTGCTTTTCGGGTATAGTCGGCTTTTATCGCGTCATTATAAACTGCGGGTCTGTTATTATAGCGTGCAAAAGCCGCCGACCAGTTTCCTGCTTGGCCAGAACTACAAGTCTGATATACAGTCTTACAAATTGGACATGTGTAAGGTCTAATTAGCTCCGCAGCTCTATTTGGCAAATACGAGGCAGAGAGGATCTGCCGACTGATCCTGCCACATTCAGGGCATAGTACGGTTGCTGCCTTTGATCCAATATCGCACTTTAACAACACCATGTCTGCCATCGCAATTTCTCCCAAGCACTGTATCTATTGTTTCGCATGTGAGCTCAAGAAACTGTGTCAATATCCTATCGATGAGCAGTTTCCAGAGCTTGTTATATGAAATAACCACTATCATTTAACTTAAGACCGCAAATATTGAATTTATTATACAACTTCTTTGACCATGAAGCAACTCCAATTCGCATTTTCTGCATCCATATCCCATGTTTTGTTCATCGATTTTGATGCGAATATTTACCGGCGTTTTCTGCTCACCGTCAATATCATAAGGGCTTGGGATTATCCCCAAATCGCCGCGTGTACGGACAGCGGCTGTGCTTGCTATTCTCTCAAATC
>OIYV01001354.1_pt1 | contig 11814 bp, 13 predicted proteins | sample 1588251 | NCBI WGS metagenome assembly OIYV01 (sample SAMN03283282) | human gut metagenome | biome: human-associated habitat; material: feces | host: Homo sapiens | place: Peru | collected 2012
AGGAGCGTCCCAAAACAAGCCTTTCGGGCTTGTGTGCTCTTGTCAACTGATGGTACTATTAAATAATAAACCCGGGCCGTTTGCGCTTGCAACCCTTATTCTGTTTTTTTTAACAGTTCCTTAATTTCTTTATCCACCAATTCTCCGCCGTTGACACGGTGGCCTCACAGGCATAAAATACTATCATAATATATGGAGTTCACTATATATTTTTTCAACAGGGGGTAAAAATCTTTTGAATGAAAATAAAGTAAAGCGCCGCTTCGGCGACCGTTACGAGGGCAGAAGGATACGTGGCTACAACCCCATGGACCGCGTAGCATGGTACATAATGCCCCGAAGGAACGGCGCGACCAACCTGCTGGCCTACAGCGTGGATGTAGCCTCCATGGAGGACTACATTCGTCAGAAACGCGCGGAGGGGCTGGACAGCTTCGGTATAACCCATGTATTGCTTGCGGCCTATGTGCGCACCGTATCACAACGTCCGGCATTGAACCGCTTCCTCTCCGGCCAGAAGCTCTACGCCCGCAACGAGATATGGGTCAATATGGACGTTAAGAAGGAGATGCGCACCGGCTCCCCGGATACCGTCATAAAGGCGGTATTTCCAAAGGACGCCACAGCCAGACAGGTATACGAGATACTGAATTCCACCATAAGGGCAGCCAAGGAAGAGGATTCCTCCTTTGACGGCACGGCCAGGGCCCTGAACTACATACCCGGGCTGGTGCTTAGGCTGGTCATGGGCATACTCAGCTTCATGGATTACTTTGGGCTCATACCCGCTTCCCTCATAAGGGTCAGCCCCTTCCACGGCAGTCTGTTCATAACCAGCATGGGAAGCTTAGGCATACCGCCGGTATTCCATCACCTGTACGACTTCGGCAACGTGCCTGTGTTCTGCAGCTTTGGCGCAAAGGAAAAACGCCTTGAGGTGCGTCGGGACGGAACGGTAGCCGAGGTGCACTACATACCCTACACCTTTACCACCGACGAGCGCATATGCGACGGCTTTTACTACGCCTCCGCCTTCAAGCTGCTGCGCGGGTATCTCAAGGACCCCTGGCAGCTGGACGTCCCACCGGAAAGCGTGAAGGAGGATATAGCTTAACTGCTCAAAAAAAGGCGGCCTCAGGCCGCCTTTTTAAGTGCTTCGTTTTTTGCCCGCGCTATTCGCAAAGCTCTTTAAGCTGCTCCGCAATGTCGCCGTTGAGCGTTACCCTGTATACCCCGCTTCCGGCGTTCCATATCGCCTCGCCCTCGCCCGTCATCAGCGCATAGCCTGCCTCCGGCGCGTCCTCGCTATCATACGGCTCCGCCGCTATGCCCGCCGCCTTCAGCCTGCTTTCCGCGTCGTCGCAGGTGCCTATCTCTACGCCGGCTCCGCCGGCAGCAGTCGCCGTGCTTTTGAAGCCCTTATCGTCCGCGCCTTCCTCCGGCGCCGCTTCCGTCGCTGCAGTGTCTGCGGCTTCCTGCGCCTCCGCCATCATTGGCTCCTCCGCAGGGGCTTCCTCCGCCGGGGCGGATTCTTCCACGCATTCCTCGGTCATGGCAGCCTCTGCCGGGGCCTCAGCCTTAAAGCGGCTGCTGTTTATCATGGCGGCGCCTATACCCACCAGCGCCACCGCGCAGGCCGCCATAGCGCCATAGCGCACGAACCTCGACCGCCTTATGCTGTGCTTTTTTTCTTCCTCTTTCTGCTTTTGGAGAAGATCGGCGTACATCTGGTCAAAATCCACCCTGTCATTTTGCTCTTCGCCTATGGAAAACAGCAGATCGTCCAGCCTGTCAGTCATTCTTCTCACCTTCTTTCAACAGCTCATAGAGCCTTTCCTTTGCCCGGAATATCCGGGATTTCACCGTTCCCTCGGTGCTGCCCTGCATGGCCGCTATGGTCTTGTAGTCCAGCCCCGAATAGTAATGCAGCATCACCGTCTCGCGGTATATATCGGGCAGCGCATCGATGGCCCGCTTCACCCGTTCCCGCTGATCTCTGGATATGGCGGAGGCCTCGGGCAGCTCGTATTCCCGGTCAGTATTGGGCTCGGGCAGCTCCTCGGCGGGTATCTCCCGCTTCAGCCTCCGGCCTGCGTCATAGCACAGATTCACGGCGACGCGGTACAGCCATGCCTTTACCTGCCCGTCTTCCATTGTGTTCAGCTTATCGATGTTCTTTATCGCCCGCAAAAATACGCTCTGAGCGATGTCCATGGCGTCGCTTTCCCGCTTTAGTACGGAATACGCCGCCCAGTAAACCATTTTACAGTTGTCCCTGTATATGGCTTCAATGCTCTTGGGGGTCAATGCGCAATTACCTGCCCTTCATCTGTATATTAAACGTTTTGACAACACAAAAGGTTGCATACATTATATCAGAATAATCCGTTTCAAACTACACAAAAGCTTTTTATTTCCGGCGTGGGACATATTATGGTATAATATTTTGAGTTCATATAAGGAGGATAGCGCCATGGGACGCATGAACCTGCTTAACAACATAGTGAATCCCGCCAATAATCAGGTGGAGGGCTTTTGTGTAGTCAAGTCCGTAGCTATAAAGAGCAACGTAAAGGGCAGCGACTATCTGGACATGATACTGGCTGACGCCGGCGGCGAAATATCCGCCAAGCTCTGGGATTACAGCATAGAGCAGCACGGCGTATACGAACCGGACAGCATAATCAAGGTCCGGGCTACGGTAAACATATGGAAGGACTCGGAGCAGCTGAAGATAGACCGCATACGCGCCGCCAGGGATTCCGACAATGTGGATATGTCCAGTCTGGTGCCCTGCGCGCCGCTGCCCCCCCAGGAGATGTACGACGAGATAATAAAGGTCACGGAGGGCTTTACTGACGGCGACCTACGTATGCTCACCCAGTATATACTGAAGGAAAACCTGGAGGAACTGCTGCGCTATCCCGCGGCGCTAAAGCTTCACCACGCCATGCGGGGCGGCCTGCTCTACCATACCCATACCATGCTCAGGGCTGCCGAGGCTGTCTGCGCCGTATACAAAAAGCTTTACCCGGCCCTTAGCTGCGAGCTGGTCTATGCGGGCATAATACTCCACGACGTCGCCAAGGTGCCGGAGCTCACGGTAGGCGGCCTGGGCCTGGCAACAGGCTACAGCACCCCCGGCCAGCTGCTCGGCCATATAAACATGGGAGTGGCCATAGTTGAGCGGGCGGCGGCCGAGCTCATGATAGATAACTCTACCAAGGAGCTGGTGCAGCATATTCTCCTCTCCCACCACAGCGTGCCGGAATACGGCAGCCCAAAGCCGCCCATGTTCCCCGAGGCCGAGATAGTCAGCCAGATAGACGTGCTGGATTCCCGCATGTTCGAGATGTTCGACGCCCTCTCCGCTGTCAGCGACGGCGAATTTACCGAGCGCCAGTGGGCGCTGGACAACAGGCAGCTGTACAAGCACGGGCATAAATAGAGCTTTGCTTCTGCCTCTGCTTTTTCTTTCTCTTTTCCGGGAAAAGAGAACAGAAAAAGCAGCAAAAAGAAAGAGAAAAGCTTACAAAAATCAAAACAATAAAGGAACGGTTATCTCCGCTCCTTTTTATATTTGCACCCTGTCTTTTTATCCTGTTTATTTCCTGTTGGCTTTTCTTTCTCTTTTGCTTCTTTTCTCTTTCTTTTCCCGAAAAGAAAGAGAAAAGAATAGGAAAATAATAATCCCTAAAACCCCTCGTCCCTTCCGGTGGTGTCCAAATCCGCGAACTTGGCGCTGCTGTCTATCCAGGCCAGCTTTACCGTGGCGGTAGGGCCGTTGCGGTGCTTGGCGACTATTACCTCGGTGGTGTTGTCCGCCTCCGCGTCATACACGGCAGGCCGGTACAGCAGCATTATCACATCCGCGTCCTGCTCGATAGCGCCGGATTCCCGCAGGTCCGCCATAACGGGGTGGTGATCTGTGCGCTGCTCGGGGCCGCGGGAAAGCTGACTCAGGAGAATTATTGGAACGTTCAGCTCCCGGGCGAGTATCTTCAGCTTCCGCGTAGTCTCGGATATTTCCAATACGCGGTTATCGTACTTGCCAGAGGTCTGCATAAGCTGCAAATAGTCAATGACCACCATGTCCAGCCCAACCCGGGATTGCAGCCTGCGGCACTTGCTGCGTATCTCGGCCACGCTGCACCCGGCGGAATCGTCTATGTATATGCTCGCCTTGGAGAGGGGATCAAGGGAGGACGCTATGCGTATCAGCTCCGCATCGGTTATGGTGCCGGTGCGGACAGACTGCATGTTTACGCCGGAATCGGAGCAGAGCATACGCTGCACCAGCTGCTCGCGGCTCATCTCCAGGCTGAATATGCATACGGTTTTCTTGGCCTTTATGGCCGCGTTCTGGGCAATGTTGAGGGCAAAAGCGGTCTTGCCCATGGAGGGGCGGCCGGCGATTATGATGAGATCGCTGGGCTGCATGCCGGAGGTGAGCTTGTCCAGATCCGCAAAGCCTGTGGTAACCCCGGTTAGGGCGCCGTTTAGCTTCATCAGTTCCCCGACCCGGTTGTAGCAGCTGAGCACCGTCTCGCTGATATGCACCAGCGTATCGGAGGTCTTCTTCATGGATATGTTGAATATTGCCCGCTCCGCGTCGTCCAGCATCTGCTCAAGGCTCTTTTCCCCCGAGAAAGCGTCTGAGGCTATGGCGGTGCTGGCCTCTATGAGCTGCCGCATCACGCTGCGCTCCTCCACGATTCTTATGTAGTGGGCAGCGTTTGCCGCGCTGGGTACGTACAGCGAAAGCTCGGTGATGTACATCACGCCCCCCACAGAAGCAAGCTTGCCCATGCGGTCCAGCGCGTCTATGACCGTGACGCTGTCTATGGCCTCTCCCCTGTCGTATATGCCCTTTATCGCCTGGAATATATCCTGATGCCGTGCAAGGTAAAAGTCGGAAGCGCTGAGCGTCTCCATTGCCTGCTCCACGGCTGTATGGGACAGCAGCATGCTGCCCAGTATAGATTTTTCCGCCTCAAGGCTGTGGGGCGGCGTGGTGGGTACGCGGGGTTCTTCCATATCTTAACCTCTTGCTCTTTTTATTGCGCCTTTATGCCGTTAATTCTTACTTGCCTCCAGAGGCAGCACCTCTACCTTGAACTTGGTATCGGTCTGCTCGTAAAGGTGGGCGGTTATATCGGTTATGCCCAGGGACTTTATGGGCTCCTCCAGCTTTATGCGCTTTTTATCCACGTCTATGCCGTACTGCTCCTTGAGCGCCTCGGCTATCTCGGCCGCGCCTATTGAGCCGAACAGCTTGCCGCTTCCCGCCTTGGCGTATACCTTTACGGTGAGGCCCTTCATCTCGTCTGCCAAGGCCCTGGCGTTCTGCCTCGCCACCTCCCTGCGGTGTACGTCGGCCTGCTTTTTAAGGTTAGCGGCGTGAATGTTGTTTGCGTCTGCCGCAACTGCGAGGCCCCGGGGGATAAGGAAGTTCCTTGCGTAGCCGTCGTTTGCATTGATGATGTCGCCGGCCTTTCCCTTGCCCTTAACGTCCTGTGTCAGTAAAACTTTCATTGCTCGTGTGCCTCCTTTAAATAGCTGTTTATACTTTCCGTAAGCCTGCTTATGGCCTCGTCCATAGTCACGTCCTTCAGCTGCGCGCCGGCAATGGACTGATGCCCGCCGCCCCCCAGCTTTTCAAGTATAAGCTGGACGCTGATGTCCCCGAGGCTTCTGCCGCTTATGTATATCACCTGGCCCCGCTCCGCAAGCACGAAGGAAGCCTGAATACCCTTTATGTTCACCAGCTCGTCCGCCGCCTGTGCGGCTATGAGGTTGGTGGCTTCCATGCCTGCGGGGCATGCGGATATGGCTATCCCCTGCTCCATTATTATGGCGTTTTCCACTACCTTGGCCCTGTTGCGGTAGGTCTGCATATCGTCCTGGAACATCATCTTCACGGTGGTGTTGTCCGCGCCGTTGCGCCTTAAATAGCTTGCCGCCTCAAAGGTGCGTGCTCCGGTATTGAAGGAAAAATGCTTTGTATCCATAGTGATGCCCGCAAGCAGCGCCCCGCACTCGAAGGTGGTGGGCTTGAGGCCGTCGTCAAAGTACTGTATCACCTCTGTCACCATCTCGCAGGCCGAGGAGGATCCCGCCTCAAGATAGTTGAGGGTAGGGTTCTGTATGGAGTCCACAGCCCGCCTGTGATGGTCTATGACCACCGCCTTGCCCGCCTTTTCCAGCAGCTCGGCGCTGAGCAGCGAGCTTTTGCGCTGGGTGTCCACGATTATCAATAGCGAGGAGGAGCGCATCATCTGGGCGGCCTGCTCCGGCGTCTTTATAGTATCCCTGTAGGCCTTGTTTTCCTTCATTGCCTCTATCGCCCCATCAATGCTGGCGTTGGATTCATCCAGCACGAAGTACGCAGGGCAGCTTATGCTCTTGGCGCAGCGCATTATGCCGAGGCCCGCCCCTACGCAGTCCATATCCGGCAGCCTGTGGCCCATTATGAAAACCGCATCCGCGGTGTCCATCAGCTGATGCAGCGCCTCGGCGAAAAGCCGCGCCTTTACTCTGGAGTTCTTTGTGGTTACCTGGCGCTTGCCGCCGTAGAAGGCGTAGTTTGCACCCCGCTTGACCACCGCCTGATCGCCTCCCCTGCCCAGCACCAGCTGCATGCCGTTTCGGGCCGCCTCGTCCGAGGCGGCTATCCTGTCCGCCACGCCTATGGAAATAGAGAGCGTTACCGGCTGGCCGGTTCCCGTATCTATCTCGCGCACCTCGTCGAGAAGGGTAAAGCGCTGCTGCTCAAGCTCCGCTATGCGCTTTGCCTCGAACACGAAGAAGAACTTGCTGTTGTCGTACCTTCTGTATACGCCATCCATGGCGGTAACAAAGTCGCTTACCCTGCGCTCCACCTCCGAGAGCACGCTGTTGCGGTGAAACTGCCTGTCGGTCATCAGGTCGTCGTAATTGTCAACCTGTATCAGCCCCACCGTGGGCATCTGCTCCTCGTAAAGTCGGGAATAATGCAGTGCCTCGGTCCTGTCCAGCCAGTACTGGAAGGTGAGCCGGGTCTCTGTGCGTATGCGCTGTACCGGCATGCTCATGAGCTGGAAGTGCTGGCCGTTATACTCTATGGACTGGGCATTATTGGGGAAGCGCGGATCCATATCGGGTATCAGTCTGCATATGTCGGTGCCCGGATACAGCTCCGAGAACGCATCGTTGCTCCAGGCGATCTTGCCGTTGCTGTCAAACAGCACGCAGGGTATTGCTATGTTTGTTATGATATTGCCCGCCGTGGTGTCGTTTTCCCGGAATATGTCGTTCATGGCGTATTTGACCGCCCTCTTATAGGCCGCCATCGCTATCATGCCTATGCTGAAGGAAACCACGCATACCGCCAGCAGCACATGAGCCACCCACTTTTCGGCAAAGCATACCGTCAGCAGCCCACAGGCCGCCGCCGCCGCTATGAACAGAGGTATAAACGCAATCTGCGGTTTTTTGTCCATAATACCTTCCCCCCAAGGAAAAAGCTTTTTCTCGGCTTATTTGTGCATTCGCTCCACATAGCTTCTGCGCATGCGGAAAAGCCTGTCCGCAGCGCCTATAATACAAAGCCCGTAAAGGCTGTAGGGAAAAAGCAGCACCATAGCTACCACCGAAAACACCGTGAACGCCGTGCCCCGGAGCTTCATCTTCACCATGAACGCCATAAGGCAGACGCCCATGAGCGCATACGGCCCCGCCACCGCGCATTCCACCGCCGTGACTATGGCGGAAGAATTGGTTATCTTCAGCGCGGATATGATTATGGCGCCTATTATCATCACAAGGCTGCCATAGGTAAAGCCCCGGGAAAGCTGCCACAGGTGGAACTTCGCCATGGGCTTGAGCTTTGCGCCCTTCGCCCTGCAAAGAGCCCTTGCCGCCACTACGTTCGCCAGACCTGCGCCCATGCCCATGCACATCATTGCCATTACCGCCATGTCGGGAGCCTTGTATTCCAGGTATGCCGCCATCTTGCGCAGCATCTCGGCCTTATCCCCGTCTATGCCCATCTGTGCCGCGGTCTTTTCCACCGCGTCGCCGAATGCGGCCATGTACTGTAAATAATAGGCGAAGGGGCCTTCCCCGTTGAGCAGCGCCGGAACGCAGGTGATTATGTATATGCCCAGCGCCGCGAAGAACGCCCCTGTGACCGCCGCCGTGCGGTAGGGCAGTTTATTTATGAAGATATAGGTCATCGCTATGCCCGCGGGTATGGACATGACGAGCAGGCCGATTATGCCCGCATCCACCGCGCCCGCAACGTATATTATGCTCCCTGCGGCGGTCACGGCGGCTATGGCAAGGGCGCCGTACCCCCATACCGTGCCGGCAAAGGCCAGCAGCGCAGGCATCAGCATAAGGCCCACGGGGAAGATATACGCTATCGCCATGGCTCCCGCGCCTATGCCGAAGGCGGCGAGGGCGGCTTTTATGCTCAAAGGCTTCAAATGTCACATTTCTCCTTGTATAGATAGTTTATTATACATCGGATTTGTTTTTTTAACAACTGCGGTATATGGGAGGCGGGGCCGCCAAAAAACCCTTTATTTTCTTAAAAAACCTATTGCGCAGGGCTTTTCCCGGTGATATAATACGAAAGCTAGCGTGCTTCTTGCTCTGCCCAAAGCGCGGCAGGGCCACAAGACCATAAGGAGGTGAAAAGCGTGAACAAGTATGAAGCTATGTACATCGTTACCCCTGAGATGGAGGACGAAGCCATCAAGGGCGTTATCGAAAAGTTCTCCGGTATCATAACCGCCAATGGCGGCGAGATCGAAAAGACCGATGAATGGGGCCGCAAAAAGCTGGCTTACCCCATCGATTATAAGACCGAGGGCTATTATGTGCTGGTGAATTTCGCAGCAGCTCCCGAGCTGCCCCGCGAGCTTGAGCGTAACTTCAGGAATGACGAAAGCATCCTGCGTTACATGGTAGTTCGCCAGAACGGCTGATTAAACCAAGATTTTAGCTGAAAGGATGGTACAAAAATGAACAAAGCAATCCTTATCGGCAACCTCACCCGCGACCCTGAAGTGAGGACCACCGGCAGCGGCACTACGGTATGCACCTTCACCATCGCCGTGAACCGCCGCTTCCAGAATCAGGCCGGGGAGCGGGTATCCGACTTTTTCAACATCGTAGCATGGCGCCAGCTCGGCGAGCTCTGCGGCAAGTATCTTTCAAAGGGACGCAAGGTCTCCGTTATCGGCGAGATACAGAACCGCAGCTACGACGCGAAAGACGGCTCAAAGAGATATATTACTGAAATAATCGCAGATGAGATCGAATTCCTCACCCCCAAGGGCCAGGAGGGCGGCAGCGGCAGCGGCGGCTATGAGCGCAGCGGCTTTGAGCGCCAGAACACTCCTGCCCCCGAGGGCTTCTCTGAGATAGAGGACGACGAGCTGCCCTTCTAAGCAGGGGCCATCTAGCCAATGAAAGGAGATTCACCAAATGGAAGAGCGCAAAATGAAGCCCCGTCCCCGCAAGTCCAGGCGTAAGGTATGCGGTTTCTGTGTAGATAAGGTCGAGCACATCGATTATAAGGATACCGCACGTCTTCGCAAGTACGTAAGCGAGCGCGGCAAGATCATGCCCCGCCGCATGAGCGGAGTATGCGCAAAGCATCAGCGCGAGCTGGCCATCGCCATCAAGCGCGCCCGCATCGTTGCCCTTCTGCCCTACGTAGCAGACTGATAAAACAACGGCCATTTAACTCCGAAGAACGTTAGCTGAGCCCGCCATTTTCATGGCGGGCTTTTTCGATAGACATAGACGTATATGGATTACGGAAATCATATATAATTTATTTGCAATAAAAACCAACGATTCTCCGTTTACAGGGTGAAAGGAGTAAGAGAATATGCTTATATGCCTGAATGCTGTTGCTGAATGTGGGCAGAGCGAACGGGAAGAAATGGAGAACTGCATGATGGAACTGTCAGCGGGGAACACGGCTGCCATGGAGCCGCTGTACCGGATAGCCAATCCTTCAGTATACGCCTTCGCGCTGTCCCTGCTTAAAAACTCCCACGACGCGGAGGAAATAGCGCAGGAATGCTTTGTGCGCGTTTACCTCGGCGCGGCGGGATACAGGCCCCAGGGCAAGCCGATGGCCTGGCTTATAACAATAACCAGAAATCTGTGCATGGAAAAATTGCGTGAGCGGGGAAAGCGTTCCGACATCCCGGAGGAGGACTGGGACAAATATCTTGAGCAGACGCCGGCCTCGCCGGAGGACAGGCTGGTTTTGGAGCAGTGCCTGAAGGCTCTGGACGACAGCGAACGGCAGGTAGTGATACTCCATGCCGTAGGCGGCATGAAGCACAGGGAAACGGCTGAGCTTCTCGGCCTGCCGCTTGCAACGGTGCTTTCAAAATACAGCAGGGCAATAAAAAAGCTTAAATCAAAACTTGAAAAAAGGGAGGGCATTTAAAGTGAGCAACAGGCGTACGGAAGAAAGCGTAAGACGGGCATTTGGCAATGCCGCTCCGAATAATCTTAAAGAAGTAATGGGAAAATGCGAGGAGCAGAAAGGAAGGGTAATAATATTGGAAAATACGGCAAAAAAGAAAAGCGGCAGAGTATTCAGCAGGGTTATGGCAGCGGCAGCGGCGCTGGTTCTGATAGTAACTGGAACATACTTATACGGAGCCAATCACAGCGTAGCTTCCACCGTAGCGCTGGATGTTAACCCAAGCATAGAGCTTGGGGTGAATAAGAAGGAACAGGTAGTATTGGTAACCCCGAAAAACGAGGACGGAGTAAAGGTCATAGGCGATATGAAGCTTAAGGGAAGCGACCTCAAGGTGGCGGTAAACGCCATAATAGGTTCAATGCTTAGGGAAGGATATATATCCGAACTGGCCAACTCCATACTTATAAGCGTAGATAGCGACGATCCCATAAAGAGCGCGGAAATGCAAAACAGGCTGAGCGCAGAGGTAAAGGATATGCTGGATACAGGCAGCTTCAAGGGCGCGGTGCTGAGTCAGACTATAAGTGACGATCCTGACACAAAACGCCTTGCGGAGCAGTACGGCATAACCGAAGGAAAAGCTCAGCTGATAAAGCAAATAACCGAAAACAATGCCGCTCATACCTTTGACGAGCTGGCGGGGCTCAGCGTAAACGAACTGAACCTGATAGGGGAATCCGGCAGCAAGAGCATAACCAACGTAACGGCAGAGGGTGCCGCCAGCGACAGCGCTTATATAGGCGAGGCCAAAGCAAAGGAAATAGCTCTTGCTCACGCCGGGGCAAAGGCCGAAGAAATACTCGGCTATGAGTTTGAAATGGACTATGAACACGGGGCCATGATATACGAGCTGGAGTTTGACTGGAACGGCAGGGAGTATGAATACGACATAAACGCGAATACCGGAGAAATACTCAAATACGAAGGTGAGCCGGCGGAAAACACAAAGGACGGGAAAAAGCAGGAAAATCCAAAGGACAATAAAAAGAATGAGCAGCAGTCAGCCGACAGAGGCTATATAGGCGAGGCAAAGGCAAAATCCGCAGCCCTTTCACATGCCGGACTTGACAATGGCAGCATAACCGAATACGAATGCAAGCTGGATAAAGAGGATGGCCGCATGGTATACGAGATAGATTTCAAGTGCAACGGCTTTGAGTATGAATACGAAATAGACGCCGTTTCCGGCGCGATAGTCAAGCAGGACAAAGATATAGATGATTAGGGTTTAGCTGTCCCCGCAAAATCAAAAAAGCGGCTTTAAGCCGCTTTCAGAGTGTCAAAAAAGTGGCTGAATGCCACTTTTTTGAGTTTTA
>OIYV01001355.1_pt1 | contig 11812 bp, 4 predicted proteins | sample 1588251 | NCBI WGS metagenome assembly OIYV01 (sample SAMN03283282) | human gut metagenome | biome: human-associated habitat; material: feces | host: Homo sapiens | place: Peru | collected 2012
TCATGCTTGCCGAAGCCGCGCAGCTCCATGGCGTTGGAGATCGTGTCGATGCGGTTCAGGCTCGTCAGAATCAACGGCAGCAGGATGCTGACCGAGTTCTTCAGCCGCTTGAAGAAAGGCTCGCTGCGGCCCAACTCGACGCCGCGGGCCTGCTGCGCCTGGCTGATGGCGTGGTAATCTCGCTGAATATCCGGGATATACCGCAGCGCCAGCGCGACGGAATAGCCCACCCGGTAGCTCACGCCGATGCCGTTGAGGCTTGCGGCAAATTCGCTCGGGTTCGTCGCGCAGATGAAGAGAATGGCGACGGGGAGCGAGACGAAATACTTGAGCGAAATGTTGAGCATGTAAAACAGCTGCTCCGCCGTCACGTCGGCGGCGGACAGCCGGTGCAGACGGGCCTTGGCGCTGAGCACCAGACGGTGGCAGCACACGTCGTCAAACACGGCGGCCACATCCTCCGGGATGACGAAGTCCCGGCCATTGAGGTAAGCATAAGCCTTCGCCATACGGCACACCGCCAGCGCGCCGCGGGGGCTGACGCCCAGCACCACGAGAGGGTGGCTGCGGCTTGCCTCCGCCAGCTTCGTCACGTATTCCAGCAGCGCGTCCGCCATGTGCACCTGCTGCGCCTGCGCCTGCATGGTCAGGAGCTCCTCCGCAGAGCAGACGGTCTGCACCGCTTGCAGCGGGTCGCCGGTCTGGCGATCCCGGAGGATGTTCACCTGACTGGCGAAGTCGGGGTAGCCCATCTCCAGCCGCACCATGAAGCGATCCAGCTGTGCCTGGGGCAGCAGCTGCGTGCCGGCGGAGCCAACGGGGTTCTGGGTGGCGATGACCACGAAGGGGTCGGGCAGCTTGTGGGTGTGACCGTCCACGGTGACCTGTCGCTCCTCCATGACCTCCAGCAGCGCGGACTGGGTCTTGCTGGAGGTGCGGTTGATCTCGTCTGCCAGCAGAAGGTTGGTCATCACCGCGCCGGGCTGGTAGACGAAGGCACCGCTCTCCTTGCGGTACAGGGAGAAGCCCACGATGTCCGAGGGCAGCACGTCCGGCGTGAACTGGATGCGGCCGTATTGCAGACCCAGCGCACGGCTGAAAGCCAGCGCGGTGGTGGTCTTGCCGGTGCCGGGGACATCGTCCAGCAGCACGTGTCCGCGGGAGAGCACCGTCATCAGAATTTTCTCCAGAGTCGCCTCCTTGCCCACGATGACCTTGCCGACCTCCTGTAATATCTTTTCAATGTGTGCGTTCATACTGTTTTCTCCTCACCATTCTCTGTAATAGTTGCCGCTGGAGGCACCGTAGACGCCGGCGTCGGCATTGAAGCCGCCGATGTCCTTGCCCAACGCCAGCGTGAAGCGCAGGCGTATCTCTGCGCCGTCCTGCGGCTTGCAGGCACTCATGCTGTAGCCGGGATAGCGTCCGTTGTAGGAATACATCCAGCCCGACCAGCGGTAAAAGTCAAATTCACCCAGACTGTCCATGGACGCGGGCTGGGGGTCAAGGCCTGCGCCGAAGTCGTCCATTTCGTCGCTCACGATCAGTTCCATCAGCTCCTCGTCAATGTAGAAGCCGTCGCAGATGCCGGGCCTCTGTATGGCGGCGAGGTAGTTGCTGCTGACGGAGGGGGAGAAGCCGTTGTCCGACAGCAGCTGCGTCACCATGGTCAGGAGATCCGTGCCGCCGGGAACCGTTACGTCCGTGGGGGGCACCAGATAGCCAAGACCTACGGTAGTCGCCTCTACGCTGATGGTGACGGTCACGTCGCCCTTTTCATAGTACACCGTCCAGCTCTGCTTGACCGCGTATCCGTCCGCGTCCGTGGCGGAGATGGTGATGGTGTTGGCTCCCTCGTTGGAGAGGTACGTTTCGTAGCCGAAGGAGCTGCCCGTCTGGCTGCAGGGGGAGTAGATCTCCTGCTCGTTGACCCAGACGCGGTAGTTGTTCAGGTAGAGCTGCTCGCCGCCGGAGCTGACGGAGTTGATGATCGTGATGACATCCGGGCTTTTCAGAACAAGACCGTTTTCCAGACCGATCACGGTGCTACCCACCTCGATGGAGGCGTTGATGACGGGCTTTTTCTCCTCCGGCGTCGCCTCTGCGTTCCGGTGGAAGCGCACCAGCCACTTGTAGACAAGGTCCGTACCGTCCGCGTTGGTATAGTGCAGCGACAGGTACGCGGGCCGCCGGGTGTCCAGCGTCGCCGTGTACCAGCCGTCACCGTCGGGGGACAGGGGCTTGTTGTTGTAGCGCACCTGCCGGAGCTGCTCCCTGCCCGTCTCCTGATTGAGATAGAAGCGGAAGCGGAAGGACTCAGTGTCCAGATAGACGGGGAGCTCCTCGGCAATGTGGGAGGGCTGGCTGGTGGTATTGTCGATGACGGTGCCGTTGAAGCTGTTGGTGATCTTGAAGCCGTCCTCCTTGTATTCGACAGTGTAGCGGGCGGTGACGGTGTCGTTTCTGCCGCCGACACTGATCTCGAAGGTGTTGACACCGTATTCCAGCGTTGCGGAGAAGCGGTCGCCGCTGCCGGTGACGGTCTTGCCGTTGAAGCGGACGGAGGCGCGGAGCTTACTGCCGTCCTTCAGACCGTAGGCGGTGAAGGAGAGGGTGCTGTCCGACGTGGTGCGGAGATCCGCAAGGGATACGCCGTCGCTGTCGCGGACGGCGATAATGACCACCTCACCGCCTGCGCCGTAGTAGACCGTGTAGCCCTGAGACGCTGTGACGGTGTTTGTGCCGTCGCTGTAAAAGGCGCGAACCACGATGGAGTTGGCACCCTCGGCGAGCTTCAGGAGCACGCTGGAGGAGGACGCTTTATAGTCGAGGGACTGACCGTTCAGGGTGACGGTGAGCCCCAGCACCTGAAGCTCCGGCTTCAGATGGCGGATGGTGAAGGTGTAGCGTTCGTAGTCCACCACGTCGCCGTCGATGATGCTGGTCTCGAAGTAGCGATCCGGGTCGCCGACCTCGGCACTGCCCTGTGCCTCGCCGGGGCGGCGAGCGGGCAGCTGACCGCCGGAGCCGCCGCCGCTGCTGCCGATGTCCATAAGGTCGCCGATGCCGCTGTCGTCCGAGGGCACGTCCTGGGGCGGTGCCTCAGCGGGAGTGTCCGTCTGCTCCGGGGGCGTCTCCTGGGGCGGCTCCGGCTGCTCCGGCGGGGGCGGCTCCTCCGCTTCCCCGCTGAGAGAGGAGCTGTCGATCTGGGAGGTGCTGTCCGCGTCGTAGAGAAGCTCCGAGGAGGACACCAGCATACGGGAGGCGGCGTCCACGTCCTCGCGGGGCGGGGCCTCTGAGCGCAGTGACAGCGCGCATAGCGTCAGCGCGGCGCACAGCAGCAGCCACAGACCGCCGCGCAGGAGACGTATCGTTCTCTTTTTCATTGATTTTCTCCTTGGTTCAGAACGCCGCTCGAAGGGAGAGACCATAGAAGTCTCCCCCTCCGGGCGAGGTTATTCGTCGTTTCTGCGGCGGGTCTGCTTTGTAGCGGAGAACCACTTCCACAGCAGCACGATGATGCCCAGTGCCGCCAGAATGCCCGCGCCCATCCAGACGATCGTCCAGTCGAAGGGGCGGTCAGGCTTTGCAGCCTCTTCTGTCCGCAGGTCGTCCAGAGGCAGCTCCGCAGGCTGCTCCGCCGAGGCGGTATCGTCCGCCGCCGTCAGCTCCTTGTACTTGGCGGTCGCCTCCTCCAGAAGATCGATCGCCCACTGGGGCACCAGAGCCTTCTGCACGGGGGTCAGCGCGTTATAGGCGTCGGTGGCGCGCTTGATGGCGTTATAGCTGTCCTTGGTGACGGTGCCGATGGCTTTGATGAGCTCCACGACCCGCTGCGCCGCCTTGTAGTTTTCCTCGTAGGCCGCCATACGTGCCGCAGCGGTTTCCAGTGCGGTGACGCCCTTGACCAGCTTTTTCTGCGCGGCGGTCAGGGCGTTGTACGCCGACTGCGCCCGGGAGAGCTTGCCGCGGAGCACCGCCGCGTCGGATTCGGACATAACGTCCGGCACGTAGCCGATGTCGTCGATCAGCGCGTCCACCACGGAGGCGGCGTAGCGATCCAGCGCGGAAAGGATGCCGGAGGTGTCCACACTGCTGTCCATGGCGTTGCGGGCGCGGCTCGCCAGACGCTCCAGCTTGTCCGACAGGTCGGGGTACGCCTTTTTATCCTGCTGGAGACGGGAGCTTAGAGAGGAGATGCCGCTGTTGTAGGCGGAGAGCAACGATTCCGCACCTTGCAGTGATGCAAGCAGATCCTTGTCAAAGAGCTGCTTCTGCTCCGCTGTGAGGCTGTTGTACGCCGTGCGGGCGTTCTTGATGCGCGTTTCCAGATTCTTCAGTGCGGAGGCGGGGGTCTTGCCGGGCTTGTAGGCAATGTCGCCGGTCAGAGCTTCCGCAATATCCACCACGTAGCCGTTCATCACCGCGTCCATGGCGGCCTTGTCGGTGCACTCGCCCAGCTGCGTCACAGCACCGTTGTACAGCTTTTCCACCGCCTTTTTGATATAGTCGTATCGCTTGCAGTCCTCGTCGTACCACTTTTTCAGGGCTTCAAGGTTTTCCGTGTACTGCTTGTACAGCTGCTGCATACCAGCCAGCTTGCCGTATTTCGTCACAAGGGACTGCCGTGTCTTGTCCAGAGCGTTGTATGCCGATTCGATGGTCTTGAGCTTGGTCTCCAGCTCCTTCAGCCTGACACCCGCCGCGTCGTCGATGAGAAGATCCACCACGCTGGCGGCGAAGGCGTCCACGCAGTTCTGCACCTCGGCACCGGTCTTGCACTTGTCCAGCGCGGCAAGCCGGTCGTCCAGAAGGGCTTTCAGCTTGTCCTTGATGGCGGGGTAGGTCTTGGCACTGTCCTCCTTCAGCCTGTTCAGCTCGGCTTTCGCCTCGTCCTTCGCCGCCTGCACCAGCGTGTCGGCGTTCATGGCGGAGAGCATGGTCTCGTAGGCTTCCACGATAGCCGGGGCTTTAGAGGCGGGAGCATTGATAACGGCTTCCGTCTCGGTCAGTTGGGTCTCCAGCGCGTCCCGCTGGGCGGGTGTGGCGGCTGTGCGGACGTTGTCGGTATAGTAGCTGCGGAGATAGGCGATCACCGCGCTGCGGCTTGCCGTTTCCTCCAGCTGCCACATAAACAGGGGGCAGCCGCTGTTCAGCTGGGCGATGCTGTCCACCATGTCGCCGGTGCGGTTTATCGCCGCCGCCGTCAGTGTGTCCAGAACGGTGATGCACTCGCCCTGAGAGCTGAACCAGCCCTTCGCCTGACGGGAGCTGCTGCCGAGGACGTAAAGACCGTCACGGTACTGTCCGGCAATGGGGAAGCCCACCAGAGAGCCGATGCGGTTGGTTCTGCTGCCCACGTCGAGAAGTCCCGCGTTATAGCAGTTTTCCACGGTGAGAGAGGGGTTGCCATTGGAGATAGATGTGCCATAATCTCCCGCCTCGCCGCCGAGGATGCCGCCGACGATGGTGGTGCCGGAGACGGTGCCGGTGTTGTAGCAGAGGGAGATGGACACGTTGCCGCTCTTGCCCACGCCGAGGATGCCGCCGGTACCGCCCTTGGGCTTTTCGCCGCTGCTGAGAACGGCGGCGGTATCGTTGGAGATGTGGCCGCTGTTGCTGCACTCCATCAGCGTTATGGTACCGCCGTCGGTGCGCCCCAGAATACCGCCCACGCCGGTGGCTTTATCCGCCGTGACGGCACCGGTGTTGACGCAGCGGGTCAGCGCGGCGGAGGAATCGCATACGCCGGCAATACCGCCCAGACCACCCTCCAGATAGTTGGTGCCTGCGCCGCTGTTGACCTGCGCGGCACCCTCGAAGCGGCAGCCTGTCAGCGCGGTGCCGCGGAGCCTTCCCACGAGTCCGCCCACTGCCGACGAGTTACGATAGCTGCCGGTGAGTGCGACGGAGATATGCACACGGGAGACGCAGTTTTCCATGGTGCCGTGGAAGCTGCCGGCGATGCCGCCCACGTACACCGTCGTGGCATCGGTAAGGGCGATCTCACCCTCCACCGTCAGATCCTTGATGACGGCGGAGGAGGTGTAGCCGAACAGCCCAGCATAGCCGCAGGTGGTCGGGGTATAGCCGGTACGACCCTCGATGGGCGCGGTGACGGACAGACCGGAGATCGTATGGCCGTTTCCGTCAAGGGTGCAGCGGAAGCCGCCCTGGTAGGCGTTGACCTTGTTTGTGCCTATGGGCGTCCAAGGCCGGTAGCCAAGGTCAATGTCGGCGGTCAAAACCGCATGGTGGGAATATGTGGAGCCGGTGTTGGCGTTGACGGTATCGCGCAGCCATGACAGCTCCGCCGCCGTGCCGATCTTGTAGGGGTCGGTCTCTGTGCCGCTGCCGGAGGGCTGCTTGGCAGAGGTACCGTCCCAAGCGTCTTTGTTGGCGGCGGAGAGCAGCATGGCGGTCAGCTGGTCAGAGGCACTGCGGAACGATGCGTCCAGCTGGGCTTTGCCGGCGGACAGGAGCTCGTTCAGCAGGGCGTAGTCGGTGACATCGCCCAGCTTCGGCACTGCTGCTGCCGCTTGCAGCTCCCGCTCGGCGGCGGTCAGGACGGCGGACAGACGGCTCCGCCAGTCAGGGGACAGGTCGCCGGCGGCCTCCACCTGCCGGTTCAGCTTGGCGAGGCAGTCGTTCTTCAGCGCGGAGAGCTCGTCGAGAACCTCCTGCCGCGCTAAGGTCAGGGCTTCGGCGGCGGCGGTGGTCAAGTCCGGGGCACTCTCCCCCTGGGGCAGCTCCTTAGTCAAGGCTTCCATGGCTTTCCGGGCGTCGGCGTACACGGCTTCCACCGCGTCAAGATCCGCCGCGCCATTCAGCTTGGCGCGCCAGCCCTCGTAGGCGCGGAGCACCTTTGCCGCGTCTGCCTGGGAGTAGTTCTTATCAACGATGTATTTGTTATAAAGCTCGTTGGCGGCCTTCACGGGGTAGGGGGTGATCTGAGGCAGCTTGCCGTCGATGTTCTCCGTGCCCAGATAGGACTGCCGGAGGTCGTTGACCGCCTTCACGGAGGATGCGGAGGCGATGGCGGTCTCCGCTTCGGTCAGCAGGGCGGTCACGGACTCCTGCCCGGCGGTGTCGTAGATGTGCGCGGCGGCGTAAGACTGCATATCCGCCAGCAGCTTGGATCTCTCCGCGTCCAGCTGGGTGGGCACGGCTGCCAGCGTCTTGCGGCCAGCCTCCAGTGCGGCGGCAGCGTCCGACGAGGTTTCCACATCGCGGACGCACTGCATGACGGCGGCGTTGTACAGGGGGCTTTGGTCGCCGTAGGCGGTGTATTTTTTGTCCTTCGGGTCGAAGCGGATCAGCGCAGACATCAGCTCCTGCGAGGCGGAGAGCTTCTCCGGCGTGCCGCCGTCTGCGCGGACGGGGGAGGTGAGGGTGTCCACCACGGCGGTGTCCGCGCTGGTGATGCTTGCCATCACCGCAGTGCCCCACAGATGGGCGGCGCAGCCCGTTTGGCTCTGGGCGTGGGAGGCGGCACCGTTGATCCATTCACCGATGATGCCGCCGCAGCTGCCGGGAGAGGTCACTTTACCGGTGTTGTAGGCGTGCTCCAGAGAGAAGTCGCCCACGGGTTGGCTGGTGCCGCCGGAGGACACTGTGCTGCCGGCTCTGCCGATGATGCCGCCGGTGCCACCGGCACGGTTGGGGGTGCTGCCGCCGGTCACCGCGCCATTGTTCTCCACATAGGCGATGGAGATGATGCCGCCCTTATTGGGGGACGCCGCGCCCACGATGCCGCCGATGTTGCTCTCGCCGGTGACAGGGGCGTCGTTCACACACTCGCGCACCTTGCCGATGGTGCTGACAGAGCCCACGATGCCGCCGATGGCGGAGCCGGTGACGCTGATTTCACCGATTTTGTACGTATTCAGTGTGCAGCTTTCCAGAGCGATGCTGTTCCGGCAATAGCGTACCATGCCGCCGACGTTCTCCGCGTAGCAGTCCAGCGCGCCCACGACGCCGCCCAGACTGGAGAGGACGGCGCAGCGTTCAAAGGCGGCAAAGAGACCCCATGTGCGGCAGCTTTCCACGTAGCCCTCCGACACCTTGCCGACGATGCCGCCCGCGTAGGCGGCGGAGTTGGTGGTGGTCGGGGCATTTTCGTCAGCGCGCAGGAATACGGACGCGCCGCAGTTGTAAATGGTGCCGCTGCTGACGCCGGCGATCAGTCCCGTGCCCGCACCGTTAGAAATGAGGGCGGTGCCGGCGGCGTTCAGATTTTTCACCACGCCGCTGCGGTCGACGGTGCCGAACAGACCGAGACGCTGGTTCGCGTCGGAGGCGGTGAGATACAGACCGTGGATGATGTGGTTCTTTCCGTCAAAGGTGCCGGTGTAGCCGCTGTTCAAGCCCTTGTTGGCGATGGGCGTCCAAGGCTTGCCGTTGAGGTCAATGTCCGCCGTCAGCACGGCGCAGGCACTGCGCTTGCCGCTGTTGACCTGCTGGGCGAACCACGACAGCTCCGCCGCCGTGCTGATCTTGTAGGGGCTGCTTGCCGTGCCGCTGCCGGAGGGCTGCGTGGCAGAGGTGCCGTCCCACTTGGCGGCAGCTTTGACACCGTTATCGGCGAACTGGAGGGCTGTCTGTGCGTCATCTACCACGGCTTGGAGCTTGGCTTCGTAGTCTGCCAGCGTTTTGTCCAGCGCGGCTTTGTTGGTGCAGGCAGTCAGAGCGTTCTGTCCCTCCTGAAACGTGGCGGACAGCTTGGCGAAGGCTTCGGTGATCGCCGCCTCGGCGTCAGCGTTCAGGTCATGCCAGACCGCCGCGCTTTTGCCATGGAGGGAGAGCAGCTGCTCGCGGTATCCAGCGTAATAGAGGGAGGGATTGTAGCCGGCACCCCAAAACTTCTCCAGGGCTTCCTTTTTTTGCTTTTCAAAGGCTTCCTCCAGCTGTTTTGTGGGGACGCTGCGCATCTCTTGCAGGGCGGCTTCGGCGAGGGAGGAGAGCTTGGCAATTTCCTCTTCGCCGTAAGCAGTAATCTCTTCGGGAGTTTTGCCTTGCAGCTGAGAGAACTCGCATAGTTCGAGGGCATTCAGAGATTTGACAGCGTCATTATAGACCTTGGTTAAGGAAGCCCAGCCGACTTCACTGTACGAGGTTTCTTTGAACGTTCCGAAGTCCGCGTCCAATTTTTTCCGTGCCTCGCGTTTGGCTTTTTCAAAAGCGGCGGCAGCCTCGGCGTAGGCTTTTTCCCCCGGGGTTCCGGGGGGCTTGATCGGTTCTTGCAGCTCCCACGCGAGGATGGGCCAGCCGCCGCCGTAGCCGGTGTCGGAGATGAGGTAGATGTTGCCGTCGTCGCCGTTGAGGTAGGTGACCATATCAGAGGCGGACATATCACCGGAGTCTAACTTTTGTATTTCGTTGTCCTCGCGATCTGAAGAATTCATCCTCGGTGCGAAGCTGTCAATATAGGTCAGAGAATGCGCCAGAGTGAGGTCATAGGAAGATATGTCACCAAGTAGTTCACCCGTAGTATATGGGAAAGACGAGGAAAGAGATTTCGCAGTCAGGTTTTCCACGCGGGTTTTGATTTCATCTTGTGTTGCCGCAGAATAGCAGCCAGTCACAGATGTAGTAGAGGAGGCGTAGCCGATGAGACCGCCCACACCCCTTGGATTATCTACGGTTGCTTCAATATTCGCATAATTGTAGCAGTAGGAAAGCGTTGTCTCACCTCTGGAGTCATTCCCTCCGGTGAGACCTGCGATGCCGCCGACACTGACCTCATCTCCTGCTGCAACGGAAATATCACCCCAGTTTGTGCAGCGGGTAAAAGAAGCATCCACGCCATCAACCACACCGACGATACCGCCTATCCAGCCGGAGCATGATGTGTCCTCTTCCACGGTGATATGCACCGCGCTTTTGCAGCTCTCGAAGGAGGAATCGCCGAGGACATACGCGGCGATACCGCCCACAAACGGATACACTTCACAATCTGCCGTCACGGTGATGGAGCCTGCCACCTTGAGATTTTTTATGGCGGCACCGCCTACATAGCCAAAGAAGCCGACCGTATCAGTCTCCCAGCTTCCGTCGGCGGTGATACGCAAGCCGCTGACGGTAAAGCGGCAGCCGTCAAAGGTACCCTCGTAGCTGGCGGCACCGGTGCCGATGGGCGTCCACTCTTTGCCGGTCAGGTCGATGTCCGCCGTCAGCACGGCGCAGGCAGTGGGTTCGCTGCCATCGTTGACCTTTGTGGCGAATGCCAGCAGATCCGCCGCGTCGGCGATCCGGTAGGGATCGTCCTCTGTGCCGCTACCCGACAGCTCACCGTCTGCGGCGAACACCGCCGTGGGCAGCAGGCTCCACAGCATGACTACCGCCAGCAGCAGAGATAGTACACGTTTTTTCATTCTCTTTTCTCCTTCTTTCTGTTGATCTCTATTTGAAATAGCAGGATAACATGGTGCCGGGGAAAGGAAGAAGCCGGGAGAGGTCAGTGTACCTCTCCCGGCTCGTGGGAAACACGGCTTATGCCGCGCCGGTATACAAAACAAAACGCCCGTCCCCGGAGGGACAGACGGTACGTTTTTTCCCGGAAAAAACGCTGCTTTTATCCATAAAAGCAGCGCACGATGACTTTCCTGCACACGGAGAGAACGCCCGCTACACTCACAGCTTCTCCTTCGTGCAATTCTCCTGCCCTAACGCCGCGAGACTGACGTCTCCCGTACATGACCTACCTTCTCGGAGCTTGCGCCCCAATGGATGCTGTTCGCCACGGCTTCGCCGCTTTGGTCACTTCCTTGCGTTCACAGTGCCGTTCGCAGAGGGTATCACCCAATTCCTTTTGAACTGCCGCCTGACCGGAATCGGTCTTTACGGCGGCAGCCACACGACATCACAGAACCTGAATATTCAATTTTACGTTATAATTATATAGGGGAGATGATGCTTTGTCAATATGACGGGGGTTGATTTCCGACGGGATGTCCATTAAAATAGGGGAAACCGCGCCTGCGGCGCGGGGACGGGGGAACGGATTGCCACGCCAGCCTGCGGGCTGCCTCGGAATGACGGGAGAAATGGACGGCGGTGAGAGTGATGGGGAGGTTTGTCACATGAAAAAGAGAGGGATATGCTTGCTGCTGGCGGCGGTGATGCTTTGCTGCGCTGCCTGCGGGAGCCGTCAGACAACGGAGGGCGGCGGGGAGAAGGATCGGTACATGACCGACCCGGTACCGGAGGGGAAGCCTGCACCGGTGGAGCCGCAGGACGCGGTGGTGGACGGCGATGCCGTGGGCAGATGCACGTTTTCCATCTCCTGCGAGACGATATGGGACAACATGGAGCTGTGCGCGGAGAGCAAGAGGACGCTCGTGCCGGAGGACGGCGTTATTTTCCCCGCCGCGGAGGTGGAGTTCTACGAGGGGGAGAGCGTTTTTGACGTGCTGCAGCGGGTTTGCCGGGAGAACAAGATACACATGGAGTTCAGCTGGACGCCCGTATACAACAGCGTGTACGTGGAGGGGATACAAAACCTGTATGAGTTCGACGTGGGAGAAGGCTCCGGGTGGATGTACGCGGTGAACGGGTGGTATCCCAATTACGGCTGCTCGCGCTACCAGCTGAAGGACGGCGACGTGGTGGAGTGGCGGTATACCTGCGACTACGGAGCGGACATAGGCGGGGGATATATGGCAGGGGGAGAGTGAGAAAAAAAGGCAGCACCGGGAGGTGCTGCCTCAGGCTGTCGAAAGAGCCGGTGGCTTTTTCGACAGCCTGTAATAATGCCGTTATTTTCGTGCCGCGAAGCGGCACGAAAATACTCGCTTCGCTCCACGCACGCCTT
>OIYV01001356.1_pt1 | contig 11811 bp, 10 predicted proteins | sample 1588251 | NCBI WGS metagenome assembly OIYV01 (sample SAMN03283282) | human gut metagenome | biome: human-associated habitat; material: feces | host: Homo sapiens | place: Peru | collected 2012
CTAAATAAATTTACAACATTTAATGCAAGACTTCCAAAAACCCCAAACCAAATCATACATGCTATTGATGGAACTAATATTACACCTGCAACAAATTCTCTAATAGTTCTTCCTTTAGATATCCTAGCAATAAAAACTCCTACAAAAGGTGACCATGTAATCCACCATGCCCAGTAAAACACTCTCCACGTATAAATCCAAATGTTTTCACCATATGGATCTAATTTTAAACTATCTGATACAAAATTAGATATATATAATCCAACTCCATTGACTATTGTTTTAAGAGTTGTCTGCATAGGTCCTATACAAAAAGCAATTATTAATAAACATATAGCCAAAAATATATTTATATTAGATGAACAAAGTCAAAATGCTATATTATTTAATTTATCAACATTTTATAATACATTAGATTTTGATTTTTGGCTTTTAGTTTCAGATAGACCTGTTGATATAAGTTTATACCTTAATGAATTACAAGTTGAATATAATAAAAATCCTAATAGTGCTATTAGAAAACTTATTATGCAAGATATTAATAAAGCAAATCTATTTATGAGTAGAGATTATAATGTAGTTGATACAGAATATACATTTTTATTTAAAGAAAAGAAGATGGAATTAGTTCAAAAAAAATTACATACTTTAATAAGTGGTCTTAGTAATGCAGGACTTAATTCTACACAAACAAGTAACGCTGATTTAAGAATGCTTCTTGATAATTATTTAAATGATGGTATATCTACTAATTTTAGGGCGGTGATGTAATATGAGTAAACTTAAAAGTGAAGTAGCACCTAAAGGTATTAATTTTAGACCAGCTACAGAATTTATGCTTGGAGATAAATACTATACTATTATGACAGTTGTCGGTTATCCAAGAAGTATATTCCCAGGTTATTTATCAGATATTACAAATATTCCTGGAGTTAGACTTGCTATAAAACATATTCCTATTTCATTTGAAATTTTAAAAAAGATGTTAAATAAAGAAATAGCGGATTTAAAAATTAGATATCAGCAAGAAAAAGATCAAACAACTCAAGAAAGAATTAGACAAGATTATGAATCTTTGGAACAATTTATTTCTATGCTTGCTTCATCACAAGCTAGAATATTTGATTTTCAAATGCATTTAATGGTTTCAGCAGATTCTAAAGATGCATTGGAACTTACTAAAATTCAAGTTAGAAATTATATTGATGCACTTGGTATGAGAGCAGTATCTTTAATGTTTGAACAAGAAAAAGCATTAAAAAGTATGATACCAATATTCCCAGAACAAGATATTGAAAAAAGAATTGGTATTCCACTTCCTTCAGTTACAATTGCGGGAATGTATCCTTTTGTATTTGATTCTGTAAAGGACCCTGGTGCAGGAACACTTCTTGGGATGGATAGGTCCGGTGGTGTAATTTTATATAACCAATTTTTATATCAAATAAGAAAAGAAAATAATCGTAATAATGCAAATATTATTATTCTTGGTACATCTGGTTCAGGAAAAAGTACTGCAGCTAAACTACTTCTTAGAACTCATTTAAGAAATGGTTTAAAATGCGTATGTATTGACCCAGAGGGTGAACTTGGTGAAATGGTTAATATGATGAAAGGTGATTTCCTAGACCTTGGTAAAGGTGGAGATTTTGGTATGATAAATCCACTTGAAATCGTTGTGGATGTTGATGAAACTGAAATAGAACAGGGACTTGGCTATACAGTTCTTACAAGAACTCTACAACAACTAAAAGCCTTTATGAAATATTATAATCCTTCAATTGAAGAGGATGTATTAACATTATTTAGTGAAATAGTTCAAGATACTTATAAAAGATATAAGATAGATTATGATACTGATTTTACTAAACTTACAAGTGCAGATTTCCCAACATTTGACGATGTTTATGCCACTATAAAAGGAAGACTTTTATCAATGACAGATGCAACAAGAGAAAGAGATGTAATGGAAAGACTTGAACTTAAAATAAGACCTTTAATTAAGGAATTAAGATATTATTTTACAGGTCATACAACACTTCAAATTAATAGTGACTTTATTGTATTTAATATAAAGGAAATTATGAATAGTGATGAAAATATTAAAAATGCTCTATTCTTTAACATATTAAAATATGCATGGGGACTTTGTCTTGATAAAGATATAAATACTGTAATGATGGTTGATGAAGCACACGTACTTTTATCTAATCACAATGAACTTGGTGCAGAATTCTTATCTCAAATTCAAAGAAGAGCAAGAAAATATAATACAGGAACTATTGTAATTACACAACAACCAACTGATTTTGCAGCTCCAAATTTAATAATGCATGGTAAAGCAATATTTGATAATGCATCAAGTTATTTAATAATGAATTTAAGAAAACAAGCCGTTGATGATCTTTCTAAGTTAATCGATTTAAATGAAACTGAAATGGAAAGAATAAAATACTATAACCAAGGTGAAGGACTTCTTATATGTGGTAATAGACGTATGAATATGACTGTTATTGCTACTCAAGAAGAACTTGATTCATTTGGTTCTGGTGGTGGATATTAAAAGCCTTTACATGGGCTTTTTTTAATGGTATCATAGTTTTCATGAAAACTATTTTATTGGGGGAGATATTAAATAAAAATACTAGTTTAAGAAAGTCTTTAGGTCCTTTTACAAAGGTCCTTTATGATGTGGAAAAAAGTATTCCATTTAATCTTAGATATAATTTTTATAACAATTTATCAACATTAAAAATTGAGTTAAATCTAGATAAAACTAAGATATTAAAAAACTTTTATTCATTCGGAATATATGATGCTAAAGAAAATAAAATAATTATAGATTCTTACGCAATAAAAAAATTTCTTAAAAAGAATAATATTAATGTTATTTATTTTAATGAATATATAAACTTATTTTTATATCATGAATTAATGCATATGGCTAGTTCAAAAAAAGATGGTAATATTTATTATTCTGGTTTTGATAAATACCCTGTTAATATAACCGAACTTTATAGTAGATCTTTAACCGAAGGTTATACTGAATATTTAGCTTGTCGTTATTATAATATTAATAATAATTTTTATTATATAGATATGAAGATTACTAATATGTTAATGTGTATACTAGGTAATGATGTAATTGCATATTCCTATTATAATACTTTAGGTGTAGCTTTATTAATTCAAAAACTAAAGGAAATTTGTCCTAATGAAGATATTGATAAATTATTTAAAAATATAAACTATAGATATTCAGAAAGATTTAATGAAGATAATATTTATTTTATTCCTTTAATTCAAAACATACTTGTAAATATATTTATTGCAAAGATAAATAATGATAGTATAAATGGTATAACTTATGAAGAGTTAATGCCCCTTATTAACTTTTTTAAAGAATCATTAATAACTTATAATGGATTAAAGAAAAATTATCCACATTTTAGAAATCTTCCAAATTTAAATGAAAGTTTAATAAAGTTTAATATGTTTTATGAAAATATCGTTAATAACATAAATATGCATAGATAAATTGTTGTAGCAACAGTTGTTTTTATGATATAATTTTTTATATTGATAGGTGGTGATTTTCTTGGATAATAATGAAGACTTAAATCAAGTTAATGAAGAAGAAACATTATATGATGAAATGAATATTCCTGAGGAAATACCTATAGAAAACTATAATGAAGATGGTGCCTATCAAGCAAAAAGTAATAAAGAAATTCAAAAAGAAAGAAATGTTGAAACTAATAAAAAAGTAAGTAAGATGGCTACTGAGGCTGCTGCTAATTATTTTGGTGGTCCAACGGCAGGTAGAGCAGTTAATAAACTTAACAATACTAAATTGGGTGATAAGTTAAATGAATCTGTTGGTAAGAAAATACATAATATAACTAAAAGATCTTTTGCAGGAAGAAATATTCAAAACACAGTTAATAAACTTGATGATGATGGTACTTTAGATAAAGGACAAGCTGCTATGAATGCTTTATCTGGTTCAGGAGCTGGAAAAGGTCCAGTTAAACCAAATGCTAACGCGAATCCAAACACTAATATTGGTAATAATAAACAAAAAATGGATTTTACAATGAATCCTAAAAAGTCATCAATTGATACTAATAAAGATAAAAAAAATGAAATAGTAAGAAAAAAAATTATACAATTTATTATAAAACATCCATGGATTTTGGGTATTATTTTAATATTGTTTTTACTTATGATAATAATGCTAGTTATTTTAGGTGGCGGTGGAGCTGAAGAACAAGCAAATTATCTTTCTTTAAATAGCTCTTGCAGTGATTTTCCAATGAAGGCTTCATCTTTATCAAGAAGTGAATTTATTAGTTTAATGGAAAAAAATCTTATAGCAAAACAAGGTAGTACAGAAGCTACAAATTTATTTGTTAAAAAGGCTGGTACTATTTACGATATAGCAACTAAAAATAATGTTAATCCGGAACTTGTTGTTGTAAGAGCGATTGCCGAAGGATTTACACCAGGAGTTAGGTCAAATAACTTTTGGGGATTGGCAGTTTATAATGGACAAAATGCTGGTGCTGTTTATTCTTCATTTTCTGAAGGTGTACTTGCTTTTGTTAATAATGTTTCTCAATATAATACAATTGTTGATATGATGAGTAAATATGCCTATATTGGAAAGTACTGGTATAATGCAGGAAGTAATTCATTAGGTGGTTGTCAATATGCAAAATACATGTATGAATTTTATGATGACGAATCAAGAGCAAGAGAAGTTGAAAAAATTTGTGCTAAAAATGCTTGCCCATATACTATGTCTGGGGGAACAGCAACTGCAGTTAACTCTTCGAAATGTACGCCAACTAATGATGAAGATCAACTTGCATATGCTAAATTTCAAGCAAGTAATATGGCTAAAATAAGAACATCTATTTTTGAACTTGAACCTTATGATTGTTCTAGTGTGGAAACTGATATTGGTAATATAGATATTTCTAATATTAACGATATAAGAGAGCTAGGAACATTAATTTCTAAAAAAGCCATTGCAACATTTGATCATTACCAATATAGTCAAGCTAAAAGAAATGAAAATGGTTATGTAGATTGTTCATCAATGGTTGATAGAGCATATCGTTTATTTAATATAAATTATTTGTATACACCTTGGGGTAATGCTGGTACAACAGTTACCGAATCACAATGGTGTAGGGAAAATGGTGCTGTTGTAAATAGTACTAATGTAAATGACTTTATACCTGGAGACTTAATCTTTAATAATAACTGGGGCCACGTTGTAATGTATATTGGGAATGGTCAAATATTCGAAGCATCAGGTCATTATCCAAGCAATCCTGAATCTGATGTTAGAGTTACAAATTATTATGGTGGTACTGTAATGGTATGTAGACCTCTTAGAGTATATTTTAAAAATAAAAGCGGTTCAAATAATGCTTAAGAAAGGATAAAATATGGGAAAATTTAATAAATTAAGTATAATAATTATTACTCTTATGGTTTGTGTATTTGGTTCTTTAATCATATATTTTGCACTATTTAAAAATAATGATGATGTAAATGTTAATATTGATAATAGTCATAACTCAAATTTATCAAATAATATAAGTGGTAATAATACAAATACTACTCCAGTTGTTAAGGATGATATTAAATATTTAGTAATTGATGAATACTCTATATCATATAATAAAACTAAAAATAAGTTTAGTTCTTGTAGTAAATCAAGCGTTGAAAAAGATAAGTTAAGTGTATATATTGATGGTAATTACTATGGGAAATATAATTTAAAATATGGAAATGCTTGGAATTTATTTGATGATAATAAAGAATATGTAAATTATCAAGGAAGCCTTTTAGCATATTCTGATGGCTTAAATTTAGAAAATGTTTCTTTTACAGCCGAAGATTTTAATAGTCAGTACATAACTGAGGCAAATAAGGTATTAAACAATAGTAGGGTTAATGTTCAGGATAACTTACATTATAATTATCGTTATTCTACAGGAAATATGGATGTTACAATTGTATCGAATTTGTATGGAGAACAAACACTATATTATAATTTAGCTTACTTAACTTATTTGAATGAAAACTATGTTATATTTAAACATACAACAAATAATTTAAAAAGTGAATATTCTTATACATTGAAATCTATACTAAAAATAAATAATAAAATATATATTGTATTTAATATGTTAAATGAGAGTAATTTAAAAGAAACATTTAGTATGTATGAATTTAACGGAAGTAAATTTACAAAAGTTATTTAAAAAATATGCATTATGTTGTATAATTAATTCATTGAAAAGGAGGAAAAATGAAATTTAAAGTTACCAAAAAAGATTTTATGTTATTTTGTATTTATTGTGGAATACTTTTATATTTTTGTGCGATAGCAGTACTTAATTTTTCTTCATTTTCCACGGATGGAACATTTTATGGTTTACTTCCATTTAAAGCATTTACACCTCAATATATTGGTTTTACATTAGGACTTTTTGTAGCTGCATTAATTTTAATATTTACTAGCGTATCTTCGAAAATATTTAGTAAAGATAAAGGAGAGGGCTTTGGACTATTCTTTTCTGAAAAAAGTAGTGATGGTTATTCTAAGTGGGCTAGTGATAAAGATATTAAAACTGATAAAAATATTGTTAAAGTAAGAACTATAGATGATCATATTGAGGCAGCTGGTGTTGCTCTTGTAAATAATGGTAAAGAGATGTGGGTTGATAATGGTGAATATCATAATTTAATAATTGGTTCCACTGGCTCTGGTAAAACAGAATGTGTAGTTAAACCTCTTGTTAATTTACTTTCTAAAAAAGGTGAAAGTATGGTTATTACCGACCCTAAAGGTGAAATTTATCAATATTGTGGAGAATATTTAAAAAAACAAGGTTATAATATTGTAATATTAAATTTCCGTGATCCAGAAAAAGGTAATTCTTGGAATCCACTTGCACTGCCATATATGTATTATAAACAAGGAAATCAAGATAAAGCTACAGAACTTTTAGAGGACGTATCACTTAATATTTTATATGATAAAAGTGAAGGTGGAGATTCAGCATTCTGGCAAAAGAGTGCTGCCGACTATTTTTCAGGTTTAACTATGGGTCTATTTATGGATGCCAAAGAAAAAGAGGTCAATTTAAATAGTATTAATTTTATGTCTACAGTAGGCGAGGAACGCCGTGGTACAAAAACTTATATTCAAGAATATTTTAATTTAAAAGGTGAAGCAAGCCCTGCATATATATTTGCTTCGAATACTATAAATGCACCAAATGATACAAAAGGTGGTATCCTTTCAACATTTAGACAAAAAATAAGATTATTCTCAACAAAAGAGAATTTAAGTGAAATGCTTTCTTATTCAGATTTTGATATGAGAGATATTGGTAATAAAAAGACAGCTGTTTTTATGATAATTCACGATGAAAAGAAAACATATCATGGACTTATGACAATATTTATTAAACAGTGTTATGAAACTTTAATTGATTGTGCTCAAGCTAATGGTGGTAAACTTACTTATCGTACAAATTTTATTCTTGATGAGTTTGCAAATATGCCTCCGCTTAAGGATGTTGATTCAATGGTTACAGCTGCAAGAAGTAGAGCAATTAGATTTTCATTTATCATTCAAAATTTTGCTCAACTAAATGATGTTTATGGTGAGGAAGTTGCACAAGTTATTAAGGGAAACTGTGGTAATTTGATTTATTTAATTTCTACAGAACTTAAAGCTCTCGAAGAAATTAGTAAAATGTGTGGAGAAGTTAAATCGAAAGAAAAAGATAAGACTGCCTCAACTCCACTTGTAACAGTATCTGATTTACAAAAATTAAAATTATTTCAAGCAATTATTATTAGATGGCGTAAAAATCCATTTAAAACTGATTTAGCACCAGATTTTAAAATTGATTGGGGTATTGAAAGAAAAGATGCAGTACTTCCGACAAGAGAAAAAACGCAAATAGAGTTATTTGATGTTAAGAAGTTTGTTTCAGAAAAGAAAAAAGAAGAAGCAATGAATAATCCTGGAATGATGGGTGGTATGGATAATCCATTTATGGGTGGTGGTGGATTTAATCCATTTATGGGAGCAAATCCATTTATGGGTCCTAGACCTAATTCGAGTCCTATGGCCTCTAATCAAGCGCCTACTCCTAATCCATTTATGGGTGGAGGAGAAGTAACCTCTAAAGATATTGATGATATGGTAAAAGAAATTGAAAAGAAACTTCAAGCACTTGATGAAGAAGAAAAGAAAGAAAATGAACTTAAAAAACAATCTGAGGCTATTACTGAAGATAAACCAGTTATTAAACCAATTGTTGAAAAAAAGCCATCTGAAGATATTGATGAAATTATTAAAAAACTTGAGAAAACCGAAGTTCCTGAAAATAATGATGAACCAGACGGATTTACTCAAGAAATTAATCTTAAGGATGAACCTAATACGATGTTAAATGTTGATAAAGATAGTGAGGTAATTAATAATTCAGTATCTGATGACGATGACTATTTAGATGATTTCTTTGATGATTAGTGACAAATAAAATATAATCTCATATATTATTATGAGGTTTTTTTATGAAAGTCATTGAATATGAAAATTACGAAAGCTATTTAGGAACACTTATTGATGTTCAACATCCTCTTGATTATGAAGAGTTTCATGATCCAAGAAGTAAAAATATATATGCTGATAAGCTATTATTAAATCCAGGGTTATATCTAAAAAAAAATGAAACATACTATATAATGTGTAGAAAAGGTACATTAAGTAGAAAAGTTGTAAGAATGTTAACATTTTATGGCTATGATGTTGTTCTTGTAAAAAACTTTTAAACATACTATAATTTTATTGGGAGTATTATATGATTGAAAATATATCAGATTTTTTAGAGACATTTCTATTATCTTTGGGAGTATTTGCTCCAATTTTAGCATGCTTTTTAATAGTAATTGAATCAATTTTACCAGTACTTCCATTATGTGTATTTATTACAATAAATTTTTATTTTTTTGGTAAGTTTGTAGGATTTTTATTATCTTGGATATTTACCTGTATAGGGTGTTATTTATCATATATATTAGTAAAAAAAGGAGTTAAAACTATTGCTTTAGATACTGCTCAAAAGTCAGGTTTATTACAAAAAACAATTAAAATAATAAAAAATATGGATATAACCAATTTAATTTTAGTTATTGCTATTCCTTTTACACCAGCTTTTTTAATAAATATTGCTTCAGCTATAGCAAATATTGATAAGAAAAAATTTATTATTAGCATATTAATTGGTAAAATTTTTATGGTATATTTTTGGGGATTTATAGGTGTTAGTTTAATTGAAAGTTTAAAAAATCCTTTAATAATTATTAGAGTTGTTATTTTATTAATATTTGCCTATATATTAAGTATAATTGCAAAAAAAATACTAAAAATTAATTAGTATTTTTTATTTATGTACAAGTACTCTAGTATTAGCCTCAACATTTTCATATAATGTTTTAGCGGCATCATTTTGCATATTTACACATCCATGGCTACCATTTGTCTTATATATTTCTCCACCAAAATCATAGCGCCAATATGCATCATGAAATCCTATGCCACCATCAAACGGTACCCAATAATCTACATGTAGTTTATAACCAGGACCTATTAAATATGTATCTGCTTGTTTATAATAAATATAGAAATAACCAAGTCTTGTATCATATTTATTTTCAAATCCAGTAGTAACACTTGTGGTCATTATTAATTCATTATTTTTATATAAATTAACTGTTTGACTTGATATATCAACCTCAACAAAGGTAGTAGGAATTAATTCAATATCTTCCTTATTGAAAAAAGCATATATATCATTTTCAAGCATTCCCCCATAAAATGTATCAGTTTCCCAATCAATTGCAACTTTTTGATATGCCTCAATATCTGCGTAATATGTTCCATCAATATGGTTATAATTTGTATTATTTTTTACATAACCATATCTTATTATTAAAGGCTCTTTTTCTTTTACTTCTTGAGTAATTTCTTCCTTATTTGTGTCTTGTTCAATTTCTTGGACTTTTACTTCTTCGGGAATACCCAATCTTTCTCTCATCTCTTTCATTGAAATTAATTCACAATCAATTCTTCTTGTGGGAATATTAATTTGATTATTATCTTTAGTATTTTCTACATTAATATTCTTTGCTATAGTGGTGGTTTCTGCCCAACTATCAATATCTCTTTTAATTTTTTTTGCACATTCATAAGTGTTGATAACCGCTGCGATTAACACTGCAAATGCTATAATTTTATCTTTTGTTTTCATATCTTTATATTACTAAAACTTGATATAAAAGTCAATTTATAATTTACAAATAAAATATCACATGATACAATTTATAATGAAAGGAAGAAAAAAATGCCAAGAAATGTTGTAATATCTAAAGAAAATATTTTAAATGCTGGTTTTGATATAACTAGAAAATATGGTATAAATAAGGTTAGTAATAGAGAACTTGCTAAATATTTAAATTGTTCAATAAGACCTATATATTACCAATTTAAAAATTCAGATGAACTTTTTAATGAATTATGTAAGAAAATCCATGATTATTTTTATTCATATATCTTGAATAATTTAAATGATAAGATTCCTAAATATAAACAAGTAGGATTAAATTATATTAAATTTGCTAGGGAAGAAAAAAATTTTTATCAAGTGCTCTTTTTAAATAAAAATTGTGCTTTGAATACTTTTAATCAAGATACAGATGCTAGTTTTAATATAGTTAAGGGATTTATTAAAACAAGTACAAATTTATCTTTGGAAGATATAAATGATTTTCATTTTAAGATGTGGACATTTTGTCATGGCCTTGCAACGCTTCTTGCAAATGATAAAATTACTTTAACAGATGAACAAATAAAAATTCTTATTTCACAAGAGTTTCAAGCACTTATGCTTCTTCGAGATAACCCAGATAATAAATATATTTTAAAGGAGGAAAGTTGATGGAAAATATAATTGAGGTAAAAAATTTAACTAAATCATATAAAAATAAAATTGCAGTTGATAATTTAACATTTAATGTTAAAAAAGGAGAAATTCTGGGACTTTTAGGTCCAAATGGAAGTGGAAAAACTACAACAATAAATTCTATATTGTCACTATTAAATTTTGATAAAGGTTTAATAAAAATATATGGTGAAGAAATGAATACTGATGCTTATGATATTAAAGAAAAAATAGGTGTTATTTTTCAAGAAGTTGCAGTATTCGAAGAACTTACTGTTTATGATAATATTGATTATTTCTGTGGACTTTATATAACTGATAAAGAAAAAAGAAAAAAATATATTAATGATGCTATTAAGTTAACTGGTCTTGAGAATTTTAAAAAGTATTATCCAAAACAGTTATCCGGAGGACTACTTCGAAGGCTTAATATTGCTTGTGGTATTGCTCATAAACCTAGTATAATATTTCTTGATGAACCAACTGTTGCCGTTGATCCCCAAAGTCGAAATAATATATTATCAGGTATAAAAAAATTATCTAATGATGGAGCAACGATTATATATACAACTCATTATATGGAAGAAGCTGAAAGTATTTGTGATAGAATTATAATTCTTGATAATGGTAAAATCATAGCAAGTGGCACAACTGATGAACTAAAAAAACTATCTAATATCGAAGAAAAAATAACTGTAGAATTAAATAGTATTTCTAATAATGATATAGATAAACTATCAAAATTTAAACAAATTAGAAACATTTCATATAA
>OIYV01001357.1_pt1 | contig 11808 bp, 9 predicted proteins | sample 1588251 | NCBI WGS metagenome assembly OIYV01 (sample SAMN03283282) | human gut metagenome | biome: human-associated habitat; material: feces | host: Homo sapiens | place: Peru | collected 2012
TAAGTAATAATATGTTTAAAATCAAATTAATGAATGATTTAAATAAATATCATCAAATTTCTGTACACAAGAAATTGTTTTGTCTAATAATTTTGTTTGCGTTTTATTTGGCTTTAAACGAAGTATATAAGTTCTGTACATGTATTTTCCATCCTTTATACTTCTTTATTGCTGTGAAACTTGAAAATTCCTACCCCAAATTGTAAAAAAAAGTTTAATTTTTAATTATTTTCATAGGTTTTAGGTGCGAATCCCGTACCTAAGCATCTATTTTTATTCTTTGAATAAAAATACTCTTAATGAGGGACTGGGGTTGAATCCCTGTTACTTAAATGAAAAAAACACTCCTTAATGGAGTGTTTAGAACTAAATGGTGATTCTCCAGGGATTCGAACCCTGGACCCTCTGATTAAGAGTCAGATGCTCTACCAACTGAGCTAGAGAATCAAGTTTGGTGATAGGTACGGGATTCGAACCCGTGAATGCTGCCGTGAAAGGGCAGTGTGTTAAGCCGCTTCACCAACCTACCAATACAAATGGCGCCCGAAACAGGACTCGAACCTGTGACCTGCCGGTTAACAGCCGGACGCTCTACCGACTGAGCTATTCGGGCACTCGTGTTTGCCTATTTATATTAGCATAGCTTCATACCAATAGCAACATTTTTTTAAAAAAATTTAAAAAAATTCACCAAAATCATCTTTTAACCTGTGAAAAATTGCTATTGGTATGCCCGAATAGCACCTTAGTCAACTCTTAAGAGCGTCCAGCTGTTTAACCATAGTGATTAACAGGTTCTTATCCTGTTTCAAGCACCATTTATATACACACTGCCCTTTACGCATTCACGGGTTTGTAACCACATATGCAACTTGTTATGAACTTAATAGAATAGTGATTAGAGGTTCTAATTTATTTTTTAATCACCTATCTTCTTTAGACGGGTATAGAATGTAAACAAGAGGTTATTGTTATGAACAAATATATATTAAAAAATGGAATCATTCTTGATGGCAGCGAGGATATGAAGCCATACAAGGCCAATATTCTTGTAAATAATGGAATAATAGAAGATATCATCACAAATGGAAAAAGTCCTTCAGAGTGCTCAGAAATCGATTTAGATGGCAAATACATCATGCCAGGTCTAATTAATATGCATGTGCATCTAGCTGGTAATGGTAAGCCACAAAAGAAACAAAGAGACAATGAAAAATTAGTAAAGAGAGTTTTTGCGACACCAATTGGCAGATTTGTAGCTACAAAGTTGGTTGAAAATTATGCCAAGATTGAATTAATGTCTGGTGTAACAACCATTAGAACAGTTGGAGGTTTAAGAGGCTTAGATACAAAAACAAGAGATAAAATCAATAAAGGCTTAATAGATGGACCAAGAATTATTGCCAGCAATGAAGCTATTTCAGTACCAGGAGGACATATGGCAGGTTCGGTAGCTGTTGCATGTCGAAGTACTGAAGAAGCCATTGCTCAAATAGAAAAGTTAAAGGGCGAAAAAGTTAACTTAATCAAATTAATGATTACAGGTGGTGTTATGGATGCCAAGGAAAAGGGTGTTCCTGGTCAAATGAAAATGAGCCCTGAGATTATTAAGGCATGTTGTGATAAGGCTCATGAATATGGCTTTATTGTCTCTGCTCATGTTGAAAGTCAAGAGGGTGTCAAAATTGCCCTTGAGAATGGTGTTGATTCAATCGAACATGGTTCTGTTATGGATGATGAATGCATCGAATTATTTAAGAAACATAATGCCTTTATGATTTGTACGGTATCGCCTGGTATTCCATATGCTTTATTTGATCAAAGTGTTTCTCATACAAGTGATGTTGAAAAATATAATGGTGAGCTTGTATTGAATGGCTTCATCGAAGGTGCTAAAACATGTCTTAAGAATAATATTCCAGTAGGTCTAGGTAATGATGTGGGTTGCCCTTGGATTGCTCAATATGATTTCTATAGAGAACTCGTATATTTCCACAAATATGTTGGTGCCACTAATGCACAAGCTTTACATACCGCAACACTTGTAAACGCAAAGCTAGCTGGTATTGATAAGGAAACCGGTTCTATTGAGAAAGGTAAGTGTGCTGATTTGATTGTTTGTAAGAATAATCCACTAGATAATTTAAATAACTTAAGAAAAGTCGATATGGTTATTGCTAGGGGTAAGGTTTATGACAATCCAAAGGTTAAGCGTAATGCTTATGTCGATTCTTATCTAGATGAATATATGAACTAACATGAAATATATAAAACTTGGTAAAACTGATATTGAGGTATCAAAGATTTGTTTAGGCTGTATGGGCTTTGGTGATGATAGCATGTATAAGTGGTCACTGGGTCCAAAGGATACTAAGGAAATTGTTGCTTATGCATATGATAAAGGCATTAATTTCTTTGATACAGCAAATCAATATTCTAATGGTACTAGTGAAGAATATTTGGGTAAAGCCATAAAAGATCTTGGTATTAGAAGAGAGGATGTAGTTATTGCTTCTAAGGTATTTTTCAATGAAGGCGGTTTATCTAAAGAAGCTATTAAAAGAGAAATTGATCAAAGTTTGTTAAGATTAGGTACTGATTATCTAGATTTATATTTGATACATCGTTTTGATTATAATGTTCCAATTGAAGAAACGATGGAGGCCTTAAATGATTTGGTTAAATCAGGTAAGGTGAGGGCTTTGGGTTCTAGTAGTATCCTTGCTTATCAAATGTTGATGTATCAAAATTTTGCTAAAGAAAAGGGTTATGCAAGGTTTGAAGTGATGGAGAATCATTATAATCTTATATATCGAGAAGAGGAGAGGGAGATGATTCCATTGTGTAAGGAAATAGATGTTTCACTCATACCTTACTCACCACTAGCTGCAGGTCATTTAGCAAGAATTAATTGGGATAGTGATAGTATTCGTAGTCTTAGTGATGATGTTGCGAAAAGAAGATATGGCGCATCTGAAGATGTTGATAAGTTGATTGTTGAAAGAGTTGCCGAGTTGGCAAAGAAAAGAAATATCAAGATGAGTGAGGTTGCTTTGTCTTGGTTGTATAAGAAAGGTGTTGCTTCACCAATCATTGGTGCTAGTAAGACTAAATATATTGATGATGCGATTAATGCATTAAATGTTGAATTGAGTGATGAGGAAGTATCTTATTTAGAAGAGTTGTATGTACCTCATCCATTAAAAGGACCGATTATTAAGAAAAACTAAGGACGTGAGTCCTTAGTTTTGCATATTAATGTGTTCTTCTTCTAACATTGGATAAGTGATTAATTCACTTGAGTCCAAGTTTTCTTTGTGCATATCAACACCAGATATTTGATGGTTGTTGTAGGTAGTGTAGTAATAAATACCCTTAGCCAAGTCACATGCTGATGTGAAGATGGTATATTCATAAGCTTCCTTAACTTTGCAACAACCATTTTGTTGTTCAACACTATGTAGAATGTGGAAAAGTTGATTTAGACCATTGTCTGATAATGAGAAGTGATTAGTAAAGGCAACTTTGACAAAACGAGACATGCTTGATAAGTCACCTGGTAGGCCAAGTCCTCCCATTCCTCTTGAGTATTTTGTTAATTCAACACCTTCAAAGTTATTAACAGGATCTGCTGATGATAGGTGTTGATAGTTGTTTAGGTTGAACATTTGTAGTTCAAATGGTGGGTTGTTAGTTAAGACATTAACTGGATCATCATAAACTTTTACACCATCTTTAACAGATTCAACAACAATAGATTTGTAGCCATCACTCACATACCAATGCATCTGAGTTGGTGGATATTTGTCGTTGATAGAATCTTTAGATAAGTTAATGTTTTTAAATAATTCCTTAGCTTCATCTAATGTTTTACATTTAGATAATACATATGGAATTAGTTCAAATTGGGCGATATTTATCTTAGTATCGTCTACGTCTCTATAAACACAATTACCAACAAAGTTTAAGCCTGCCATACCTAGGCCATGTTCATTAATGGCATCAAAATATAGAGGGTAGCCTTCTTGGATAATGCCTGCACCAATGATGGCAGGGTGTTTATCAATTGTTTCTTCGTGTTTAAATGAGAAAGAATAGTTTCTTGGCGTGATAACGATTTCTTGGCCATATGAGAAGTCAAAGTCGAGGTTACGTCCAAAGAAACCTTTAAATGAAGCAGCTGTACACATACTTTTTACCTTCCTTTCATCATTATTATAGAACTATTAGCGTTTTTTTATATCTTTTATGCTAGAATACAAGTGTTAATTGCGTTGAAAAGAAGAGTAGCTTGTGTAGTTTCTTAAAGAGAGGGGTCGGTTGGTGTAAGATCTTAGGGACAGCATGTGAAAAAGGACTTGGAGCAAATCGTAGGCTTGCGTTAAAAGCATGAAAGATACAAACAAAGGTGGTACCGCGCATTTTAGCGCCCTTGGGCTACCTTTTTTATTTTGGAAAAGGAGAAAAGATGGAAAGAAAGTTTAACGACCAACAATTGGCAAGAAGAAAAAAGTTAGATGATTTAGTTGCGAAGGGCATTAATCCATTTGGTAATGCCTACACAAGAACTGCAAACAGTAAGAGTATAAAGGATACTTATGGTGCATGTTCTAAAGAAGAATTAGAAGAGAAGAAGGTAGAGGTTTCTATCGCTGGTAGAATCATGTCAAAGAGAAGAATGGGCAAGATGTGTTTCATGCATGTTCAAGATCGTTATGGTTTGATTCAACTTGTTATTAACAAGAATGATTTAGGTGAGGAGCCTTATGAATTAGTTAAGGCAAGTGATGTTGGTGATATCGTAGGTATTGAAGGCAAAGTATATCGCACTAATCCAACTGAACAAAATCCTCAAGGTGAGTTGTCAGTTTATGTGTTAAAGTATACACATTTAACTAAGGCACTTAATCCTTTCCCTGAGAAGTTCCATGGTTTAACAGATATTGAAGAAAGATATAGAAGAAGATATTTAGACTTGATCATGAATGAGGATTCAAAAAGAGTTGCGTTTATGCGTCCTCAAGTATTAAATGCGATTAGATCTTTCTTAGCTTCTAGGGATTTCGTGGAGGTTGAGACACCAGTTTTAACCTCATTGTTGACAGGTGCTAGTGCTAGACCTTTTGTTACTCACCATAATGCTCAAGATATTGATATGTATTTAAGAGTCGCTCTTGAATTAGATTTAAAGAGATTGCTAGTTGGTGGTATGGAAAAGGTTTATGAAATTGGTAGAACTTTTAGAAATGAAGGCATGGATCCTCAACATAATCCTGAGTTCACTTTGATGGAATTATATGAAGCATATTCTAATCTTGAGGGTATGATGGAAATTACTGAGAGCATGTATAAGTACATCGCTGATAATGTTTGTCATAAGAGAACTTTCAAGTATTTAGGTCATGAGATCAGTTTAGATGGTGATTGGAAGAGAGTTTCAATGACTGATGCGATTAAGGAAAAGACTGGTATCGACTTTAAGCAACAAATGTCTTTTGAAGAAGCTTGTGCTTTGGCTAAGGAACATGGTATTGAGGTTGAGAATCACTTTACAACAGGTCATATTATCAATGCTTTCTTTGAAAAGTATGTAGAGGAAACTTTGATTCAACCTACATTCTTATATGGTCATCCAATTGAGATTTCTCCATTAACAAGAGCTAATGAAGAAGATCCTCGTTTCGTTGATCGTTTCGAATTGTTCATTTCAGGTCATGAGTGTGCAAATGCTTATACTGAGTTAAATGATCCAATTGATCAATTAAAGCGTTTTGAGGAACAATTAAAGGCTAAGCAATTAGGTGATGATGAAGCTAGTGATATCGATATGGATTTCGTTGAGGCTCTAGAATATGGTATGCCACCTGCAGGCGGTATCGGTTATGGTATCGATAGAATGGTAATGTTGTTTACTGAGTCTGAGTCAATTAGAGATGTTATCTTGTTCCCTACAATGAAGCAATTGAATGGCAATAAGGCTGCTAAGGTAGCTCCTGTTAAGACAACTGCAGATGGTGAAAAGGTTGATTTCTCTAATGTAAAGATTGAACCAATTTTCACTGAGATGGTTGATTTTGATACATTTGCTAAGTCAGATTTCCGTGTTGTTAAGATCTTAGCTTGTGAGGCTGTTGAAAAGAGTAAGAAGCTTCTTAAGTTCACTTTGGATGATGGTGAAAGAAAAGATCGTGTTATCTTAAGTGGCATTCATGATTATTATGAACCAGAAGAGTTGGTTGGTAAGACTGCTGTTGCGATTGTTAACTTGCCTCCAAGAAAGATGATGGGTATTGATTCTGAGGGTATGTTAATTTCTGCAGTACATGAGGAAGATGGTCATGAAGGTCTTAACTTGTTAATGTTAGATAACAAGATTCCCGCTGGTGCAAAATTGTATTAATTTAGTTTAATTAAGGACGTAGCTTAATAAGTTGCGTCTTTTAATTTAGAATAACCGTTGACCTATACGTGGCGTATGCGCTTATACTGGCATCAAGAAAGGTGAGGTAGACACATGTTATTGAATGAAATAGCAAATGAAGTAGGAATGACAAAGCGTGCCATTAAGTATTATGAAGAGAAAGGCCTGTTATCAGTAAATAAAAGTAATAATGGTTATCGTGATTATTCCGTAAATGATGTTGATACTTTAAAAAGAATTTCAGTTTATAGAAAATTAGGAGTTAGCGTTAAAGATATAAAAAATCTCTTAGAAAAAAATGATAAAGATGTTCTTGTTCGTATTTATAACGAAAAGATGCAAGATAAAATCTTACAAGACCATGAACTTAATGCTTTAAAACAATTTATAGAAGATAATGATGTAAATAAAATAGACAAGATGTTAGATTATCAAAGTGTTGAGGATGCAATAAAGTCTTTGCTGCCTGATAAAGAATGGGGCGATTATTTAAAGAGTCATTTTAAACCATTTCTTAATATAAGATTAGAAACTACTGAACAGAAACAGGCTTTGCGAAACATTTTGACGTATTGTGATGAAACAACATTAAAAATACCTCTTATTATGAGAATGGGTATGAAAATTAATAGTGATGTGAGTAAGGAAACAAGAACCGCAGATGAAATGATAGCTTATTATCGTGATATGAGCGAAAGTGAATATAATAGGCTAAAAGAAATGACGTTGCAAGGTGTCAAAATTAAATCAGGAATACTAAAATATCATCCTGTATTTGTAGCGCAAAGAAAGCTACAAAAAGAATTTCAGAATAAAGGATACAACGATATATTGATTCCTAATATGATAGCTTTATCACCTTTGTATGCTGAATATAAAGCGAATCTAGATAAGGTGAATGACAAAATTTGTAGAGAGCTAGGTCTTTATTATGATAGTAACTATAACTTGGTTATTAAAAAATGAAATTGTGATAGTTACATATCAAATGTTAAAGGAATCATTGAGTGATTATAAGAATCCTGATAATAAGATTAAGAGAATGAGTGATGGTGGTGAGATTGTTAGGCTTACAAAGAACTTGTATGAAACAAATGTTAACACACCAGGTCATTTGGTTGCGGATGCCATTTATTCGCCATCTTATTTATCATTTGATTATGCCTTGTCTTATTATGGTTTAATTCCTGAAATGGTTTATACTTATACCAGTGCGACTTTTAATAAGAAAAAGAAGAAACAATATATAAACAAGCTTGGTACCTTTACTTATAGAGATGTTCCATCTAAGGTTTATCCTTATGGTATCAATATTAAGGAAGAAGGTGATTATACATATTTGCTTGCCTGTCCTGAGAAGGCAATATGTGACAAGCTTTATACAATTAAGCCAGTTAAGAATAAGAAGGAAATGTATAACCTATTATTTGATGATTTAAGAATAGATGAAGATAAGTTTAAAGAATTAAATTTTGATGATTTAAACATACTTTGTGATTTATATGGTTGTACTAATTTAAAGTTGTTAAAGAAAGTTGTAAGAGATTTTATGAAATATAAGGGCAACGAAAAACCTAGTGAAAAATTATTAGAGTCATTAAAAGAAGTAGAAGATTATAAAATGGAGATATAGAATTAGATACTTATGAAGATCTAAAGCAAATGAGAGCTTCTTTACTTGATGATTAAAGCCTTTACTCCAAATGAGCCATTTCTGATTATTGATGAAGTGGCTTTTTAGTTGGCGAAAATTAAAAATGAATATCACTTCAGCAGTAAAGCGTGTTTATTGCCGAAGTAGGAAAAGATGAGGCATCATTTTGTGACCAAATCATAATAAAAGGGTGAATAGGAATATAGATACCATATATACCTAAATCACCTTTTACATTTCTTAAGTTGAGACTCTAAACATTAGCCTCAATATTTTTGTCAAACCCTCAGGTTATTTTGGTGAGCCTTTCTTTTAGCGGTATTATTAGAAAAGCTAAGTTAATTGATTAAACTTATGATACTTTAATGTTCTTAAATGATTTTAAGATCCAATCGTAATTGTCTTTAAGAGCATCCTTTTCACCTTGGGCAATCAAACTATAGTAGTGATTATCATTTCCTAGAAGAATACAAGCTAGCCCGTAATCACCATATTGATAAATAGCATGTTTCTCATCATTTACAAGTAAAGTACATCCATCTTCAAAAGCTGCTGTACTCCCATACCATTTTCTCAAATCATGAAAAGATTGATTATCACCATTATAAAATCTTTGAATCTTTATTAGATAATTATCACCTCTTAAATCAACGTCATCTGAAGATAATACTTTTTTCTCAATGCTTATATCACTTGGATACTCAATAGTTAAATCTTTAAATTTATATGTCGATAGTGAGGTTGCAGATGAACATGCAAAGAGAAACAAGGAAAGTGCTACTACACTTAATATTTTTTTCATATTTTCGTCCTCCTTTAAAAAATCTAAAAATATTGAATAAAATAATTTATATCATCATCACCATTCTTGTACCTAGCTATATTGAATCTAATCATAAAGTAAAAGTCTTTCTTATTATCTTAATATTGTAAATTACAGCTTAAAAGTTCAATATCTAATTTGGTCATAACAGAAAGGTTTTTTATCGTATTAATTTAATATATTCAGGTAATAACTCTTTAACTCTTTGAGGGTTTCTGTCTTTATAATAATCCAATACCATTTAATATATTAATTGGGAGTCAGTTAAAGAATTACTATCTTTAAAATCTTTTGAAGACAAATTAAAGTTGCGTCTTTTTGTTTAATTTAACCTTCCTAGTCCGGCAGCAAATATCAATTATTGCCGAACTAGGAATAAGAAATATAAAATAATGATATCAATTCGGCAGTATTGTATAATTACTGCCGAACTAGGAAAATGGAGGTATCGCTTTGAATAATTTAAATTGTTTAGGTGGATTAAAAGATAAAAGTAGTTTTACTAGGCAAGATTTGTTGCAATCTTTTCATGATAGTGGCTATTTGATAAGTGATGCTTCTTTTAATAAGAAAATTATGTCAATGTTGAAAAAAGGCGAGATTGTTCGTTGTGGTAGAAATCTATATTGTTTGCCACAGAATGAGAAACATGTATATACTCATGAATATTCTGAATTAGCTAATGAATTAGTAAAGATAATGAAGAAGCATTATCCATTGTTAGATTTTTGTATATTTGAGAAGTATCAATTAAATCAATTTGTAAATCATCTATTAGCTAAGAATACAATATTTTTGTCCGTTGAAGCTGAGGCTATGGATTTTGTTTTTATGACATTGAGAGAATATTATCCGGGTAAGGTGTTAGTTAATCCGACTTCTGATATTTTCCACCGTTATTGGTGTGAGAATATGATAGTTATCACAAAATTAACTACCGAAGCTCCAAAAGGATTGGGCGAGAAATGGCATACGAGGTTAGAGAAACTTTTGGTTGATGCGGTATCTGAACGCTTGTTGGTAGAGACTATAGGTGGAAGTGAATATCCATATATTTTTGGCGAAGCGTTTATGTATTTTGTGATAGATGAGAAATGTTTGTTTAGGTATGCAAGACGTAGAGGTTGTGAACAAAAAATAAGGAACTTAGTCGAAAATAATCTCTTTGAATAAGAAAGGCCTTAATATTTAATAACTTCATAATATTTGTTAGCTAAAAAGAAAAGGCCACATATGTGGCCTTGATCTAATTAGTTAGTATAGTTATCGAAATAACCTTGAATCCAAACAATAGGTGTACCCTTATCACCAGAACCTGATGTTAAGTCACAAAGTGAACCAATCAAGTCTGTTAATTGACGAGGAGTAGTACCTTGAGATGCCATGTTACCTACAAGATTACCATCTTTATGTTTAATTCTTTCAGAAATAGCTTCTTTTAATGCTTCACCACTTAAGTCCTTGAAATCATTATCAGCTAAGTATTTTAATTTTAATTCATTAGGTGTACCTTCTAATCCTTTTGTGTAAGCAGGTGAAACTACTGGGTCAGCAAGTTCCCATATACCTCCGACAGGATCTTTAAATGCTCCATCACCATATACCATTACTTCAACATGCTTACCAGTCTTGTCCAATAATTGTTTTTGAATATCTAATACTAGATCTTTGCATTCATTAGGGAATAGCTTAATAGAATCTTCAGTAGATTTGTTAGAACCTAATAGACCATATTTTGTGTTATAACCACTACCATCAACTGATTCAGTTAGAATATCATCTAGCCCATAAACCACTTTAGCACCATTAGCTCTTAAGATACGTTTAGTACGTGCTCTTGTGTGGATATCGCATGTTAATACTTTATCTGTATAATCAAGAATTGCTTTTGCTTGGTTAGCGAAGATAACTTCAACTTCACAACCTTCAGCTTTAATTAAAGAAGAATAGTAGTCAACATAGTCAACACCTGTGAATTCATGCTTGTTTTCACCAAATAGTTCACGGTATTTTTCAAGACTTAATACATCACTATATGGGTTAACACCTTTTTCATCGATTAAGTCTAAAGAGATTAATTGATTACCCACTTCATCACTAGGATAGCTTAACATTAATACAATTTTCTTAGCACCTCTAGCGATACCTTTTAAACAAATAGAGAAACGATTTCTAGATGTGATTGGGAAAATAACACCAATAGTATCTTTACCAAATTTGTTTTCAACATCTTTAGCGATAGCGTCAATACTTGCATAGTTGCCTTGTGATCTAGCTACTACTGATTCAGTAACTGAAATAACATCACGATCTCTAATTTCGATATTTTCGCTTTCAGCTGCTCCAATGATGCTGTCAAGTCCGAGACAGAACTTAACTCCATCGATGTTCTCGATATCTGACATCATGTTTCTTGTGTCCTTGTCACTCTGATCATTTGTGACAAGTATCATATGTGTTGAATTCATGTTGAACGCCTCAGCCAGCTCTGTGTTGGCCTGAACACTCTCCAGGCTGTCTGGAAGTGATGAATCCAGCTTGTAATAAACCTTTGTATGATTGTATCCGTATATTGCAGGGATCAGGATGATCACGAACAATACAAGGAATACTTTGTAGTGCTTAGCTATGAATTTTCCTACTCCCTTGAACTCTGGAAGTATTACTCTGTGTGTTGTCTTCTCTATCGCCTTATCAAATACAAGGATGAGTGATGGAAGTATCGTTACACATGCGATAACTCCGAGTACGACACCCTTTGCCATGACGATACCAAGATCAAGTCCGAGGGTAAAGCTCATGAAGCACAGTGCAACGAATCCGGCAACTGTTGTTATGGAACTTCCCACAACTGATGATATTGTCTCTGCGATGGCGTGTGCCATAGCCTCTTTCTTATCTCCGCCACAC
>OIYV01001360.1_pt1 | contig 11801 bp, 9 predicted proteins | sample 1588251 | NCBI WGS metagenome assembly OIYV01 (sample SAMN03283282) | human gut metagenome | biome: human-associated habitat; material: feces | host: Homo sapiens | place: Peru | collected 2012
ATCTCCTAATTTCATTTTTGAGTTATCTCCTATTTCAAGCACCGATAATACTTTATCTTTATTAATAGATAAAGACTGGGTTTTAGGTTTAGCAGAAATGATGAACTTCCCAGGAGTATTAATGAGAAATAAAGATGTTATGGCTAAGATTGATTTGGCTTTGCAATATCAAAAACGTGTTGACGGGCATGCTCCACAAGTTTCAGGAAAAGATTTATGCGCATACATCGCAAGTGGCGTAACTTCTGATCACGAATGTACAGATCCGCAACAAGCATTAGAAAAATTAAGACAAGGTATGTTTATAATGGTTCGTGAAGGCACAGCAGCTAAAGATTTAGACGCTTTAATGCCAATTTTACAACATAACAATAACCGCAAAATCTTATTCGTAACTGACGACAGACACCCTGAAGATTTACGCGTACATATCGGTGGAATGGTTCAAAAAGCCGTTGAAAACAACGTAAATCCAATTAAAGCTATCCAAATGGCTAGTTTGAATACTGCTGAATACTTTAAAATCCAAGATTTAGGCGCAATTGCTCCAGGATATAGAGCCGATTTCAATGTATTTAACTCAATGAAAGATTTTACAAAACCATTAATGGTATTCCAAAATGGTGAAGTCGTTGCTGAAAATGGTAATTTAATTGCCTCTTTAGACAAAGTTCACGTTCCTTCTACAAGAGGTTCTGTGAACGTTGGTTGGTTAGAAAATGATAGTTTCCAAATTAAAGCTCAAGGCAACAAAGTTCGCGCAATTGAAATTATTCCTCACCAATTAATTACAAAAGAAACAGTCGTAAATGTTAAAGTTGAAGACGGTCTTGCAAAATCTAATGTTGAAGAAGATGTTTTAAAAATTTGTGTTGTAGAACGTCATAGAGCAAGTGGAAACATCGGTAAAGGCTTTGTTAAAGGTTTCGGAATTAAAGAAGGTGCTATTGCATCAACCGTTGCTCACGATTCGCACAATATGATTATTATTGGCACAAACGATGAAGACATGTTGCTTGCACAAAAAGAACTTGTAAAATCACAAGGTGGCAAAGTGGTTATTAAAAACGGCGAAATTTTAGCAAAATTACCACTTCCAGTTGCAGGCTTAATGTCTTATGAAGACATTGATTATGTTACAGAAAAATCTGAACAATTGAACAAAGCTGCAAAAGAAATTGGTTGTGTAGTTGATGACCCATTTATGACAATGGGATTTTTGTCTTTACCTGTAATTCCTGAATTAAAAATTACAGACAAAGGGATTTTCTCAACTAAAAACTTTGATTTTATTGATATTTTTGACTGCGAACCAGCAAAAGTATAATAATTTCAAAAACATATTAACAAATGTTAACAAAAGCCATGAAAAATTAAAGAATTCATGGTTTTTGTCGTATTTAATAATGTAGTTGAGAATGAAAAAGGGTATTGCTATGGTAGATAAAGCAAAATTAAATGCGTATATTGCATCGCTTCCACCAAAAGAACGTGCAAAATTTCAAAAATTACCACAAGCTCAACAAATTTCTATTATGAATAAGGCTTTGGGTACTACTTCTGCGAAATCAAACTCAAAGACTAGTTCACAATTACCAAAATATAATGGATTTTCAATGAATTCTGTTTTTGGTAATGACAGATATACTTGCAAATCAGATAATACAAGAGTAATGTATCCTCACTTAGAAACGACTAAGAAAGAAGTACAAATAAAACATGAACTTAGACAAGCTGGAAAACTTAAAGAGCCTAAATTGGAACTTAAACCAATTAGTGCTCAAAGTAAACGACTTAGACAAGGTATTGTTATTAGAATGCAAAAAAACTATAATTCAGCCGTAGCAAGTTTTAATACTCAAATGAAAAAAGACGGTTGGGCTGGAGATGTTGCAGATGGTATTAGCAAATTATGGAATAATAATCTTTGGAATGCTACTGGTAATACTGCAAGCATGGTAAAAGATGATTTAAAAAAATACCGTACACAAACTGCTGAATTAAAAGCATCTATTTCTGCTCAAGATTTCCCACAAAAATTTCAACAAATTTACAAAATAAATTACAACGAGCAAAACATTAAAGCATTTAACACAACAGAAAAAAAAGTTAAACAAGTAGCAACAGCAATTACAACAGCAAAAGCAGTTCAAAGTGCGTTTGACTTACCTTTAAAACAATTCAATGATAACTTTGGTTTATACAAAGACCACGTAGAAATTTTACATGGTTCAACTGGAACAATGGAAAGAAGAATTCCAAAAGAAATGCTTTTAAAAGGACTTCGCGGAAAAGTTGAAGAAATGGTTGGCGGAGTAAAAGGTGTTGAACAGATTGCAAAACAATCAAATATTGATTTATCAAAACTTAGTGATGCAGATAAATACAAATTTTATGGCAAAATTGCACAACAATTGGTAAACGCTTCAAAAGATGCCGAAAAAAGGGCATTAAATGGTAAACCTTTTGAATACTATGAAAAACAATATGATGCTGCATACACAAAAGCTTTTGGCAATAAAAATAACATTCAAAAACGTGTTGCAAAATACAATATGTCGCAAGAAGTTGGTGCTTCAGCGGTTAAATCTGGAGTTCAAACTATTGTAGTTGTAGGTTCTACGATTGCAATTACCGCATCTGGTGGAACAGCAACACCACTAGTTGTTGCAGGAATTTCTGGTGCGGCATCAGTAGCTATTGATGTTTCAGACAAAGCGACAAATGGAATAAAAGGTGATGTTAAAAAATCAATGCCAGACATTTTAAAATCAGGAGCAATTGACGCTGCATTTACTTATGCTGGAGGTAATGTTGCAAAAAGCATTACACATGTTGTAAAACCTTCTACTGAAATTGGCACAACAATTGTTAAAGCCGCAGCAAATGGTATTGGTGCTGCAACAGAAGGTTCTGTCAAAGATGTTGTTACTGGCGGAATTAATAACGTATCAATTAAAACATTTATCGCAAGAGCCTTAATTGCTACGACTTTAGGTAATGTTAAAATGGTTACAAATAATGATGCCTTAGTAAAAACCATAGGCGTTGGTAAAAGTGCAACCATGAGCGGAACTATAAAAACATTAAAAATTGAATTAAAAGAACAAGCAAAAGCTGAAGGTGCAACAGAAGCGCAAAAAGTTGTTCAATTTATGGAACAAAATCCAGAAGAATTCGAAAAAATTGTTATTGAAGTAGCTCAAGCACAAGAAAATCAAAAATTGCCAGACACTAAAAAAGTTGGAAAAGTTCTTGAACATGAAACAGATAACGTTCAACAAATAGTTGTTGATTTTTCAAAAAATTAAATTTAAAAAATTATATGATTAAATTAGAGGCTTATAAATAAATTTATAAACCTCTAATTTTTTATTAACTATTTGTAACAAATCCTGAAAAACATGGCAATTATTATTTTTACGCTACTTTATAAAAACACGTCAGTGAAAATTAGGGAATATTGTGATTAATTTAACTCCTTTAAATAGTTTTAAATCGGTTAAAAATATCCAAAAAGCGCAACCACAAGGGTTACGTTACAATTCTTACGTTCAAAAACCAGATAGCTTTGAACGCTCTTGCCCTGTTAATTTTACTGGCAGTTCAAACAGATTAAAACAATATGGAAAAGTAACTGACACACTTATTCAAACTGGCGAAAACGCTCAAACTTCTTTAAATGGACAACTTGCAGCAAACGGTTGGGCTGGCAAAGTTGCCGATAAAATTAGTGGATTATGGAATTCTAAAAACAGAGCGCACTTAGTTCAAGCTGATATTGATGCTTATAATGCGCAAATGCACGAATTAAAAGACTCTATAAAACAAGATAAATTCAAAGAAAAATTCAAAGAAATTTTTGAAGTTGATTATGTAAATGCAAATGTTTCTAAGTATAACAAAAAAGCAAAACAATTCGAAATGGCTGTTACTACTAAATGTATGGCTGATATTACAAAATCAAAACTTTCAAAAGACTTAGATGTTTATAACAAAGCTGACGGAGAATTAAAAAATCACCAAGAAACCTCTTTTAATCCTTATGCTCCAACTGGTTCAATCCCTTTGGTTACAACAAACCTCTCAAAAGAAACAGTTTTTGAAAATTTAGAAAACGCTTTAATTGATACATTAGGCTCAAAAGAAATTTTAAATAATTCGCTAAAATCAAGTGGAGTTGATGTTAATAACGCAACAATGGAAGGTAAATATAAATGCTATGGTATTATTGCAAATTACCTTGTGGAAACATCAAAAGAAACGGCAAATAAATACTGCAATGGTAAATCCTTAGAAGATTTAAGAACAGAATACGATAAGGCTTATAAATTAGCATTCGGGGACAAAAACGACATTCAGGCAAGAGTTGATAAATACAATCGTTCGCAAGAAATTGGTGCGGCAGCGGTAAGAGGTGCAACACGTTCTGCAGCTATGATATTAACCAGTATGGTTGCGCCAGAAGCAACTTTTGCAAAAATCTTATATAATTCTGCAACAACATTTGGTATCAAAGTTGTTGTTGATGGTTCTGATAAATTAACAAATCAAATCGACAATTCTGTTGATATGAATGCAAAAGCGATAAAAAAATTAATCCGCAGTTCTGCAATTAGTGCAGCAGAAAAATTTGCATCAGGTGGCTTAAACGCAATAATCCCAGAAATTCATACATCAAGCGAAATATTAGATTTTGCAATTGAACAAGGAAAAGGAGTTCTTCTTGATACTTCACTTGGACTTGCCTCTGAGCGATTAAAACAAGGTAAATGGCTAACAAATCAAATTGTACCTAGAATGGTTATTTCTGCAGTATTCAGAAATTTAGGTGCAGATAGTGAACTTGCACAACAATTGTTAAAAATTACAAAAGGTGGCATAAATCAAGTAATGAAGAAACAAACTCGTGATTACGAGGTTGTAAAACATTTCATAGACGGCACAAAGGCTTCGCTTAATGAGGGTTTCTTGAAAGATAACGGCACTTATGGCGAGTTAAAGCAACTTGCAGACAAAGACCCTGAAAAATATGAAAAATTAATGGTAGAAGTTCTTGAACAATACGTAAAAGAACAAGACAAAAATTTTGATTAATTTAAAGTTACTATCTTATCATATACAACATCATTGATAACTACCTAAATATCATAAGATTTTTATTTTCTTATCGAGATATTTATAAATTAATTTAATCATCAAATTTCATAATTATTTTTTCTAACTGAATATTTGCACATTCTTGTTTTAAAATGATTGCTTCTAATGAGTTTTCAATATCTTTAATACAAGCTGGATTATTTTCATTTTCAATTGCGCCTTTAACCATTTTTAAAAGACTTAAAATTTCATCATAATTAACTTGTGCTTCAATTAATAAATCTATCATCAATTTTTACCTTATATTACATATTTTAGTCATTATAGTAACTATATTAGTTAATATACTACCTATTGTCAACATATTTTTCAGAATAAGTTAAAATGAAAAAATGATAAAAAACAAATTATCTGAAATTTTAGGCAGAAAAAGAATAAATATGAGCGAATTAGCCAGAATTTCTGGCATTAGTTACTCTACTGCAAAAAATTTATATTACGACAAAACAAAAGGTATTGAATATGATACCCTAAACAAATTGTGTAATTACTTGGAATGCTCGCCAAACGATATTTTAGAATATACACCTGATTAATTTAAAATACTTTTGTCAATTTCCTTGAAGTTCTTAATTACTTTATAAACTTTATCCTTGTGAGCAAAATTTTCAGGGTCATCGTTTATTGCAATAATTCTGCCAATTTTAGCGTTATTTGCAGACTTAATTCCAGAATAAGAATCTTCAAAAACTAAAACTTCTTCAGGATTTAATTTTAAAATTTCTAAGGCTTTTAAATATATTGCAGGGTCTGGCTTTCCAGCAATTTTATAATCATCATAAACAATTTTTTCGATATCAAACCATTTATCTAAGTGAAAAGTTTTGATAAAAAAATCTACGTTTGTTTTTTCACTTCCAGTTGCAATCGTGTGTGGAATTTTCTTTTCACAAATATAATCAAAAAATTCTTCTGCACCGTCAACCAAATGTATATTTTCAGGCTTTGCCAAAACCATTTCTCTGTAAAGCGCTTCTTTTTCGTTCGCCCACTTTAAACATTCCTCATGTGTAGGTTTTCTTCCAATTGCGTAAGTTATAATTTCTTCATTTGAACGACCAAACATATATTTATGCATTTCTTCATCAGTAAAAGGCGTACCTCTTAATCGCGCAGAATAATCTCGCCAAGCGTCTTCATGAAGTTTTGAATCTTGAAATAATGTCCCATTAAAATCAAAAATTATACCTTTTATTGTCATTTAATCCTCATTTCTTTAATAAAATGGCGGAGCTTTTAAAATTAAAAGCTCCGCCGTTTTATATTTTAAATTTTTAACAATTAGTTTTCTGTTTGAATAAACAAACTTACTAATTCGTTCAAATTATTGTATTGTTTTTTGTAGCTTTGAGCTTGTTCTTCAAGAGTTACAATTTGACGTTTATATTCAGAAATTGTAGCTTGACATTCTTTTGTTGAACTGCTCAATTGTTCTTGAAGTTGTTGAGCTTCTTGAAGAACACTTTTCATTGAAATACCTAGAGCTTCCATAGTTTGTTTAATAATTTGCGCACCAGTTTGGCGAGTAACACCTGATGGAAGTTTTGCAATTAATTTCTTCAAAACTGCAACGTTATTTGGTACTTCAAAATTATATAAATCACTTGCGTATTTATCAACAACTGCGTGATTCATAACATCATCAGCCATATTGTTTTCAAAATCACTACTTGGTTTCATTGTAGAATCAAAAGTATTAGACTCTGTTGTATCTTCGTCAAAGTCATCTAAAACTTCTTCTGCTGGTTCTAAATCTTCAACTTCATGAGTTTCATCTGACAAATCTAATGCTTCTTCTTGAACTTCTAATTCTTCATTTTCAGTTTCGGCTTTTAAAGCATCTACAATGTTTTTACCAGTATCTAAATCAAAATTTTCTGACATAATATCCTCTTTAATTTAATCTTATATATAAGTTATCAATATAATAGCAAAAAAACTTTTTTTTTACAATACATAAAATAATAATCTTTTTAAAAATCATACATTTATAGCAGTTCTTTAAGATTTTAACTTTATGATATACTAATTTTATTATGATAGAGGTTATTAAGAAAAATATTTATTGGATATTACTTGGTTTTATTATTTTTTCAGGTCTTATTTTAAGATTAAAAGGCGTAATCTCTAATCCTTCGATGTGGCATGACGAATGTGCTTTAGCGTGGAATATTTTAGAAAAAAGTTATGGTGAACTTTTTGAAAAATTTCGTTTTTTACAGGTTGCACCGCCAATGTTTTTGGTATGTTCAAAGATTTTAGTTGATATTTTTCATGTGAAGAACAATATTTTTGCGTGTGATTTTGTTTTAAGATTAATTCCGTTTATTTTTGGAACTCTTTCAATTGGCGCATTTTATTTTGTTTGCAAAAGTATTTTTAAATCTAAATGGACAACATTTTTTGCAGTTTTATTATTTAGTTTAAACCCGACCTTGATAAATTACAGTTTTGAATTTAAGCCATATATTTTAGATGTATTCAGCGCTATTGTATGTTTATGGATATTTTTAAATGTAGATTTTGAAAAAACAACTCAAAAAATGATATTGGTTTTTGCTAGTATTTTGGCAATTTTACCTTGGTTTTCATTTATGTCTGTAATAGTTATATTTGCTGGATTTATGACACTTAGCTTTAAGCGAGAAAATCCGAAAAACTTCTTTTTATTGTTTTTTCCTACCATTATAAGCGGATTTATTTATCTAAGAACTTTTATTTTAAACATTTACGGACAAAATTCAAATGGTATGGTTGGATTTTGGCAAAATGAATTTGTCGCAAGAGATTTCTCAAATTTAACCCAGCTCAATATGAGCAATTTAAGTTATTTTTTTTCATATTTACCTTTGTTTTCTTGTACGTTTTTAACAATTTTAATGTTTGTCGGACTTATCTTATTTTTTAAGGACACAAACTGGCGATTTATTTTAATAACAGCACTAACTGAATCAGCACTAATATTGGCATCTATTTTACATATTTATCCTTATTCACAAAGATTAATCATATTTTTAATTCCATTTATTTTAATCTTTGCGGTAAAAATTTTTGATATAAATAACAAAATTTTGGCAGGAATATTAATTTCTTTAATTGTACTTCCACACTTATTTTTCAGCATTAATTTTATAAAAATATCCAACCTAAATAAAGGTGATTTTGCCAGAGAAATTATGTTGCAAATGGCGGAAAAAATCCAACCAAACGAAATAATAGTCATTAATCCTTCGTCAAATGCTGAATTTTGTTATTATGATTTGTTTTTTAACTTAAAAAACGATAAAATTTTTCTAAATCCAAAAAATAAAACCAAAAATGATATAGAAAAAGAGCTTAATGAAAGAGTTATAAATGGCCGAGATTACTGGTTTTATATGCCTTATGATTACAGTCCTAAAAAATTTGAAATAAATGAAATCAAAAATTGGATAGAAAAAAATTCAAAAGTTGAATTTAATCTCAATTCAACGCAAAGCACCCTAATTAAGACTACTCTTAATTAAGGTTGAAATAATTTAAAATTAGCTATTGAGCTTCGTCAAATTCTTCTTCGTCTTCAGTAATAAATTGATTTTCAAGTCGAAGTTCTTGACGTTTTTTACGAGTTTTAGCAAAAAATTCTTCTTCATCGAATTTTTCATCTTCTTTATCGTCATCTAAACGATTTGGGCGTTTCTTCGTGTTAATCACGCCTGCAACATTAATCATCGCCAAAGAATTAAGTGTCGCTCTGAGTTGAGCGCTCCTGTCAGTAAACTGCATTCTCGACTCATTCAACGAGTCTTCTTCCTGTTTATCTTGACGAGAATATTCGTTGCCTTGTCCCATTTTATCATCTGAGAGGTTCGCAGTAGTTCCAGAAATATCGCCACTTTTGAAATTAAAAGAGCCACCAATTCCGTAAAATCCTGCTGCTCGATTATCTACCATTTTGGATACCTTAATTTATTCCTTTTGTACACAAACTAACATGCATAAAATCATGTTCAGTCTTGCAAATCCTTCGGTTTGCATTCATACAAACCCTATAATTTTTTTTTTTGCTACCATGACTTTTTACATGTTTACATTTTGTTACATATTTATAAAAAAATCAAATTTAATCCCATAAAATATTTAATCCTCGAAAAGATTACCCAAAAGTCGCATAAAAATTCAATAAAAATTGTTTAAGATAGCTAAAAAGGTGATTTATTATGTTTTACAATTATTATCAATACGACGACTACAACTTTGATAGCTGTACTACAAAAGGTGTTTGTTCTGCAGATCCAACAATTTCTTCTTTACAGGAAGTTATAATGATGTACATTAAACAACTTGCGTTTTACACTTTAAGGCTTAAAAAACGAGGCGTTTCAAACGAAGTTATCAAGGACAATATTATAAATACTTTGTCTGGACTGGTTTCTAACACAGAATATTCACAAGAACAGTTCAAAAATATCATTATGACTATCTATGAGAATTTAAGACAGTCAAAAATTTTGTATGAAAGAATTTGTAAAGACAATAATATTAGTGTTGAAAAACTTGAAAACAGATTAAATATCAACAAAAAATTTGATTTAAACGAAGCCATTAAACAAGGCGAAAAGGAATTTATCAAGAAAAATAAACTTTTAAATCAAGAACAACGTCAGATTTATGAAATAATGTTTGTTCTAATTAAAAATGCTTGTATCAGTTTAATTCAATTAAAAAGTTACGACAAAAATTGTGATGAGGCGTATTATTCGATGCTTCAAATGCTCAATATGATGAATTACAAAAAAATTTCTATTGAAAAATTAAAACAAGTCATAAAAAATTTCACAAAAATAAATTACAAACTTGCAAAATTATTACACGAAGCAGAGATTGAAAATTTTGGTAAACAAAAATCTGTTGAAGTTTCGTTTTCAACACGTCCAGCAAAAGCAATATTGGTATCAGGTTCAAATTTAAAAGAACTTGAACAGGTTTTAAAAGCTACAAAAAACGAAAATGTTGATGTTTACACTCATGGTTCAATGATTATGGGTCATACATATCCAAAATTACAACAATATCCACAACTTATAGGTCAATTTGGACTCGGAGTTGAAAATTGTTTGCTTGATTTTGCAACTTTTCCAGGGTCGATTTTAATGACAAAAAATTCACTTCAAAACATTGAATACTTGTATCGCGGACGACTTTTCACAACCGATATAAACGCACCAAAAGGCGTTAAACAAATTGAAAACGAAGATTTTAAACCTCTTATAAAATCTGCTTTTGAGGCTAAAGGTTTTGCAAAAGGACAAACCCGTAATCCGCTTATTATCGGTTATGATGACGGAGTTATAGAAAAACGAGTTAATGAACTTATTACAAAAATTCTTGCTCGCGATATCAAACACTTACTTTTGGTAGGAATTTTAAATCATACCTCATTACAAAAAAAATATTTTGAACGATTATTAAAGATTTTACCGCAAGATACTTATGCGGTAACGCTTTCAACATACACTCCTTCAACAAATACCTTCCAAATCAATTCAAGTTACGATTTTATGATTATGTATAAAATTCTTGAAGATTTGAATGCAAAAATACAGGATAAATTCTTTGATATTTCAGTATTTTTAACAAAATGTGATAAATATGCGATTGCGAATATGTTGAATTTAAAAGAACTTGGTGTAAAAAACATTTTATTAAGCTATTGCTCACCAATGTTAATAAATCCAATTATTTTAGACGCGTTTAAAAATATTTTTGGGATAAGGTCAATTTCAACTCCTAGAGATGACATCAACAGAATTATAAATCAATCAAGATAACACATTCAATTTAATTTATTTACAAGATGGATTAGCATCTGTCGGAACAGTTCCATTTGGACATTTACCTTCTGATGTTAATTTTAAATAATCCATATTGCCATAATCTATAATCCAACCTGTTGCAAACAAAAAATTCCCTTCATTTTCAGATTTTGGAGTTAAATATCCAATATATTGAGCCATATTATCAGCTCTAGGTACAGTTAGAGTTTCAATGATTCCATCGTGCTCATAATAGTAAACAAAGGCAAAAACATCTTTACCAAGTTGAGTAGCTCCTTTATTTGCACCATCTATATCTACATATATAAGACCTAATGGATGTATAGCCACTGTTGCTCCATCTGCCAAAACAAACTTATAAAAAGTAGTATTATCTGGATTAGTTACCCCACCATCAAACATATTTTTTTGTGTAGTATTCAAACATCCTTTATTTTTTTCTCTACCACAATTTTTAGAAACTTTCATAAATTCTGTTAATCTATCACCCGTACGAGTTAGTGTATCCATACCTGCAGGTACATTACTAAACCATTCATCAATAGGACCATAAATAGCTGTCGCACGCCCAAAAGCGTCTTCTAAATTTGAATAAATTTTCTTAACTTTTGCAATTTTTTCTCTATCGCCTGTTGATTGGTTTAAGTTCGGAATAGTCAACGCCGCAACTACGCCAATGATGCCCATTACAACAAGGGTTTCAGCTAACGTAAAAGCGATAGCTTTTACTAGTGAGTTGTGAGCGGTGAGTGGTGAGTCGACTTTATTATCATTGCGAATGACAACGCTAGTGAAATGAGCAACTTGTCCGAGTGAAGCAATAAT
>OIYV01001362.1_pt1 | contig 11800 bp, 7 predicted proteins | sample 1588251 | NCBI WGS metagenome assembly OIYV01 (sample SAMN03283282) | human gut metagenome | biome: human-associated habitat; material: feces | host: Homo sapiens | place: Peru | collected 2012
GCGGTACTGATGAATCCGATTCTGGAACAGAACCAGATCACACACCGGGTACACCGGAAAAATATACAGCACACAGCACTGAAAGGAAGCCCGTTACAGCTGCGCCAGATCATGCTGAACCTGTTCAGCAATGCGGTCAAATACAACAAACCACAGGGATCCGTGGATACCTACGCGGAAGAAGTATCCTGTGACGGAAAAACAGCCTGGTACGAATTCAGAATCGCAGATACCGGTATCGGCATGAGCGGGGACTTTGTGAAGAATCAGCTGTTTGAGCCGTTCACCCAGGAACAATACGGAGCCAGAACACGCTATCAGGGAACCGGACTTGGAATGTCGATCGTCAAAGGTCTGGTGGAAAAGATGGGCGGAACCATTCAGGTGGAGAGCGTCCGTGGAGAGGGAACCACATTTACCTTCCGTCTGCCGTTCACCGTCAGTGAGACAGCCGCTTCAGAAACAACCACAGTGGGAGAAGATATATCGGATCTCCTCCGTGACCGCAGGATCCTTCTGGTAGAGGATAATGAGATCAATATGGAGATCGCACAGTTCTATCTGGAAGAAGCAGGGGCAAAAGTAGAAAAAGCATGGAACGGACAGGAAGCAGTAGATTTGTTTTCCCAAAAACCTGCCGGCAGTTTCGATGCGATCCTGATGGATGTGATGATGCCTGTGATGGACGGCATGGAAGCCACACAGTGTATCCGTGATCTGAAACGGGAAGATGCGGCATCGATTCCGATCATTGCGATGACTGCACAGACGACAGCAGACATCCGGGAAACCTGCCGCAAAGCAGGAATGGATGACTATATCGCAAAACCGATCCGTGAGGAAGAACTGGCGAAGGTGATCAGAAAATCGTGGAAAGTAAAAAAAGTGTAATGCTTTGCGTTGACAAAGAAGAGATTACTGACTAAAATAAAATCAGCGAGAAGTCGCTTCCGGGAGATACCATACCGGAGGCGATTTACTTTTCTATGATAAAAACGAGGAGTAGATGAGGGGAGGGAACCATATGGATAATCAGTTACCGGAACTCAAAGTGAATATGTTGGGAAGGTTCTCCATAACCTATGGAGAACAGCCGATAACCTTCAAGAGAAACTCGGCAACCAAAGCAGTAAAACTACTGCAGATTCTGTTACATTCCAGTCTGGTGGAGGACCGCGGGAGCACAGGAATCCCCAGAGCACAGCTGCTTGACGATCTCTTTGGAAGAGAAGAGCTGGCAAATGTGGGCAATAACCTGCGTGTGACGGTATTCCGTCTGCGCAAGATGCTGATCGAGGCGGGACTGCCGGAATATGAGTATATCGTAAAAGAAAAAGGTGTCTTTTACTGGCGCAGCCCGATGAAAGTGGATCTGGATGTGGCACGCTTTATGGAACTTGTCAGAGAAGGAGAAGAAGAAGTAGACGAAACCAGGAAGATGAATCTGTGGGAGAAGGCCTGCAGGCTGTACAAAGGAGAACTTCTTCCGATGCAGTCCGGAGAAGACTGGGTCATCATGAACAGCGTCCGTTACAAAGACAAATATTCCAAGATACTCCGCCGGCTGTGTGCCTACAGAAAAGAACAGCACGAATACGACACCATTCTGGAACTGACAGACAATGCCATCGAGATCTATCCGTTCGACGAATGGCAGTCCTTAAAAATTGATGCCCTGATGGGTATGAACCGCTACAAAGAAGCATATCAGCTGTACGATGCGACTTCAAAAATGTTCTTTGAAGAACTGGGAATCACACCATCCGAGCGCATGATGAACCAGTTCCAGGAGATGAGCGAACGGATGGGAAGAAAATACCATGCGGCAGGAGAGATCAAGGAAGACCTGAAAGAACCGGAGTACGAAGACGGTGCCTTCTACTGCAGCCTGCCAAGCTTCCGGGATAACTACCGGCTGGTGCGTCGGCTGATCGAGCGAAACGGACAGTCCGCATTCCTTATGGTATGCTCCCTGACAGACGGCAACGGCCATCCGATGGAAAACCGGGAAAAGCTGGATGTGATGTCCATGGAACTGCACCGGGCAGTAAAAAACAGTCTGCGCCGCGGAGATTCCTTTTCCAAATACAGCCCGTCTCAGTTCCTGATCCTTCTGGTCGGCACCAACCAGGAAAACTGTGACATTATCTTCCGGCGTATCGCCGCACGGTTCACACAAAAACATGGATCCTGGAACAAATATCTGGAATATTACGTATCATCCATCGCAGACGTGGAGAATCCAAATGCAAGATTAAGCTTTCAGAAAAATGAATTTCGCTGGAAATAGGCAACAGGAACAGGAGTGTGAAACATGAGTCAATTTTGGAATGGAGAAGTACTGGCAGCACCGAACCTGATCACGGTGTGTGTGGACGAAAGTCAGGCCAGCGAGATATCCGGCCGACTATATCACGGTTATTCCCAGGAGCCACAGTCCTTTGAAAATGTCGTGCAGCTGATCCGTTACATGGCAGACTTTTACGACAGCATTCGTTTTCCGGAATCCTCCGTGGTCCTTCGGGAGTTCACTTCGGAAAAGCGTGCGATGGAGGAACTACATGAAAAAAGTATGGAATATCAGCAGCTGATGGAACAAAGCGGCATCTGTGCCACCTTCCACATCTTTGTCAAATACCGCCAGAACGCCACCTGGCAGGGCATCCTTGCATGGAAAGAAGGACATCAGGAAATGGAATTCTGCAGTGTCCTGGAACTGATCATCGAGATGGATGCCATACTGGGAAGAAAATAAAAGTACGGAAAAAAGCAGGAACTCTTAGGAAAGATAAGGATTCCTGCTTTTTACTGTACAGGCGGAAAACATCAAAAAGTATTACATTTCACATCCGGGTAATTCGATCACAGATCGGAACAAAATGAAAGAGTAAAAAAAAACGAGTTTCTTCTATATATAATAGGAGCCACCGGACCGATCTCAAAAACCCTGTCATAAACCATAAATTCCCACATACAATATAAGTAATGAGGCAAAAACTCGTCAGAGAAACGGACGAATCCATGAAGATACAGCAGATTCCACATATAGCAACCGCAGGCGGACATAATTACGCCAACAGGGAACAGGATCCGCACCGATATCACAAAACGTTACAGAATCCAACAAAAATAAAAAAAACACTAAATATATAATGACTGTAATGCTTTTAGTAATGGTGAGTCTATTATAATACATATATAAAAACAGAGTACAGAAGGAGGTGGAACAGCTGTGAGCGATTCTACTAAAAAGACGGAGACCTTTATCTTAAATATCTACAACAGGCAGAATGCCACCTGGCAGGGTTCGGTGACCTGGGTGGAAAAAAAAGAAAAGCAGCAGTTCCGCAGCGCTTTAGAATTATTAAAACTGATAGAGAGTGCTTTGGATGAAGAGGAGGGAGAAAACCATGAAAAGTAGAAATAAAAAAAGACTTCTGGCATTGGTGCTTTGCATGGTCGTTGCCATAAGCAACAGCAGCTTCATATTCGCATCCGAGACCGGACAGGCCGAATACCCACAGGAAGCGGAAGTACAGACTCAGGACGAAGCCGTTGCCAATGACATGGACGTGGCTGCCTACGCAGCAGATGAAGGCCAGGCAGTAGCCGAGGAGCAAACCGCACCAGTGGAGCAAGTTGCCGAAGAACCGGTCGCAGAACCGGAAACAATCGCCGAAACTCAGGAAGCCCAGCCGGTAGCGGAGACACCTGCAGCAGAACAGCCGACAACAGAGGCACCGGCAGCAGAGACACCTGCAGCACAGGCATCGGTAGCCCAGGCGTCAGCAGCCCAGGAACCTGCAACTGTTTCAGAAGGAGCAACAACTTCTGAAAATACGAATGCATCAGTTGGTGAAGCACAGACTTCACAGGGAGAAGAAAACGGTGAAACCGTAACTTATAACCAGAAGATGGATCTGAAGCAGGACTTTACAGATGAGCTTGAAAATGTAGTTGCAACAGTAAGTGCAGAAATTCCGGAGGGAGCTTTTCAGGTAGGAGAAAGTTCCCAGATCACAATGGAAGTCAACACACTGACAGATACCGAAAAAACTCAGCTGGAAAATCTGATGAAAGAAAAGATTCCGGCTGAAAAAGAACTTGGTCAGTATGTAGCATACAACATCAGATTCAAAGTAGACGGTACAGAAACAGAATCTCTGCAGCCAATCAAGATCACCATGACAGGTGACAAAACACAGATTGACGATGTAGAGAACGCAACAGTCTTCTATCTGGATCCGGCAGATCCGACAGTCCCGGGAGACAAAGACGAACTGGAAGAAGTCATCCAGAGAACAGCTTTGATCAAATCCCTCCAGGAAGCAGGTCAGAGCATTGAAAACATTGATGAAGCTTACGACTTATCCGATATTACATTAGGTACTGACGGAGCAGCAGAGAAGATTCAGCTGGAAGGAAGAACATCTGCCATATACGGATGCTACGTAGAGAACACTCCGAAAGAAGACGTAACAGACGATGGAGTAAGTGATGAAGAACCTGCAGGTGACGAGACTGTGTCAGATGCAATTTTGAATCCGGCAACACTTGCAGCCGATACAACAGGAAATACAGTCACATTGAACGAAGACAATGGTAAACTGACAGCATCCTATACAGGTGGAACAGATAATTACGGCTTTGTGTGGTATAGAAGTATTAACGGAGAAAAGTACACACCTCAGGAGCCAACCGAATATACAAGTAACACAGGAAAAAAACTTGGCTATGATATCAAAACTGACGGAAGTGAGCTTTACATTGCATTAAATGGTGGAGCCCTTGGATATAAAAACAATGGTCAGGAAAATAAGATTGTAAAGTATCAGGTTAAGGTTTTTAAAAAAGAAGATATTGGTAATAATGGATTGCCGACCGCTGAAGCAACCGCTGTAACAACGAGCAGAGAGTACGAAGTTACTTCCTATTATGAGGTGAGAAATGGTGGGTTTGAGAAACCCAGCATGAAAGACTATACGGGTAATAACCAGCAGTATACGAATGATGATTACAGGAGTGGTGGTGGCGTATGGCAGTCAACAGGAACAGGAAAAAATGGTACATCTATAGAAATTGTTAATACAAGAGTAAACTTTCAAACAAGTTATGCCTGGTATGGTACTGACGGTGCAGCTGAAGGAGAACAGTTTGCTGAGTTGAATTGTGATGCAGAGGGTGCATTGTACCAGGATGTGTTGACAACCCCTGGTGAGACGTTGAATTACAAATTTGCACATCGTGCCAGAGGATTAAATAGAAATTCTACTTCGGAATCTGATTCGATGTATGTGCTGATTATGTCCACAAAATTGGCACAGGGCATAACAACACATAGACAGGTAAGAGATGTTATTAATAATCTGGCTGCTTATCCCGGTGCCACAGTTACAAAGTATACCAGCGATGATCAGCAATGGTCCAGATATGCGGGTACATACAATGTACCAGAAGGTTCAGATCAGTATTCAACAAGATTCTTCTTTGTGTCAGGAGATTCGACCGAAGTTGCATCTAGAATTAATACAGTAGGTAACTTTCTGGATGATATTGCACTGACAAGAGAAAAATTGACGTCAGTAGAAGGTACGGCAACTGTTACCTTAGAAAAAGCAATTATCGGACTGAAGTATTCAGAAGCACGTGATCTGGCAGAAAAATTAAGCTTCAAAGTTGGAAGAAATCATACTATAAACGGTGCGGATCTGACCTGGCAATGGTCAGGAGCAGCAGATTCTTATGGAACCTATACGGGAAGCATAGTTATTTCCATACCTCAAGATCAATTTGGAAACTTAACACTGCAAGAGAATGCAACAACGGGAAGTTCCTTGGACGTAACCGGATACGATAGAAACACATCACTGTTCATTGATGGAAATAATACAGGTTCTAGCGAGAGTGGAACGGTAACGATTGGAAACAGGGATTCAAAAACAGTTTCATTTAAGAATGTATATTCCGTTCAGACCAGTGGAGGCGGAGATCAGGAAGATGAAAAGACCTTGTCTCACGAAAAGTATATCAAACGAAACAGTAACGGAACATACGACATCACATTGAACGCTTCCGGAACCGTTGGAACTCACACGGATAAAGCTCTGGTTGATATTGTATTGGTTGTGGATACTTCAACTTCAATGAAGGGAAACAACATAGAGGATTCTAAAGCCGCAATAAAGAAAATGGTCGAGGGATTCAATAAAAAAGATACAGTAGACGTAAGGTACAGGTTAGTTACCTTCGGAACAGATGCAGAAATACAAACAGGATGGGTAAATGGAAATAGTGTAAATACAACAGTGAGTGGTATTTCTATAAAATATAATCAAGCAACAAATTATGATAAAGGATTCCAAAAAGCTAAAGATGCGTTAGACGGAGCAAGAGAAAAGGCTAAGAAGATTGTTGTTTTTCTTACTGATGGCGAACCAACGTGCTATGGTAATGGAAAAGGCTCTGGAAGCTATACCTCTATTAATACATTGAATGCAGCTTATGAGTCAGCTAAAAAGATTTCATGTGATCAATTTTATGCGGTTGGAATTTCGTTGGGTACTGTCTACATTTATTATGAAAATGGTCGGTATAAGGAAAGCACAGAAGGATTGACGATTCTTCAAAATATAAAAAATAAAACTAATAATGAAAGAGGTGCAGTGGGTGATGCATGGGATTTAGGAGAATCCACGGAACTTTCAGGTAAATTCGAATCGATTGTAGGAGAGATTACTACACTGGCTTGTGAAAAAGTAGAGATTTCGGACACCCTGAGTAAGTATGTGAAGGTAACAAATAATAGCAAGTTGCATGTGAAGATAGCTCAAAAGAATAGTAATGGAAGCTTCACTTCAAAAGCTGATCAGGAATTTGGTCTAGCCGGTGGAAACGTGTTGCTGAATGGAACACAAATTGCAACAGCTAACTATAATGAGAAAACAAAAATTGCTACATTAACATTTGTTCCTACGTACAAGCTGGAAAAGGATTACTATTATTACATCACCATTACCAATGTAACCCCAACAGAGGAAGCCTTTGATGAATATCAGACAGGAACAAGTTACAATGCAACAGGAGCCAGTCCTTCTGATGCAAGTGCGGATGGTTATTATGCGGTTACAGGTGGAACATCTTCCGGTAATAAGGGATTTAAGTCTAATGCAACTGCAACCGTAAGTTACACCTACAATAATACCCCTCACACGGAAACATACACAGATCCTGTTATTCAGGTGGAAACAATAGCCGTGGAGAAAAAATGGGTAGGCATAGATGCCGATGATATAAAAAATCAGGTTGTACTTGTTCAGCTTATTGATAAAGACGGAAAAGCAGTATCCGGAAAAATATTAAAACTGACGAACAACAATAATTTCAAAGGCTCATTCGCAGTTGAAGAAACAGACAATTATGGTGGTGTTCGGGAACTGAAGCAGGATAACCAGGGAACGATTACATATGAAGGTAAGAAATATTCCATGGTTGGTCCCAAAGGAACAACTACAATCAACGGTAACAGCTACAAAGTAACTTACAGCAAATATGAAAACGGAAAACAGACAATCACAAACACAAGGAATTCAGAAAAAATCAAAATTCTCAAAACAGGAACCAACACAGGACTCAAGCTGCCTGGCGCAGAATTCACTTTGGAAGACAGCAAAGGAAATCTGATTAAACTTGGAAACAATACGACAGGTACATATACTTCAGATGACAATGGTCTTGTTATAGAAGGAGAATTAAATACTGGAACTTATAAACTGGAAGAAATAAAATCACCGGATGGATATGTAATATTACCGGGAGTGATAACAATCACTGTTTCTTCAGAAGGAGATAATAAGGTAACAGCTACTGGCCCAAGTGGAATGGTGTCTGTTAAAAAGTCAGATGAAGGTGTATATGAAATCACCGTAAAAAATGAAGTGTTATACAACCTTCCATCCACCGGTCACACCGGAATCTTCAACATCCTGATGAGTGGAATCTTGCTGATGTTCGCAGGCATTCTGATCATATACAAGCTGAAGGGCAAGGAGGTGCTGAAAAAATAAGGAAACTTAATATTTCAGTGGCCTCCGAGCCACAACAATGATTTCCAGTGCAAATAAAAGGAGAAAAGGCACTGAAAATAAAAGAGAGGAAATAAAAAAGAAAAGGAGAAAATCATATGAGTAAAGTGAAAAGAATCTTATCAGTGATTATGGCGATGGTAATGGTACTGGCTATGAGTGTACCGACATTCGCAGCAACAACTACAAATAATTCAGCTGTTAAAATTTCAGGGGTTGAAGCTGGAGCAAAGGTAACTGCTTATCACATCATTAAGTATAATCAAAAAGGTTATTATGAAGAAGCAATTGAGAACACAATCACAAAAGACACTGATAAAAATTTAACCCCAACGGCTAGCGATGTAATGGCGATCGCAGCAGATCCAGATAAATTAGTTCAGTTAGAGAAATATGAATTTACAGCTGAAGATCTTGTTAATGATGTTTATCAGCATGCATTAGGATTAGGTACATGGCTGATCGTTGTTACAGGATCCTCCAACTATATTTACAACCCGGCGATTGTAAGTGTGCAGCAGGATACAAAGGGTGCTGTTTACGGAGAATTAAACCTGGAAACAGATACCTGGGGAACTGACGTATATGTAAAACGTGGCGAACCGACAATTACGAAAACTTCACTGACTCAGAATGTAAACGGTGTACAGATTGGTGATAAGTTGCAGTATCAGATCACAGCAGATATTCCGGATTATCAGGCAAATGTATCTGATATGCAGTATTCAATCAAAGATACTTTGACTGGACTGAAACTTGTAGTGGATGGAGAGCATAGTGTAGAAGCTACTGTAGATAATAAAACAGATGATACATTAACAGCAGCAGTAAATGCAGCAATTAGAACTGGGGAAACATCTTTTGAAGTAACAGGTTTAGGTGATACATTCCTGAAAGCCAATGCAGGTAAACAGATTGTTTTGAAATATTGGGCAGAAGTTACAACTTCCGCAAAATTAACAGTAGATAAGGCAAACAATAAAGCGGAACTAGAGTATTCTACTAATGGAGGAACCGGTCATAAAGAATCTACTACCGAACATTATACATTCGGTATTGACACCACAATTAATGGCAGTACGGAGACCACTCCAAAGACAGGTGAATTTATCAAGATTGATGAAAATGGAAATGTAAGTTATAATGAAACTACAGGTCAGGTTGTAGTTACTGGAGAAGCATTAACCGGTGCAGAATTCCAGTTGCACATTGGTTCTGCAGATGGTGCGTTATTCACTAATGCGGCAGGAAAAAGCACATTTACAACTGTAGATGGACGCCTTGAAATTAATGGATTAGACAGTGATGTAGATTACTATTTGGTAGAGACAAAAGCACCTCAGGGATATACCGTACGTACAGATGCTACAAAAGTTCACATTGATGCAACTTATGTAGCAGGTAAATTAACAGGATATACGGTAACAATTGGCGATAGTAAATCAACTACTTACGGAGTAAGAGAAGAAGAGGGAAAAATAACTGTAACACCAGTCGTACAGAATCCATTCGGCTTTAAGAACAGTAAACTTTCTTCCCTGCCATCCACCGGTGGTATCGGTACAACAATCTTCACAATCGGCGGTTGCGCTATCATGATCGTAGCAGCTGGTCTGTTCTTCGCAACAAGAAGAAAAACTCAGAAATAATTAACAATAAGGAACCCCGTACACTCTCAGGAGGAACGGAAGAACCCATGAAAACGGGGCGGCTCGCCCGCCCCGTTTTTGATAAAAAAGCATGACACGACAGCATACAGATATAGCATTAGAGTTGAAACAAGATACAACAGTAAGGAGAGCCCGGATGAAGAAAAAATTATCAATTGTATTAGCAGGAATTTTGTTTTTAGCCGGTTTGTCCTTGTTGCTGTATCCGCTGGTGGCAAACCAGTGGAATAACTACAGACAGAGCCGACTGATCTCGGAATATGAATCTGTAGTAAAAGACGAATCAAGGAAAGGAACCATCAATTATGAAAAGGAATGGGAGCGGGCCAATGCGTATAACCAGTCTCTTCTTCCAAGCATCCTTCCCGATTCTTTCGCAATCGCAGCAGCATCCGATAAGCCCGGTGAGGAATATATGTCCTGTCTGAACATCCTGACAGATGAGATGATGGGATATGTGGAAGTGCCGAAGATCAATATCAAGATCCCGATCTTCCATACCACTTCGGAAGAAGTACTCAGTAAAGGAGCCGGTCATCTGGAAGGAAGTTCCCTTCCGGTAGGTGGAGAGAATACCCATTCGGTAATCTCTGCACACCGTGGTCTTCCAAGTGCCAGTCTTTTCACAGACCTGGATCAGCTGGAAGACGGAGATCATTTTCTGATCCGTGTACTGGATCAGACACTCTGCTACGAAGTGGATCAGATCCATATCGTGGAACCGGAGAATACCAGTGATCTGGCAGTGGAGCCGGGACAGGATCTGGTAACTCTTCTGACCTGTACTCCATATGCGGTCAACACGAAACGTCTTCTGGTAAGAGGGCATCGCGTACCGTATGAGGAAGAGACGATCGAGAAGGAAGAGAAAGAATCTCCGATGAGTCTCTATACCAACTATCTGTTATGGGTAGTGGTGGGGCTTGCAGTAACCGCAGTGCTGATCATTTTCTTATGGCAGTACGACAAACGGTATAAGAGAAAAATGAAAGAAAAACAGGCAGCAGCAAGTGGGGCACCAAAAGATGCCTCTGACCGGAAAGAGGAAGAGAGATGAGAAGAAAATTATCGGGAATTCTCTTTGGTCTGCTGTTTCTGGTAGGATTTGGGATCCTTGCCTACCCCACGGTATCCAATCAGTGGAATACCTACCGGCAGAGCAGGCTGATCAGTAATTATGAACAGGCGGTCAGCGATATGCAGCCGGAGGATTACACGAAAGAGTGGGAAGCGGCGAGAGAGTTCGACAGTACTCTGGTACAGAATAATATATATGGTGATGTGTTCGGCAGTGATGATGTGGACATGAAGGACACAGACTACTGGAAGGTTCTGAATGTGGCAGGTGATGGCGTGATGGGGTATCTCTCCATCCCGAAGATCAATATCAAGCTTGCCATCTACCACGGAACCGCGGAGGATGTTTTACAGACGGGGATCGGTCATATGAATGGCACATCCCTTCCCATCGGCGGAGAGAGTACCCACAGTGTACTTGCCGCTCACAGAGGTCTTCCGGCAGCCAGATTATTTACGGATATTGACCAGTTGAAGCAGGGGGATATGTTTTATATCCATGTACTGGATGAGACGATGGCATATCAGGTAGACCAGATTCTGGATATGGTAGATAAAGATGATCACGAGACACTGGAGGAGGCACTGCAGATCCAGGAGGGAGAAGATCAGGTGACTTTATTCACCTGTACCCCATATGGTGTCAATTCCCACCGGCTTCTGGTCCGGGGAACGAGAGTTCCGTATAACGGCGAGGAGGAAGTGGAGAGTACACCGGTGGACAGCATGTTACGTGCCATCCAGAATTATTATATGTTATACTTAATCTTAGGATTAGCAGTGACACTGCTTGTGATACTGATCATGAAGTTCCTGTTTGACCGGAAGAATAAGAAACGCTCCGGTAAGACGGATGATATGTCGAAGGAGGGTATTAACAGTTGAATATATATTATAAAATTATATAAATACATGTTGGGTTTTATAAGATATTAGAGCAGAATATTATTGAAAGGAGTTGATACTTTGAGT
>OIYV01001366.1_pt1 | contig 11797 bp, 10 predicted proteins | sample 1588251 | NCBI WGS metagenome assembly OIYV01 (sample SAMN03283282) | human gut metagenome | biome: human-associated habitat; material: feces | host: Homo sapiens | place: Peru | collected 2012
ACTACATAAATCATAGCCCCTGCGGCAAAGGCAAGCAGAAAGGGAAGAAGTGTTCTTACTTTTAATACAAGTAAGGCTCCAAGTACACCTGATATTGGTTCGACAAGTCCGCTTAGTTGTCCAAAGAAGAAGGCTTTTTTTCTACTTAGTCCTTCGCGTCTTAAAGGAACACTAACAGCGGTACCTTCAGGGAAGTTTTGAATACCAATACCAAGAGCTATCATAATAGCGGAACTTAATGTAGCTCCTTCAATACCATAAGCAATACCACCAAAAGCAACGCCGACTGCTAATCCTTCAGGAATATTATGAAGAGTAATAGAAAGAATTAACATAATACATCTTTTTAAACTTTTTGTTTTATTATTTTCATCTTTATTCTTAGATATTTTTTTATCAATCTTAGTAAATATTCTATCACCAATAAATAAAAGTAAGCCACCAAATATAAACCCAACAGTGGTAACTATCCAAGGTATCATCTTAAGACTTTCAGCCATTTTTAAAGATGGTTCAAGTAGTGAAAAGAATGATGCTGCAATCATAATACCAGCAGCAAAGCCAAGCATAGCATCCATGATATTTTTTTTAACTTTTTTAAATAGAAACACAATAGAGGCTCCAATTAAAGTAACACTATAAGTAAATAAAGTAGCTAGAAAAGCAAGAAGTATAGGATTTTGTTCTTCTAAAAATGTTAACATTATAATCAACTCCACATTAATATGTTATGTGATATAATATATAATGTATGGGCATATATAACAAAAGAAGAGACATTAGTAGTCTCTATATCTAAACAGTAATTAATCTTACTGTATTATTATTATATTCTAGTTTTTCTTTTTTATACCCTTTTTTATTATAATTGTTATAAATATTATTATATATATAATTAAGATAATTAATAATATATATGGATATATACTGTCAAGATAATGATTAAAACTAGTATTGTTTTTAAATAATATCATAGTAGCTATAATAATAATAATTATAATTATTAGATTAATTATTTTATTATTCTTTTTATTTATATTACTTTGAATATTAATTATAGGAAGAGTAAAAGCAACAAAAGTACTTAGTATCCATTCAATAGAAAGAAAGTTTTCGATACGATCAATAAAACCAAAAATAGATATTTTTTTTAAAGTTATATAAACAGGATATTGATACATTGATATGAGGTATCTACCTAGACAAGCACATGCGACTAATGACATAAAAATAATCATTATTGTAGTTACTAAATATGTTATTATGATATATTTTGTTGTCTTATAATAATTTTCTATTCGTTTTTTAGGTATTATAAGAAGACTACTAATAGGTATAGTTAATACTAAACTATATGTCATCCCTGCAATAATAGGATTTTTTATTCCATACTCTAGTACTGGCTTTAAGTTATCTAATTCTATCTCTGGTATTAAACCAATCGTAGCCATAATAAATAATATAATTATAATCAAAGTATATATTAAACTAATCTTTGATATAGTTGTTATTCCTTTATTAGAAGTATGATAAGCAGTTAGAGATAGAATAATAATAACTAATTTAATAGGAGTATCAGTCAAATATTGAGATATTATAAAATTACTAGTATTAAATAAAATAGTTATAGCTAAAATAAAATATAATATAGTTAAAAAAATATTAATAATAGTACCTAGAGTATTACCAAATATTATTTTTGTTTTCTGACAGATTGGTTTATCTATTTCATAATTAAAGATATATATAAATATAAAGAGAGGTATTAGACCAATTATACTTCCTATTATAGGACCAATATATGAGTCAATACCGGCTATTTTAATAGTTATATATGGAGCTATACCTAAAGTACAAGAAAATAATATTAGAAATAGAGTACTAGAAAATTCTATATTATTTATTTTTTCTTTCATATCTTAATCCTCCTAGAGTACTACCTTTTTCATATAATCTTACATTAGCCTTAACTTCTAATTTAATTTTAGGATATATATCTTCATACCAGTTAGTACAATTTTCTTTAAAATATTTATAATTAGTACGATAATATAATTCTTGAAAGCCAAAGACATCAGTACCATATTTTTCTCTAATACTATTAAAAGTATCAGTTATTTTTTTTTCTAATTCCATATTTAAAGCTTTATTTAATTTTTTTACTTCTTTTGGATCTTTGAGATCGATATTACTTTGTATTTCTTTAGTTTTAGAATAACCTGATATATTTATTTTAATGATGTTATTTTTGATATCTAATTCTCTTGATACTTTTATTCTATTAGGTTCAAATATTATATAACCATCATAATAATTCATTTTAATAATAGTTTCTTTTAATTTACCATTAATCAAATTTAATATTTTTGATTCTTCTAAATCTAAATAACCTAATATTTTATTATCTTTAGTAATAGTACTTCCATCTATTTTCACTATTGCTTTAGGAGAAGAAGTTGTTATGTTTTCTTTTTCATCTCCTATTTCATAATTACCATATAGAGTCATTGAAGGAAGAACTACTTCCAAATAAGGGTCAATATACATATTTAATAATTCATTTAAAGTTACAGGATAATCCATTCCTAGTACTTTACTTTGTAAATCTAATGATTTTATTATATTTGATGAAGATAAACTAGTAAGAAGCGTTTGAAGAGTAATAGCTTTAGTACTATCTTCAGTTTTAGCAACAATTATTTTGATTTCAGTTCTAGCTTCAGGGTCTCTTGCAAAATATTCTAATACTTCCTCAAGATGATTATTTACTACTTCCTCACTTAAGACAATAATTTCTAACTGAGCAGCATATAACTGTCTAGGAGACTCTAAAACTACTTTACGAAAGGCATCTTGAAGCGAAGAAGATGAACTATTATAATTTACAAATGGAGAATTATTACTACTAGAAGCATCTTGCTGTTTAATAGGATTTATTACTTCTGCTATTACATAAAAGTTATTATCTTTATAATCAATGCTAACAGCAGTAGTAATACCTAGGTCATTAAGTTCTCTATAGTTGTAGCAGCCACTTAATAGAGGTAATAATAATATTAAAAATTTAATTTTTTTCATAACCGACCTCCCTAATAATATTATTAGTTAAATATTTATTTCTTTTATTTCTTTTAAGCAAAGGAAATTTAATAATACTATTTTTTATATCACTATTAATAGGAGTAAATGGCATAGTAAAAGATTTACCATAAGAATTAATACTACATAGATTAGTAGTAAATATTATGAATACAATAAATATACCAAAGATACCAATCGTAGTACCTCCTAGCATAAAGAGAATACGATACCATTTAATAGCATTTGATAGTTCTGGTTCTACTATTACTAAAGCACTAATCGCAGTAATAGCCACTATTATAATCATAATAGGAGAGACAATACCAGCGTTAACCGCAGCTTCTCCTAATATTAAAGCACCAACAATGGATAGAGCTGAATTAGATACATTAGGAATTCTATAATCACTCTCTCTTAATATTTCAAAGGATACAAACATAAGTAGTGCCTCAAAGAAAGCCGGAAAAGGAACAGTACTTCTTTGAGAAGCAAAACTAGTAAGTAGTTCTAGAGGAATCATTTCTTGATTGAAGGTAGTCAAAGCAATATATATACCAGGAGTTAATACCGTTATAGAAAAAGCAAGATATCTTAATATTCTAGTTAGTGAATTATTTATATAATTAGAGTCCTTATCATCTTGAGATAGAAAAAAATCATTAATATCAACCGGCATAATTAAAACAAATGGACAGTTATCAATTATAATAACTGTTTTACCACGAAGTAGGGAAGATACTACTTTATCTGGTCTTTCAGTAGTAATAGAAGTAGGAAAAATAGTTTTAGTTTCATTCTCTATTAGATGTTTCAAAGTACCAGTATCAGTAACTCCATCAATCTCAAGACTATTTAACTTATTAATAATATTATCTTTAATTTTAGAATCAGTTAATCCTTTAATAGTTAGAATACTTATCTTATTTTTAGTATATTTACCTAATTCCATATCCTCATTCCATAATTTATTAGTTTTTAATCTTCTTTTAATTAGACCAATATTAGTTTCAATATTCTCAGTAAAAGAATCCATAGCCCCTCTGATAGTGGTCTCTGTCATAGGTTTTTCAATACTTCTAGTTAGATTCTTTTTTACTTCTAACGCAAGTGAATAGTCATCTTCAATTAGAAGTATTACAAACCCATTATTTAAATATTTACAAATATCTTGATAGTTATTTATTTCTTTTATTTTAATATTACTAATATTATTTTTTATAACATCATATAATAGTTCTTTTTCTTGATATATTTTTTCTATATGATCTAAACTTCTATAAATAAAGTTAGACATTTTATCTTGATCAGTTAATACCTCGTTATATATTATATCTATTTTAATATTATTTATATATTTTTCTCTATATACAATATAAGAACTATTATTAGTTTCTTCTTTTAATTTATTTATTATTTTAGTATTCATATTACACCTCTTTATTATTATGGTAAAAATATGTAATATTATTTATTATTTTCTTCACTTTCAGTCTATCGTCTTCCAGTGTTAGTTTAAGTCTTATAAATAAGTCTTAAACTAATATATCATCCATATCTATCATACATAAGCATAATATATATACTTAATTAATGTTTAATACATATAATATATTTTTTTCTTAAAGACTATAAATAGGCTTTAAGAAACTTCTTAAGACTATGGCTTAAGAAGAAATAAATAATGTAAAATAATGTATATTAATTGACAAAAAGTATAAAAAAAATTATAATTATACTAGAGGTGGTTTAGCGTGAACTATACAAGTAGAGAAGTAGTAAGAAGATTAAAACAATACGATATGTTTCAAAATAGTCTAAATTTAACTAATGATGAAATTCAAAAAGAAAGAATATGTGATCAATTAGATAAAATAGAAAAACAAATACTATTAGATACAAATACAGAATATGAAGAAGAATATCTAATGTTACTTAGTAAAAAAGCAAAATTTCTTGATGAAGAAAAAACTAGACTTAGAAGTATAATAACTTTAATTAATGATCGAAAAGAATATCTAAATAAGAGAAAGAATGAACATAAAAAAATTACCGGTTCATTAGTAGAACTTACATCTTTCTTAGGAGAAGATAAACTATCTACATATAAAAGAAGATTAGACATAATTGAAAAATATGAAGAAAATAAAAAAGAACAAGAAGAATTAATTAAAGAAATGAAAGTACTAGATATAAAGATTAGTGAAGCATCTAGAAATGTAAAAGCAAATACAAGATTAAATGAAAGTCTAGAAAAGAAAATGATAAATTTAGTAGATAAATCTCTAGATAAATTAGGACTATATAAATTAGTAGAACATCGTGAAGAAATATCTAAAAAACATTCAGAATTTAAGTATGCACTAGCTCTTGCTAAAGATAATTTAAAGAGTGCTAATGAATTAGGAGAACCAGAATATATTTTAGAATGTAATAATATGTATAACGAAGTTAATACATCATATTTAAAATATAATGAAGACATAAATATCATTAATTTAATCAATATATTTGATCAAAAGACTTCTAATTACGATGAGTTATTAGATAAGAGAGAAAACATTGATACCATATTAAAAAATATAACTTCTACTGAATTATATAAAGAAATAAATAGTGAACTTTCTAAACAATATAATACAATAAAATTAGAGGGTAATGATATAAAAAATTATGAATTCCTAAAAGAAGAAAGAAATAAGAGAAATAAAAAACTATATGATATAGATGAAGAAAATAATTCAAAAGAATTCAAAGACGTTTTAGAAGAATTAGTTAAAAACGAAAATAGATATCGTGAAGAACAAGTAAAGAAAGCTAGACAAGAAGAACAAGTAGAAAGACAAAAAAAGATAGCTGAAGAACAAAAAATAGAGGCTGCCAGAGTAAGAAGACAAAAACTAATTGAAGAAGCAAGACTTAAAGAACAATTAGCCGTAGCAGAAAAAATGAAAAAACTTCAAGATGAAACCGTTATCAAAAAAGAAACTAATGAAACAGAAAAAAATATTAGTAAAGAATATGAAAAAATATTACCTAAAATAGAAGAAACCAAAGAAAAAGAAGAAATAAAAAATCCACTTAAAAATAAAACATTAGAAGACATTATGACTAATGATTTTGATACTGACGAATTATTTGAAAATACAAAGATAACTCCTAATAAAACTGTTAAAGAAGAAATAAAAAATTCAGTTAAAGAAGAATTACCACTTTGGAATATGGACGTTTCAGAAAATAAAGAAATAACAAAACCTAAAGAAGAAGAAAAAGAAGAACCTCCTAAAGAAGAAACTATAGATTTATTTAAAGAAGAAGAAGTACCTAAAAAAATAGAAGTACCCGAACCAATTCCGAAAGAAACAAAAGAAGTATCTAAAAAAGCCTCAAGTATATATGACATCTTAGAAAATAATAGTAATATAATATGGAAGACTACTGATACATCTAAAAATAATAATAAAATACCAGTAATAGGTAATAATAAATTAAAACCAGAAATAATTAATAATAATGATGACATATCATTTCCAGATTTAAAAAAGAAAGAGGGTGAAGTATTATGGAAGGAAACTCTATAAAATCTTTTGAAAATCTATGTAAAATATTTGAAATGAGAATTAAACTAGATAAAGAAAGAAATATTAAGACTCCAAGTGATGTAATTGATAATTATGAAAAATATGCCAAAAAAATAGATTCCATCTATAATAAAGAATTTGAAAAAGAAATTAGAAATTTAATATCACCTGAGGTTACATTAGAAAAAGAAGAAACAAGATTAAAAAGATTAATAAAATTACTAGAAGAACGTTTAGATAAAAGAAGAGAACTAGAAGAACACTTCTATAACTCTACTGGTAAGTATATAGATGGCTTTCAATTAGTAGTATCAGAAGACGAATTAGAAGAAAAGAAAACAAGATTAGATACAATAACCAAATATCTAACTACAAAGTCAGAAATAGATGAATTAACTACTAGTATATCTAAACTAAAAAATTCCTTAATAGAATTAGAAAAAGAAAAAGAAGAATACACAGAAAAAAATAAAGTCATGGAAGATAACATATATTCTTCATTAATGACCTCAATAAAAAATGATGAATATTTTACTAAAATAAATGAAGATAATTATAATATAGAATTATCTACAGTTGAAGATAAAGTAAGAGAAAATGAAGAAACATTAGAAGTAACTCTAGATAGTGTAAAAAGCCTAATGAATAGTGGTACTGATGATGATTATACATCATATATAGAAGATGCCGAAAAGAACTATTATATTTGGAAAAATAGAGAAATAATTCTAAAAATATATGAACTAGTAATAGCTTATGAAGAAGACTTTGATAGAATTATAGCCAAAAGAAATAAATTAGAAGATTTAATTGAAGAAAACAATCACTTAAAAAATAAATTACATATAGAAGATAATAACGAATTATTAGATTTTGAAAATCTATTATTAGAACAAAAAGATACTTTAAATAGTGAAAAAGAAGTATTAGAAAATATAGTTAACTATACAAGCAGAATAAAATTTAAAGAAGAACGCTTAGAAGAATTAGAAGAAATAAATAATTCTTATGAAATATTAACTATTCTAAGAGAATATGGAATAATTGATACTTACGATACAGAAGAAGAAGAAACTGAAGAAATACCAGAAGAAGTTTCAGAAGAAATACCTGAAGAAGAAGCCCCAAAAGAAGAAGTACTTGAAGACATAGTAAATGATACCATAGATCCATATCGCATTAAAGAAGTAATAGATTATCCAAAAACATTAAATATTGGCCTTGCAAAATTAAAAGGTGAAAGTGTCAGAGAAACAGTCAATAGAAAATTAAATCCCAAACCTAAAATTAATCTCTTTGATGAATTAACCAAAGATATGAAGCCAGAAGAAAAAGTAGAGGAAACTCCTTCTACTAATGAGAGCGTTAAGGAAGAACCAAAACAGCCAGTTAAAGAAGATATAGTACCGGAAACAAATAATATAACACCAGAGCCAATATGGACTATGCCTACTGAAGAGATAGAACCAGTAAAAGAGCCAAAAGAAGAAAACCCAGTATGGACTATTCCTGTAGTAGAACAGGCTAAAGAGGAGCCAATAAAAGATGAAGAAATTAACAAAATTAATTTAGAAAATACCAATAATATGTTTTGGATACCAGTATCTGATTCAAAATTAGAAACAAAAGACTTTCCTAACATAAATATTCCAATAAATAATAAAAACTTTTCTAACACAAAAGATAATTTTGGCTTTCCCGATTTAAAATAAAAAGAGGTGAATTATGATAGATATAGATAAAGTAATTATACTAGAAAATGAAGAAGAATATTTAGTATTAGATAAAGTAAATTATGAAAATATTGAATATTATTATATAGCAAAATTAAATGAATCAAGAACAGATATTGAAAACAATTATAAATTAGTTACCATTATAGAATCATCCGGTAACAAAGTAATAAGTGAAGTAACAGGAACATCATCATTAAAGAAAATACTTCCCTTATTTGAAAATCATTTATAAACAAGGTTATCCACAGTTAGTATATTTTTAAGTTCAAAATAATGGCTATTTAAACCATTATTTTTTGCGTTTTCCACAGAATGAAAAAGTTACTTAAAAACACTTGATTTTATTGAAAAAACTTGCAATAATCGTAATATAAAGGACGATTATTAACAATGGCTTATAACTATATTGAAAAAGATATTTACAAACAATTAGAACAAGCAATGAATAAACTTGATGAATCATTATCTATAAATAAGGAATTAAATGAAACAATTAAGAACTTGAATAAAACTATTTCTGAGCTTAGGGAAGAAAATGAAAAATTACTTAATGAAATTGACAGACTAAAAAATCAAAATAATAAAAATAGTAATAACTCAAGTAAGCCATCATCTACAGATATTGTTACTCCCAAAAAGAAAACAGGTACCAATTTATACAATTATCGTATTAAGACAGGTAATAAGTTGGGTGGTCAGTACAATCATCAAGGAAATAATTTAAATAAAAAAGATGTTGAAAAATTAATTGAAGAAAATAAAATAGAAGTAAAAGAAATTATCCATACAATAAAGGGTAATTCAAAAAAAGAACCATTAATAAAATATAGATATAAATTAGAAATTAAACCTTATGTAGAAAAACCAAAAGAGTTCTATACTGATGTAACATATGGGAATAGCATTAAAACTTTATCAATTCATCTTGGCGGTTATAATGTATGATTTAATATTTAGGATGAATAATACAAGAAAAATTGCTATAATGTATGGGTTAAAAGAGTTTCCTAAGGATAAGATTGAAGAATATGAAAAAGAATATGATGATATTTTAGAATTAGCAAAGGAAGAAAACAAGCAAAGCAAAACCCAATACATCCAAATCGTGATGCAATATTAAATCACAAAAGAAATACAGTTGAAAAAATTGCTGAAAAGTTATATAATTTACTCGGTGATAAAGCAAATGAAATTTTTGAAGAAAGTAGTATTGAAACCACTAAAAATAATTTTTCAAAAAATAATAAAATTGATTCCGATGGATTGGAAGTCAGAGGACAATATGATGTAAAAGAACTAGAAAATAGTTCTTTTTCTTTGGAACAAAGGGTATCTGGAGATACACTTTTTATGGGAAATAATGAGTAGAAGCATAAGAAATATAAAGAAATTTAAGGCATTTTGAAGAAAAATGTCTTTTTACGTGGTATAATATTAAGAATTATTAATCTTATATCAGGGAGGTATTATAATGTATGATTATATAGAAGGTAAAAAAAGAATTAATGAAATTCTTAATTCAAGTGTTCCTGTAGAAAGTAAAACACATATTCCATCTGATTCTGCATTCACATATGAAAATGGAATTAAAAGTTGGGTAGGTTCTTTGTTTGTTGATATTAGAAAATCAACAGAATTATTTAATGATAACGATGACGTGACAATAGCTAAGATGATTAGAACATTTTCAAGTGAAATTGTTGAAATATTAAACAGTTCATCAATAATTAAAGAAGTTGGAATTAGAGGGGATTGCGTTTATGGAATATATGATATTGTAAATTGTGTAGATTTAAAAACTATACTTTCAGATGCCACGAATATTAATTGTTTAATACTATTATTAAATAAATTATTTGAAAGAAAAGGATTTCCTAAAATTTCAATTGGAATAGGTCTAGGATTGAATGAAGACTTAATCATTAAATCAGGAAGAAAAGGTACAGGAATTAATGATAAAATATGGATAGGTAAAGCTGTTATAGATGCATGTAATAATGCAAATCTTGGCTCAAAATATAATGGTGGATTATGGTTTGGAAGTGTAGTTATGAGTTCAGTATTTTATAATAACATTACTGAATATGAAGATTGGGCTAAATTATTTTCATCAAAATATTATAATTATAAAACCTATTATGTAGGTAATCCAGTATTTCTAGAATTTGAAAGGTGGGTAAATGAAGATGCATAATAAAATAAATAAATTTGAAGATTTTAAATATACTTATGATAATATAAATACATGGATTAATAATGTTGATAATAAAATTTCAATTTTATTGGTATTTTTAGTAGCAGTAATTGGTTATGCATTTTCCATAGTTGAAAAAGTATGTCTAAAAAATATCCAATTATTTATTCTTTTTGTTGCAGTAATCCTATTAGTTTGTGGTTGCTTATTGTGTGTTTTAGCTCTAAAAGGGCGAGTTAAGCCAAAAATTAATTATGTTTCATTGCTTTTCTTTGGTTCTATTTCTAAAATGGATAGAAAAGAATACTTTGATAAAATATCGAAAATAAATCAAAAGCAACTAACAAGTGACATAAAAAATCAAATATATATTAATTCTTGCATATGTAATAAAAAGTTTAAATTGTATAATTTGGCAGTGGACTGTTTAATTATTTCTATTTGTTTTATTGCATTTGTGTGGATAGTAAATGTTTTCTTTATTTAGTTATCATAAAAGAGATTTTTATATATTCTAAAAATCACTATAATAATAAAGTGAATTTGACATAGTGGCAAAATAATGCTATAATCTAATTACTTTTTGAGAGGGAGAGATTTATATGTTAAAAAATCAATTAACGACAACAACTTATACGACAACGAAATCAATTGTTACTATTGATTGTTTTAGCATTGGGAAGTAAAGTATAAATTAGAAACATTTATATCATTATTACCAAGTCTATTACAATCAAGTAGTAGACTTTTATTTTATGTAAATTAAATTAATGAAAAATGATATAATATTAATGTAAAGACTATAATATAGGACACGATTATTAAGTAAATATTTTAAAGAGAGTTATCATTTGGTGTAAGATAATAAATATTCTTAATAATTACTACCTATTAAGTTGAACATGAAAATGTTTCCCGCTATAACGGTTAAATAAATTAAGTAAAAGAAGAGGATGGTACCGTGCTTTGCACTCCTATATGGTATCATTCTCTTTTTCTTTATAAAGGAGATGGTTAAAATGACGGAAACGGAAACTAACACGAAAAACTCACTTTCAAAAGTAAAATAAAGAAAGAAGGAAAAAATATGTTAAATGAAAAAGCCGTTCTATTATTAGAACAAATATTAAAAAATAATTTAAAAGACCTAAGTCTTGATAAAAAATATTTTGATGAAAATGAATTCTATTATGAATTTAAGTCAAACG
>OIYV01001370.1_pt1 | contig 11771 bp, 10 predicted proteins | sample 1588251 | NCBI WGS metagenome assembly OIYV01 (sample SAMN03283282) | human gut metagenome | biome: human-associated habitat; material: feces | host: Homo sapiens | place: Peru | collected 2012
GAAAAAATTTGTTACTTTTGAAAAAATAAACTCCTTCAAACGCGGTGGAGTGCGTGCTGGGTTGGTTGGATTTGTTACGATAGTGACTTTTGTTAGAAGTTTTGGGGCTTAGGTCGGAGTTTATTTTTTCAAAAGTAAAAATTTCTTTCTCCGAGTAGGGGTGGGTTTTTGAAGGTGAGAGTTGGATTGTTATAGGGGTGGGGGAGTTTTTTGAGGTGAGAGTTGGATTATTATAGGTTTGGGTGAGCTTTTTTGAGGTTTGAGTTGGATTATTATAGGTTTTGGGTGAGTTTTTTGAGGCTTGAGTTGGATTACTATAGTTTTTGGGTGAGTTTTTTTAGTGGAAGAGTGGGGGATGTTTTTTTTATTTGATATTATTGTGAATTTAGTGATTGTGAATTTGTTAAATTAGGTGTAAAAAGTTAAATAAAATAGTAGATGTTTGGGCAAAATAAATATAGGGGATTTTAGCGTTGGAATATAAAAAGGTGAATTGTAAAACTAAAATATGGAATGTAAAAATAGAAAAAAATGGTAAAACTAGTTGATTTTGTCAAAATAATTTTGTATAATAGGTGTTATGTCGAATGCTTAAATGCTTAAGCAAGAAAATTTTAAAGGAGATGTTAGTTTAATGAAAAAGACAAAGATTATTTGTAGTATAGGGCCTGCAAGCACAGATCCTAGCGTAATGAGTAAAATGGTAGAGGCTGGAATGAATGTAGCTCGTATCAATATGTCTCATGCAACACCAGAAGAAAAAGTAGCAGTAGTTGCATCTGTTAAAGAAGTAAGAAAAATGACAGGTAAAAATGTTGCTATATTATTTGATACAAAAGGACCAGAATTTAGAAATGGTATGTTAGAAAACGATGAAATTACATTAGTAGAAGGAAAAACTATAAGAATAGTTAAAGAAAATGTTTTAGGAAATGAAGAAAGATTCTCAGTTAATTATCCACAAGCAATTGATAATTTAGATGTTGGTTCTGTAGTTTTACTAGAAAATGGATTGATGAAAATTCAAGTAATATCAGTTGAAGATGATGGTGTTACATGTAAAATTATAAATGGTGGTGTTTTAGGAAATAAGAAAAGTTTAAATGTTCCTGGAGCAAACTTAAATATTCCTTTCATCAGTGATGTTGATAGAGAAGATATAATTTATGCTTGTGAGCATGAAGGAGATTATTTAGCTGCTTCTTTTGTTTCATCTAAAGAAGATGTTTTAGAAGTAAGAGAAATATTTAAACAATGCAATAGAGAAGATATGAAAATAATTTCTAAAATAGAAAGTAAAAGAGGAATTGAAAACTTAGATGAAATTATTGAAGTGTCAGATGGTATAATGGTAGCTCGTGGTGATTTAGGTGTTGAAGTTCCAATGCAACAATTACCAAAATTCCAAAAATTAATGATTCAAAAATGTAGAGAAAAAGGTAAATTTGTTGTAGTTGCTACAGAGATGTTAGAATCAATGAAAAAGAGTGCAAGACCAACAAGAGCTGAAGTTTCAGATGTTGCTAATGCTGTATTAGATGGTACAGATGCAGTTATGTTATCTGGAGAAACAACAGTTGGAAAATTCCCAGTAGAAGTTGTTACTTATATGGCTAATATTTGTGAAGAAACAGAAAGTTATTATGATTATGATTGCACATTTGATTCTGAGAGAGAAGCAACAGTTACAGAAACAATAGCTAACAGTGTATTTAGTGCTTCAAGAGTATTAGATATTAAAGCTATAGTTGCTTCAACAGAGTGTGGAGAAACAGCAAGAGTAATTAGTAATTTAAAACCAGAATGCCCAATTTTAGCTGCAACACCAAATGAAGGTGTGGCTCATAAATTAGCAGCTTGTTATGGGGTGTATCCTATTATTGTTCCTAATTGTACAAGTACAGATGAGATGATTGCAACAGTTAAGGAAAAGGCTGTGGAAGCTTTGGGGTTACAAAAAGGTGATATGATTGTTATTACTGGTGGTTTTCCTAAATGTGGGGAGCATTTAACTAATTTGATGAAGATAGAGGAAATTTAATTATTTGTGAAAAGTTGTTGAGAGGGTTGCCTTTTGGCAACTTTTTTGTTGGGGACGTTTATTATTGGACGTTTTTGTCTTACTTGGGACAGTTTTGTGGATAAGATGTTTGTGGTAGTTTGGTATTTTTTTCTTTTTTGGGGGAGCACCGAGAGAAAAAATTTGTTACTTTTGAAAAAATAAACCTCCTTCAAACGCGGTGGGGTGCGTGCTGGGGTGGTTGGACTTGTTACGATAGTGACTTTTGTTAAAAGTTTGGGGGCTAAGGTCGGAGGTTTATTTTTTCAAAAGTAAAAATTTCTTTCTCCGAGTGGGGGTGGTGGTGTTTTGGAAATGTTTTTATTGTTGGGGTGTTTATAATGTAGTGAATTAGAAAAGGGCGATTTGTGAGGATGACTCGAAAAGTGTGATTTGTGAGGAGGGCTCAGAAAAGGGCGATTTGTGAGGATGACTCGAAAAGTGTGATTTGCGAGAGTGACTCGAAGAAGTGCGATTTGTGAGAATGAATCGAAAAAGTGTGATTTGTGAGAATAATTTGGAAAAGATTGCATAAAATATAAGTATATATAAACAAATGTGGAGGGTATATATTTATGGGGTATGAATATGTGAGAGAGACTGTGATTAAAGATAAAAGTGATAATGAGAAGAGGTTGGATTTGATTTTTAGTATTGTGAAAACTAAAAATGATTTGGAGGTTGCAAATAATAATTATGAATTTGCTGAAGGTAATTTGATTGATTATTTTTTATATGAGATAAAGGCAAATCAGGCTAAATTGGATTATTTATTAAATAGGGCAAAAGATGCTGGGTTAGAGTTAGACATGTTTAATTCTTTGTCTATAAAGAATAGTAATGCTGTGTAAGGGGAATTTGTATATGGATGGAAATTCTATAATAATTTTTTTGGCTTGTTTAATAGTACTTTTTATTATTGGAAAGATTTTTTATCTTCCTTTGAAAACTATTTTTAAGCTTATTGGAAACTCTATTTTAGGTGGAATTTTGATTTACATAGTTAATATAATAGGTAGTTCATTTGGTTTTCATATTGGGTTGAATGTTGGAACTTCTATTTTTGCCGGAATTTTAGGTGTGCCAGGTGTTATTTTTTTGATTATTTTAAAGTTAATTATATAGAGATGCTCAGATTAGCTAAAAAGGAATTTTAAATTAGATTAAATAAAATATATTAATTAAAAATATGTTAAAATAACTATATGGAGATGATTATAAATGAAAAGTAAAGTCTATTTTACTCAAAAACTATCAAGCAGTTCCTTAGTAGATATATATCAAAAAGCTAATGTTAACTTAACCGGAAAAGTAGCCGTAAAAGTTCATTCTGGAGAAGCTGGAAATCAAAACTTTCTTCATCCAGAATACTTTAAAGATTTAATTAACTATGTATCAGGAACCGTTGTTGAATGCAATACAGCCTATGATGGAAAAAGAAATACAACTGAAAAACACCAACAATTATTAAAAGATCATAAATGGACTGAATATTTTAATGTTGACCTATTAGATGCCACCGGACCAGATTTAGAAGTATCTATTCCTAACGGAAAAGTAATCAAGAAAAACTTTTTAGGAAAAAATATTAAAAACTACGACTCAATGCTAGTCTTATCACATTTTAAAGGTCACCCAATGGGCGGATACGGTGGTGCATTAAAACAACTATCTATCGGCTGTGCTTCTTCCTATGGAAAAGCTTATATTCATGGGGCAGGGGATCCAGCAAAACTTTGGACCGCCAATCACGATTCATTTCTAGAATCAATGGCTGATGCCGCCTCATCCGTAACCAAGTTATTTAATAATAATATCGTCTACATTAATGTTATGTCCAATATGTCCGTCGACTGTGATTGTTGTGCCAAAGCTGAAGATCCATGTATGAAAGACATCGGCATACTTCTATCAACTGATCCCGTTGCTATAGACAAAGCCTGCCTAGATTTAGTATACAATTCCACAGATCCAGGAAAAGAACATTTAATTGAAAGAATCGAATCAAGAAATGGTGCCCATACCATCGAATGTGCTAAAGAACTAGGAATTGGTTCTACAGAATATGAATTAATAAACATTGATTAATAATAAACAATTACCATAACCATAAAATAACTCCTTTCATAAAATATCATAAGGAAGGAAGTGATACTATCAATTGTAGAGTATTACAAAGCGGAAAATGCGAAATAACACAGTGGTATGGTAATAACGGCCACAGAGGCATCGATATTGTCGGAGCAAACTATACCTTAGATAAAGTCGTAGCTCACAGTTCTGGAATTATCTCATATATCCAAGATGGCTACGACAATATGCGTGGAAGTTCCGGTAACGCCTCATATGGTAACTATATAAAAATAGAACACGATAACAACATAACAACCTTATATGCCCATCTAGAGAAAGGAATAAAGTTAAAAAAAGGACAAAAAGTAGAAAAAGGACAATTTTTAGGAAATATGTCGGATAGTGGAAACGCTTATGGCAAACATTTACATTTTGAAATATATAACGGCCCCACAAGACTAGATCCAATAAAATATTTAGATGCAGATCTAACTTCAAATACAAAACCAACTAGTAAATCTCTAACTATTGGCACCACTGTAACAATTAATGGCGTATATAAATCAAGTACCAGTAAAGACCGTTTAACCCCACTAATAAAAAGTGGCATAATTACCCGTATTATTGAAAACGCTCCTAATCCATATCTCCTAAATAACGGCGATATCGGTTGGATAAACGAATCATGTATTGTTAAAACAACATCCGAAGAAAAAAATCAATACCTATCAAATCCTAACTATACCGGTTTCTCAATCGTTGATGCCCTAAAAGGAATTAATATAGATTCCTCATACAATTATCGTTCTACCTTAGCAAAACTCAATAACATCGAAAACTATACTGGTACCGGTATTCAAAATACCCAAATGTTAAACCTTTTAAAACAAGGAAAATTAAAATATAAATAAAGTAAAAAAGCATCTATGTATATCTATCATAGATGCTTTTTAAAGGAGATTATATGAAATATCAAGGATTAACCGACAAAGAAGTCATTGAATTAAGAAAAAAATATGGTAAAAATGAATTAAATAAAAATAAAAAAGAAAACTTTTTAAAAAAGATAATCTTAATTATTTGTGAACCAATGTTCCTTATGCTATTAATATCAGCTACCATCTACTTCCTTTTAGGATCACCTCGTGATGGTATAATAATGTTAATCTTTGTAGTAGGCATTATCTCCATAGATATAATTCAAGAATGGAAAACCGACAAAACCATTAAAGCATTAAAAAAATTATCATCTCCTCAAATAACCGTTCTAAGGAATAATCAAAAAGTAGTAATTGACAGTAGTCTCTTAGTACCCGGAGATATTATCTACATTCACGAAGGAGTAAAAATTCCTGCTGATGGTTATGTTATTAAAAGTAACAATTTAAAAGTAGATGAATCAACCTTAACTGGCGAATCAATAAATGTATATAAAACAACAGATCCAGACCTATCATCAAACCATTGGCTTAAAAACTATTGTTACCAAGGAACACTAGTAACTGGAGGTACTGGCATTATTAAAGTAGATAAAACAGGTTCTAATACCGAATACGGAAAAATTGGCACCAGTATCAATCGTATAAAGGAAGACATAAGCCCCCTTCAAAAACAAGTTAATAATTTAGTTAAAACCTGTTCAATAATAGCTATAATTCTATTTCTATTAGTAACTATCTTAAATTTTATCAATCTATCCTCACTACCATTAAAACAAAGAATAATTGAAAGTACCCTCTCAGGCATCACCCTAGCAATGGCTATGATCCCCGAAGAATTTCCTGTTGTCCTAACCGTCTTCTTATCAATGGGTGCTTGGCGTTTAGCCAAAAAACATTCCCTCATCAAAAAACTAGAATCAATTGAAACCCTTGGTGCAATATCTGTCCTATGCGTAGATAAAACAGGTACCATTACCAAAAATCAAATGGAAATAACAAAAATTTATTACGAAAACTGTCAAGAAAAAGACTTAATAAAATCAATGTGTCTATGTTCTGAAGAAGATACCTATGATCCAATGGAGCAAGCTATTTTTAACTATGCAAAAAAAATAGGACTAACCAAAGAAGAAATATACATAGGTACCAAAATAAAAAATTATCCTTTTCTGAATGAAAATAAAATGATGGCTTCAATTTGGAAAGAACAAGAAAAAATAAATCTTTATGTCAAAGGATCACCAGAAAATATCCTTAAACAATGTCATCTCTCAAAAGAAAAACTAACTAATATAAATAATAACATTCAAAAAATGCAAGAAGAAGGCTTGAGAGTAATTGCTGTTGCTACAAAAAAACATCTAAAAAATGAAAATATTAACAAAGAACTAACTAGCCAAGAATTAACTATCTTAGCCCTAGTAGGATTTCTTGATCCCCCTAAAGATAATTTAAAAGAATATATTGAAATATGTAACAAAGCTGGAATAAAAGTAGTAGTAATCACCGGGGATAATGGCCTAACCGCATCCAAAATAGCTTCTACCATTGGTATACCTAATCCTAATAATATTCTTCCAGGAAATATTCTAGATACCCTAAACGATGAACAATTAAAAGAACAATCAAAAGATATAACTATTTATTCAAGAGTAATACCAGAACATAAAATGCGTATAGTCAAATCATATCAAGATAAAAATTTAATCGTTGCTATGACAGGCGACGGAGTAAATGATGCTAGTTCTTTAAAACAAGCTAATATTGGTATTGCTATGGGAAATCGAGGAAGTGAAGTATCAAAAGAATCAGCCGACTTAATTTTATTAGACGACAACTTTAAAACTATTATTGATACTATTAAAGACGGACGAAGAATATATGATAATTTAAAAAAATCAATAAGTTATATATTAACTATTCATATTCCTATAGCTATGTCATCATTAGTAGCCTCTATATTAGGAGTATCCCCTACTAATCTAATGCTCTTACCATTACATATTGTTATCTTAGAATTAATAATAGATCCAACTTGTTCTATTATTCTAGAAAGAATTCCTCCAGAAGATAACATAATGAATAGACCTCCAAGAAACATAAACGAAAATATTCTTGATAAAGATACTCTAGTTATAAGCCTCCTAAAAGGAATAACTATCTTTCTAGCAGCTTTTATAACTTACTACTATTATCTACCAAGTAACGTTTCCTTAGCAAGAACAATGGGATTTATCATTATAGTTATATCTAATATCTTTTTAGTAATTATTACTGCAAGTAATCAAAAATATGTCTATCAAACCATTCCATTTCTTCTAAAAGATAAAGTAATAAATAGCATTCATATTACAATAATAGCTATCATTCTAATTCTCTTATATACAAAAATAAATACATTTCTAAATCTAACACCCTTATCCTTATCAAACATCATAATATCTGTTATAATTTCCTTCATCGCTACCTTTTGGTACGAAATAGTAAAATATATAAAGAATAATTATTTTACTCCTCACAAGAATGTAGCTTGGGAAGATAAAAAGTTTTTAACTAAAAGTGGAAAAATAGAATTTAGTTTTAATAAAATGAGCTATAATAAAGAAGAGTCTAAGTTTAGATTACTAACTACCCATAGTAGGGATACATTATTTAGTCAACATTTTATGGATGAAGAAGGTATTGCTATGGTGTATATAAATAGTAATGAAGCAAGAAAATTAAATATTAATGATAAAGAAAATGTTAGCTTAATATCTGATAATGGAAAAATTACTGTAAAAGTTGTAGTAGATGATTGCATTGGTGATAATATAGTTATGATGTATGTTGGATGGTGGAGAAAGCACGGTAATCCTAATTATATAACTGTATCAGGCATATCAGATATAGGAGGACAAGTAACTTATAATGAGACATTAGTAGAAATAGTTAAGGAAAAAGGAGAATAGAAAGATGGAAAAAGAATTAACATTATATCAATTAGGTAATTTATTAAAAGCTGTAACAGAAAATTATGAGGTAAGCTTAATGTCAAAAATAAAATTAAGTGATTTATTTATGATAGGTAAAAGTTCAAGTAGAAGACTAAATGAATTAGGTATATTAACTATCCAAGATTTAGCACTAACTGACCCTAACTATCTATATAAATACTTCAAAAATAGAGCAAATCAAATGATAGAAAGTGCAAATGGAATAGATAATTCTAAAGTAGAATATGAATACACTGACCCAAAAAGTATATCCTCATCAACATCATTTGCATATAACTACAAAACAAAAGAAGAAATATACCCTATCATCAAGTCACTATCTAAAGAAATAACAACCAAACTAAAAGAAAAAAAGATGTATACAAAAAGCGTAAGTATATGGATTAAATACACAGACTTTACCAAAGTAAGTAAACAAATAACCCTAACTAACAGTACTAACGAACTTGAATATATATATATGCACGCAATAAAACTATTTAATAGTATTTGGAACGAAGAAAGTATACGTGCTCTTTGTGTAGGAATATCAACTTTATCTAAAACAAACGATATCCAACTTAACTTATTTAGTCACGAAAAAATAAAAGAAACACCTAAAATAACAAACGAAAAACTAGATAAAGTAATAAATGATTTAGCAGTCTTGGTAAAAAATACTAAAGATGAAGTATTATATGAAGAAGATAAACAAGAAAGTCATATATTATATAAATTTAAATATGAAAAACCTTACACAATTATAAGAGAAAACAATGTTTATATAATCAAGGGAGACCAAATAGAAAAATTATTTAAAATGACTAACTTTAATACTGATGAAGCATTCGATAGATTTAGTAAAAAATTAAGAAGAATGGGAATAGATGATGAATTAGAAAAAATGGGTATCAATGAAGGAGATATTGTTAGAATCCTAGATTATGAATTTGAATATACAAAATAGCATATAGAAATATGAACTAGTCAAGAAAAAGTAGACAGTTTAAAAAGACACTTAAAACCCTGATTCGATTTTATATTGGATTGGGGTTTTATAATTTAATGCGTAACTAGGTCTTTCATAATTATAATAATTAATGTATAATTTTATTAGATTTGGAACATCATTAGAATGTTTTAAATCAAAATCAATAAACAATTCTTCTTTAATCCATCCGTTTAGTGATTCATTAACGGGATTGTCTGTAGGAGTTCCAGCTCTAGACATGGATCTTTGAATATTAAATTCATTTAGAAGATTGTTATAACTAGTGGAAGAATAAACTGCACCTTGATCTGTATGTAAGATTATAGGTTCTTTGATTTGTTCTTCTTTTATTTTACTTAAAACTTGATTTAAACCGTCATAATATGATTTAGTATCACCTTTACGAGAAACTAGTCCATACCCAACTATTTCTTTGTTCCAAGCGTCAAAATACAAAGTAAGCTCATAATAAACACCTTTAACTTTAAAAGCAGTCATATCGGATACAATTACTTCATATGGTCTACTTAAATATTTCCATCCATTCCATACAAGATTATTAAATTTTTCATGTTCTTCATCAGGTTTCTTCCATTGATAATGTTTTCCTTGAGATTTAATATTTTCATATTTACAACATAAATGAACATGATTATTAGACCAAACTACACCATATTTATTTCTAGCATAGGCATTTATCCATCTATAACCATGAGACGGATGTTTTTTATGAATCTCTTTTATTAAATCTATATCTGATTGTCTTGATATCATTTTAGTTGTTGGATGTTCTTGCCTATATTTCCATTTATAATAACCAGATCTACTTACAGACATATATTCACATAATAATTTTATAGAATATATGTCTTTATATTCATTTATTATTTTATATTCTTGTTGAATGTAGTAATGAATTCCTTTTCTTGACCAACTCCTTTCACGTTGTAACCTTTTTTTAATCGAGCTATCTCAATATCTTTCTTCATCAATTCTATTTCTAATTCTTCTTCTCTTGATTTTGGTTTTCTTAAATATAATCCCATATTTTTATGGTGTTTAGATACTTTACCAGTATTTGATATTAATCCATCTAATCCTTTTTCTTCATAATCTTTTACCCAATAATAAATTCTTCTTCTAGAAACATTAAATTCGTCTGCCAATTTTGTAGTTGATTCGCCATTTAAATATCGCTTTACAATTATTTCTTTTTCTTCTGGTGACTTCATATTATTCTTACTCATAAAAAATCCTCCTTTTTTATTTATGATAACAAAAAATGTAGACTGTGTCTTTTTTAGACTGTCTACATTTATTTTATCACTTCAATTTGATGCTTTTTTTTCTTTATTGTGTTATAATTGATGTGCAGTAAACATAGGAAGGATATTTATGGAATGGAAAAATCAAAAGTATATTTTACAAAAGATATTAGTAGTAAAGGATTAGTTAAAATTTATGAAGCATTAAATATTGAATTAACTGGCAAGGTTGCAGTAAAAATTTCTACTGGTGAACTTGGAGGTCATAATTATTTGAAACCTAAATTAATTAAAGGATTAGTTCAAAAAATAGATGGTATATTAGTTGAATGTAATACAGCATATAATGGTAAAAGAATGAATTCTAAAGAACATTGGGAAACTATTAAGAAACACGGATTTTTAGATTATTTTAAAGTTGATATTATGGACGAAGAAGGAGAAATAGAAATACCTGTTAATTATGGAGGACATTTACAAAATAAGAATATTGTAGGAAGCCATATTAAGAACTATGATTCAATGTTAATGCTATCACATTTTAAAGGCCACGCAATGGGAGGATTTGGTGGAGCATTAAAAAATATGAGTATTGGTGTTGCTTCTCCGAACGGAAAAGCATGGATTCATTCGATAGGTAGAACTAATGATCCAGCTAAAATGCGGTCTTTAATTGATGAGCAAGATGGATTTTTAGAAAGTATGGCCGAAGCAGATAAAGCAGTAGTGGAATATTTTGGAAAAGATAATATGGCTTATATCAATGTACTTAATAATATTTCCATTGACTGTGACTGTGTTTCTAATCCAAAAGAACCAGAAATTTCTGATATTGGAATATATGCAAGTATTGATCCGGTTGCTATAGATAAATGTAGTTATGATACTATTATTAATCTAGAAGATCCTAAAAAGGAATCTTTAGTTAACAGAATGAAAGAAAAAAATGCTATTCATACTGTATATGAAGCAGAAAAATTAGGTCTTGGTACTACTGATTACGAAATAATTAATATAGATAAATAGGTGATAATATGCAAGAAGAATTTATAATAGAATTCTTATTACCTAATAAAATCTGTAATAAAACTTCTGTGACTATTTTAGATTTTGTATCGGTATTTTTAGGTCCAATAAATCCAAGAGAAATAATTGTATTATTTGTATCTTTACTTGTAAGTTCTTCTTTTATTGATTTCTGAATAGGTGATAGTTCTTCATATATACGATTATTCTGAGGTTTGTAATCTTTTTGTTTATTAAAGTACTTTGAAATAAGCTTAATAGTTTGATCAGGGTTTACTTCACCTGTAATTACGGTAATCATATTATCAGGAGTATAATTTTGATGATAATAATCAAACAAGTCTTTTTGAGAAATATTTTTAATATTATCAATATTACCCGCAATTAAATCATTTGAAGTTGTATTAATTTGATATAAATTTTTAATACAAGTATTAATAG
>OIYV01001372.1_pt1 | contig 11751 bp, 5 predicted proteins | sample 1588251 | NCBI WGS metagenome assembly OIYV01 (sample SAMN03283282) | human gut metagenome | biome: human-associated habitat; material: feces | host: Homo sapiens | place: Peru | collected 2012
CAGACCAAGTCAAGGTCGTCATCTTGGGCCAAGACCCCTATCACGGGCCCAACCAGGCCATGGGACTGTCATTCTCGGTTCCCGCGACTCAGACCAAGCTACCGCCGAGCCTGCGTAACATCTATAAGGAACTCAATGCCGATCTTGGCTGCCCCATCCCCGCTACGGGCGACCTAACGCCATGGGCGCAGCAGGGCGTCTTGCTCCTTAACACCACGCTCACCGTGCGCGAGCATGCCGCCAACTCACATGCCAAGCTGGGCTGGAGCACCTTAACCGACTACATTATCGAGCGCTGCTGCCTGCTACCCCAGCCCGTGGTCTTTTTGGCGTGGGGACGTTTTGCCCAGCAGATGGTCGAGGGCAAGCTCGCCGCAACCGGTGCAGGCGAGGCGACCGGCAAGTTCTGTCTGGCCTCCACGCACCCTTCGCCGCTTTCAGCCAACCGGGCTACGGCGGAACTCCCCGCTTTTATGGGGTCGCGGCCCTTCTCAGCCGCCAACCATCTGCTCGAGCAAAACGGCAGCAGCCCCATTACCTGGGGCTGCCTCGCTTTATAGCCCGCCTAGCCGGCAATCCAATACTGCGGGTAGTTGTTCAGATCGATGGGATTGGCAAGCTCGCCAATATCGGCAATGGCCCCCATGCCCATCATCAAACGCAGGCGATTCTCGCACTCCATGATTGGCTCATTTACTGCCCTATTGAGCACATCGAACGTCGGCGACTCAAACGTATCCATGTTGACATTGCCAAACCACTTGCTCTCGACGTAGTCAGCCTCCTCGTCGCCCGTGGCAATCCCCATCATCTGTCGAGGCCACGTCATGAGCAGCGACTCGCAATCGGCCTCGGCGATATCGAGCACCACGCTACCGCCAAACGAGAACGGCATGCTCTCCATCCCGCCCAGCAACTCCGGCAGCGGGCAGCCAGAAGGCAGCGTTACCGTCACACCGCTACACCCCATAAATGCACCGCTCTGAATGCCGCACACCTTATCGCACAGCTCAATCTCGGTGAGGCTCGAGCAGCGCGAGAAGGCATTCGAAGCGATTACGGTTGGCTCCGTCAGCACACTCGCCAGATCGGCTCGCTCGATATCGGACGGCGCCGAGACCAGCGTGGCGGTTCCGTCACCGTTGTCCTCAATCTTCCATTCATCGCTCTCGGACACGTCGCCACCCATCTGAATAACCGTAGAGGTCTCGACCAGCGGTAGCCCCATCATGGTGCGCAAGCGATTCTCGGGCTCCAGCAGGTTCTTGGCCATCTGTGCCCTAACCGCTTCGGCCGTCGGCTCCGGACCCTCCCCCATTAAGTAATCAAAGAGCATGCCGGACTCAACTTCACCATAATACGTGTCGTAGTCGTCGTAGCCCACAAATCCGTAGACCCACGCATTGAGGTAGTCCTGTTCCATGCCGTTGGGCACCGACAAGTGAATACGGTTGGCCTCCTCTTCGGCATCGGTTGCGCCGTCAAAGAAGAAACCCACGCCCGGCGACGGATAGCCCAGCTTCGCAATACCAAGGCCGAGTGTCAGGCTCGTAAAGCTAGCGTCGTTGCCAAACACCGATGACGCCAAATAGTTCCGAGAGCCCCTACCCGTAGATGCGTCGTAATCGCCCTTGGTGTCAGCCACGAACGATGCGCTTGCGAGCCTTGGGCAATTCGTGAATGCCTGATCGTCGATTTCGAGCGTTGCCGCGTGCAGAGACACGGATGCAAGATTCGTACAGCTATCGAACGCCGACATACCGACGCAGATATCGTTTTCGGGAAGGTCGATGTTCAGGTCGCCAGCGATACCAGAGTTCCTAAAGGCGTAGCGATCGATATATGCCAGCTTGGGCGCCGAAGACCAATCGATATCCCACACGCCCCCGGTCCCCTCAAAGGCGCCGGGCAGGTCCTTGGCGCTAGACGAGGAATAGCCGCCAAAAATCTCAATCGTACTCGGCAGCAGGTCAATCGTGCCGTTGAGCACCGAAGGCGCGCCGAGTAGGATGCTTGGCTTGCCTTCCTCATCGCCATCGTAATAACCGTAGAGCAGGACCGTGTCGTCGCTCTGCGCATCGCAGTCAAAATCGTAGATCCCGTTAATGGTGACAAAGCGGCTGTCATAGCCCTGAATTTCGCCATCCGGCGCATACCAGGTGCAGCCTGCCGGGTTGGGGTTCTCACTCGTTGCGAACGAAGCGCTTTTGGCACGCGATGCCACAAAGCCCAGGCCCGTGCAGCCCTTAAAAGCGTCGGAGCCCACCTCGATGCTATCGGACGTACCGATAAACACGCCCTGCAGGTTCTCGCAGTTCTCGAACGCATTGCGACCGATCTTGCTCGTGCTCTCGCCCAGATTGACAAACTTGAGTTCCGCATCGCCCGAGAAGGCATGCGGCGCGATGGCGTTCACTTTGAGCTGCTTGCCGCCGTCCGTGAGCAACGTGCCGTCAAAGGTCGCGGGCAGATGACCGTCCTCGTCGCCCGCGCCAGACAGCAGAATCGTCTCACCGCCGTTGTCGTAATAGAGGTACCCCTCTTGAGACAGGCTCATCTTGATCACGCGTGCATCGGGCGCGCCGGCAGCAGCCTTATGCTGTTCGACATAGGCAACCTGCTCGTCGGTTGCGCACACAATGGTCCGCACCGAGCCGCCCGCAAGGCTACCATCCTCAAGCGCAATCTCATCGCTAAACCACGGCATGAGCACCAGCGTGTCGACCGAAGTATTACCTACAAAGGCGCCCTTCATGATGTTGTTGGAAATCTGCACCAGCGCGATGTTGGAACCCGTATCGAGCACGCAGTACAAATCGCTTTCCATCTGCGAGTCCAAGCTATACACCAAGCCCTGCGAGTACATAAACTGCACCTTGGGATTGCTCGCCGGGGTGAGGTACACACTGTAGGCATCATCCAGCTCGCTCGCATGCTCAGCAATAAAATCGAGCAGGACGTCATCGTCAACCACAAGGGTGCAGTCCCGCAGATTGCTCACGTCAATCTGAGGCAGCTCGCCCTCTTCGGACGCGTGCAGGACAATACGATCCAGCTTATTGCGGTCGGGCACGACAACATTGGTGATGTCAGCGGGAACATCGAGCTCGCGTGTATTGTACGGAATGCCCAGGTATTCTTTACCGTCATGAGAGGTCAAAATGCCGTCATCCGTTGCAGCGTAAACGGGGTTGTCGGATGCCACACGATAGGCATCGAGCACTTGAAAACCCGAATCGATGTTGACGTAGTACACCGAGGACGGCAACTCTAGATTGTTGACCTGCCAAGCAAAGCCCTCGCGCTGACGACTGTCGGTATAGGCATCGACCGCCTGCACGCCCTGCGGAACACTCAAGGTCTCGACATTGCCATCAACCGACACGACCGACTCGTCCACGTCAACGAGCGTCTGCAGGCGCGAGCTATTGGGGCTGGTCGGATCATCGTCGAAGCGATAGCCATCGTCGAGAGCATAGCCCTGAAAGCGCACCTTGTAGGCGGGATCAATGGACACGACATCGCCGGGAACCACCACATGGCGACCGGGCGTCAGTGCGTAGAAATACGGGACGGGCGTCTCATTCTCGCGCCATCCCAGTAGCAGGGCATTGAGATAGCCGTCCGAATCGACGTGGCCCGCCTGCTTCATAAAGGCTTCTTGCGTATTGACGCTCAGCAAGTTCTCCTTAGAGCTCAGCGTGCTCCAAATCACGTTACGCTGACCCGTCGAATCGGGCTGACCGACCACAAACAGGCACGACTGCGCCGGCTGGATGGTAACGGTGCGCATCGTCCACGCCGCATCCTGCGACAAGCGCAGCGAGACGCTTACCGTTAGCGACTGGTTCGAGCACAGCACCGGATTCTGCTCACCGGCGGCATTGGTCCACGAGTTAATGCGGAAGTACGGGAATGTGGCGAATTCATCCTTGGCGCAGGCAAGGTAGTAGAGACCGATGTCATCGCTCCAGTGCACATCCATGGCGCAGAACAGCGTCCAGGCATCGAGCACCTGACCGTCGTAGATTGCATCCTCCTTGGGAGCGATTTCCACCTTGCCCGGATCGATCACACCGGCGCCGCCGCTAAACTGCGTAAAAAACGTCGTGTCACCCATGGGTGCGCTTTTTTGGGGCGTGGGATCCTGCAGTAGATACTTATAGGAATTCGCCGTCGAGTTGGTCGAGCCGCCACCGCCGGCTCCGCCGGAGTTCGCGCCGCCACTGCCGGTACCGCCCGCGCCACCGGTACCCGCGCCAGCATTGATCACAGGGCCGAGGGCGCCACCCGCAGAGGCACTTCCGCCCGTCCCGTTTCCGCCCGCGCCTCCCGCAATCGTTACACCGGAGCCGTCGGCGTTGCCGGTAACGTTATAGGCAGTCGTTCCACTTTGACTTGTCAGATTTGCCTGCGTCGGCACATCGGCAAGCGAGGCCTCCTGCTCGCGGGCACTTGTTTCGCTACTATCGCTCTGCTCGTCATGGCGATTTGCCTCAGCGTCAGTCGAGGTCGAACTGATTCGATAGGCCTCGCCAGATGCGTCATCGCCGTGAGCGTAGGTCGCAATGTATGACGAGGGGTCAAAGCTCAGGCCACCTTGTGCCAGCTCAAACGCACCAACACCAAATGCGCCGACCGCCGCTACCGAAGCCACCACGGCAACTATACGCGAGGTGGAGGGCAGCACAACGCGGTGCGCAGCGTTATCGACAACGCGCTCGCCGGTACCCTGCAAGCGCTCACTCTGGGGCTTTTTAAGTCGTGCGCTGGCAGCGCTTTTACGCGAGGCCATATGCTGAAACTTCTTAGATATCACGTAGACCTACTCCCTCTACAACGCATGCAGCACGCAGCGGCGGAAGCGTTCAATTACATTCTTTGGCGCCGGCATGTTTTGATGCAGGCGTTCGGAAAAACGGCGAAGGGTGCGCAGCTCGCTGGGCTTAAGCACGTGCCCGCCAAAGACATAGGCCTGGTAGAGCTGAATGACTCGACGATACTCCCAAGGATCGACCGTGGGGAACACTTCGGCAAAGGCATCGAGACACTCGAACGGCTTAGTCTCGTCAAAGGACGTAACGCCACTCTGCTCCATCACAAGCACCAAAAAGCTGTAGAGCGCAGGGATGCAAATGTCCTGGTCGTCATTCGCAAGATCCCGTGCGCGTCGATGACGCAATGCGAGCATGCGGACAAGCAGGGCGAGCGCCGCCAAGGCGACACAGACAAGCGCAGCGGCCCCCACCCTTGCCATGACAGGCGCCTTGCGCTCGCCAACCGTAGCCTTATTGCGCTTTTTCTCGGCCTTGCCCGCAACCGCGCCCACATCGAGCGTCGAATCGTCGGTACCGTTGCTCCACGCTTCGCCTACGTCAACGATCTTGTCCGCATCGAGTGTTTGGCTGTAGTAGCCGGGCGTGACCTCAATAGGGGTCCAACCCTGGCCATCCAGGTACACCTCAGTCCAAGCATGGGCGTCGGCGGCCGTCAAGTTAAGCGCGCTGCCGGAACGATGCGCGCGAGCGATCCGTTCGCCCGAAGCCCGATACCCCTCGACATAGCGCGCCGGAATCCCCTGCGACCTAAACGCAAGCGTTGCCACCGTGGCAAAATAGGCGGAATTTCCCTCGTGTGCCGTGCCCAAAAACCACTTGGTGAACGACTCGGTTCCGGTATAAGTCGGCGGATTATCCGTATCGCTTGCAAGCGTGGAAAGCATGGTACGCACACGGCTGATGACCGCCGCCTCCGATACATTCGCATTCGCATCCCAGCTATCGCTCGCGAACAGGTACTCCTCGACTGCGCTGCGCTCGTCATCGTCTATGTCCAGATAGTGCTCACGGACAAACGAGGCATACACCCGCTCGCTCTTTGCGTAAGCACTCCCCGACGATGCCAGCCACGTCGAATCGGTAATAGCGCTCGCCGCGGGCACATCGTCCATGACCACCGCATAGGACGTCGAAGGCATCAAGCCGGAGCACGTAATCGTAGAGCCGGTAAGCATCGCATCGACGCCGCTCAGCGAGCGCAGCGTATAAGGCGCATAGGCATATCGACGGTTAGCGCCCGATGCGTTGACCGAGATCTTTGCTGCCTCAACGGAGCCCTTGCCCTCGCGCTCCGCCGTAGTGTCAAACGTCGCACGCTGTTCAGCGACCGTCAGGCCATTCTTCCGCATCCACTCGCGCACGCCAGACCATTCGCCCTCATAGGAAATCCAGTCACCGCGATGCCAGGAAGTGCCATCAAACGTACTGCCCACAAAGCCCTTCATGAGCAGGTCGTCACTAAGTGCCTTGTCTGTTATCAACGACAGCGTGGCGGTCGCGCCCTCGTTCATATCCGATGCTTGGGAAAGATCGCCCTCGGGTAGCGTGTCGCTACCGAATCGGAATTCCTCGACAGCATTCGCCGCCATCGAGGACATGACGGATAACGCGGGCATCGGTTGCACAAACATGGCCGTCAGAAAAAAGAGCACGCCGCATGCAGCACAAAGTCCACCGAGTCCGGCAACGACCTGGGACAGCCGAACAGAAGATCCCCGCAACTCATGCGCGCGGCACTGAACCAACCAGCCCGCAACGCCCAATGCCATTGCCATGCCGGAATTACCAAGCTGCAGCGTCATCGACATGCAGCCGCAGATAACGACGATTAAAAGCGAGGGCCACGAAACGCTCAAGCTTGCAAATAGCCAGCTGCATGAGCCGGCAAACAAACCGAGCAGCACGGAAAACTCCATCGATTCGCACAGCAGGCCAGCGCCGCCAACAAGCGGTAGATACATCTCGAAGATTGAGTTGAAGTGGGCGATGAACACGTTGGCGAACGCATAGAAACCCGCACGCGCCGGCGTGAGCATCAGCATACAAACGAGCGCCGTGGGCGCAACGACCATCGCTACGGTACGGGACGTTTGCCCCGTCGTAAGCAAAACGCCCATGGCGCCCAACGCGACAGCCGTAATGACGCTTGTCGTCAGCAGCACTCCCAGACAAGCCGCGCTAAAACAATTCCCGACCGAACAAGAGAAGGCCGCCGCCAGCAAGGCCGCCGGGGCAATCGAAAGAAAAACTTTGGCGAGACGGTGACTGGAGCCGATGCTTTCTGCCGAGGTAAGAGTCCTAAAGTTCATGCTAGACCTCCAGGCTCTTGATGCGAGCAGGATCCATTGAGGCGGGACAATGGGTGATGAGATAGTTGGAGCCACGCTCAACGCTATACGACTCAACGGAATCCGACACGTGAAGTACCGACAGATCGGCCAGGCGACCCATGCCCACAAAATCGGAATCGTTGACGCCAACTGTCACCAACACGGTCTTGCTAATGCCCCTTGCTGCCACAAGTTTCGCATAGCGCTTATTCGATGCCGGGTACGCCGAGGTGAGCGGCGTGGCCGTCAGTGCATCAAGCATCTTATCGAATCCGCGCCGATGATCGACGGGGTATACCCCCAGAGCGCCTTCGGGTGCTGTCACGACGAGGTGGTGATACCCCTGGCGCATGAGCGCCAGAGACACCGAGGCCGTTAAGCTCAGCGCCGCAGATAGGACGTCAGCGCGGTCCGGACGTTCAAAATCGCACGCGAACACGCCAAACAGAATGGCGATGGCATGGTCTTGCGGACGCGAGGCCTCTCGCACCAGAACATCGTCGAAACGTGTCGACAGTTTCCAGTGAATCGATTTGATTGCATCGCCTTCGCGATACGAGCGCAGGTCAAAAACCTCGGAGGGGTCCTGGCCGCTGCGGCGCGGATCGTAGCTCGTACCTTCAAGACTGGCCGACGCGCTCTGGCGAGGATCAACCTGAATATCAACTACCTGGGGATACACCGCGAAGGACTCACGGCACGCAACGTCCTCGAGGGCAAGTGAGGTAAAGCCCATCTCATCGACAAGATGCGCGGCTTCGAGCGTAATGGCACGCGCACCGCAGACGAACGAATCGAGCTCAAGATCGAACACGGCGGGCCTGCTGGCTGCGGGCGCCAAGCTAATCGGATAGGTCGCAAGCGCCCCCGTCAGCAGGTTGCGCACCGAGAACACCAGCTCCACGCGGCCGCGAAACAGCGCAGGACGGTCCAAGGTCATGCGAAGTACAAGCGGCGAGCCCACAACGCATGAGCGAGGAAGCTCAAACCCGAGCTTGAGGGAAGCAGCGCTCGCACGGCATGCGACCACGGTAATGATGGGCATGGCCACCAATGCCACTGCCGCCGCAAGTGCAGCCGCATTGGCGGTAAACACAAACACGACGAGCAATAGTACGACGGATGCGACATAAGTGATCTTGTTGATAATCATGGGCGTTATGGCAAGCGTGGGCAGCTACGCGTCGCTAGGAGCGACCGCGAACCTGACCCATGGACGGAGCGGGAACGGCGGCCAGAATACGGTCGAGAACATCCTCGGCCGTAATCGATTCGATACGGGCCTGGGGGCGCAGCACAAGACGGTGGGCGCAGACGGACGTAAAGACCTCGCGCACGTCCTCGGGCACCACGTAGTCGCGTTCGCGAATGAGCGCGCACGCGCGCGTCATACGGGTAAGTGCGATAACGCCGCGGGGGCTCACGCCCAGCTCCACCAGCACGTCCTCACGAGTTGCCTCGCACAGACGAACGATATAGTCCAGCACCGTATCGGCAACCTGCACGTTGCCCAGATAGTTTTGGATATCGAGCAGGTCGTCGCGGGCAACCATGGGCTTAATATCGTCGAGCGGGTTGGCGTAGCGACGAGCCTTGAGGATATCGATCTGGTCCTGGCGCGACGGATACCCCACGGACAGGCGGACCATAAAGCGGTCGAGCTGACTATCGGGCAGAGGCTGCGTACCCGCCGAGCCCACCGGGTTCTCGGTTGCCACGCACACAAAGGGGCGCGGTACCGGATGCGTCTGACCGTCGATGGTCACAGCACGCTCCTCCATGACCTCGAGCAGGGCCGACTGCGTCTTTGCGCTCGTACGGTTGATCTCGTCGCCCAGCAGCATGTTGCAGTTCACCGCGCCCCACACAAAACGGAACGTACCGGCATCGCGATCGTACATCGTAAAGCCCGTAATGTCCGAGGGCAGCGTGTCGGGCGTAAACTGCACGCGCTTAAAGTCCAAGCCCAGAGCGCGAGAGAGCGCCAGGGCCAGTGTGGTCTTGCCGGTACCGGGCACATCCTCAAGCAAAATATGACCGCCGGCGTAGATGGCCATCAAAGCCTTCTCGATCACGTCGCGCTTGCCCAGCAGGGCACGGCTCACTTCGTTGATGATGCTGTTGGACTGTTCGACGATCACAGTTACTCATTTCCTCGGTAAGCTGCCTCGGCCGTCGCGGCCGCCAGCTGTGCTTTCAAAACATTTAGGTCAATCGGCTTGCCCACATGCCCGTTCATGCCCGCCTTGCGCGAGCGTTCGACATCCTCGGTGTAGTCGTTAGCCGAAAGCGCGATGATGGGAATGGCGGCAGCGTCCTCGCGCTCGAGGGCTCGGATTTGCTCTGCCGCTCCCCAACCGTTGAGCACGGGCATCTGGATATCCATGAGGATCGCGTCGTACGTGCCCGCGGGCATGCTTCGGAATCGGTCGACGACCGCCTGGCCGTTCTCAGCGCGGTCGACCGCGGCGCCCCGTCTTGCCAGCAGCTCAACCACAATCATGGCATTGATCTCGTTATCCTCCGCCAGCAGGAACCGCTTACCGTCAAACTGGTAGGTAAACGACGAGGCAATGGAATCGGGTGCCGTCTCGAGCGTCTGCTCCTTGAGCCTGATTTCCTCGGCCTGCTCGGGCGTCGCCAGGCGCAGCGGGATATAGGCCGAAAACGTCGAGCCGCGTCCCAGCTCCGTATCAACGACGATCTCGCCGCCCATAAGGTCGACCAATGCGCTCGTAATGGCCATACCCAAGCCCGTTCCGCCGTAGCGGCGGGCAATGGTGCGGTCTTCCTGCTCAAAAGGCTTAAAGATCTTGCTAATGTAGCGCGGGTCCATGCCCTTGCCCGTGTCGCGCACGCGCAGCATGTAGCTCACGCCGTCGTCCGAGCGATACATCTCGCGAATCGCGACAGCGACCTCTCCGCCGCTCTCGGTAAACTTGAGGGCGTTAGAGATAAAGTTGATAACGACCTGCGACAGGCGCATGCGGTCGCCAACCACAAAGACGTTCTCACAATCCTCGAGCTCAACCGAATACTTGAGGCCTTTGTCGGCAGCCTGCGAGGTAAACATGCGTTCGAGCTCGGCGGCAAACAGGCGTATGTCAAACGGCGCCTCGTCAATGCGAACACGCCCGCTGTTGAGGCGGCTCATGTCGAGCATATCGTTGATAAGGGACAACAGGTACGCCGAAAGCTGCGAAGCGCGCGACAGGTCGTCCATCAGGCGAGACTCGTCCGCGTGATGCTCACGAGCCAGCGAAATCATGCCCTCGATGCCGTTGAGCGGGGTGCGAATCTCGTGGCTCATCTGGTTCATAAAGTCCGTGCGCGCATTGGCGGTCTCCACCGCCTGGTCGCGCTCGGCCTCCGCCCTGGTGATGCGTTCGGCCTCGACCGTCACGTCGACCGCTGTGACCAGGTATTGCGTGGCGTTTTGAACGGGCACGATCGAAAAGCGGATACTGAGCGGCGACCCCTCCTGCCCAGGACCGTAATAGGAGCAAATGAGATTCAAGGGAGTCGCACGATCCCAATCCCTCACCTGTCGTTGTATGCGTACGCGATCGTCATCGGGAATAAAGCGGTAGAGCGTCTCGATATCGTCGCGATACCGCTCCGGCGATACGCCAAAAACACGCTCGAAATTTGGGGTGATATACAGAGGAAGGCAGTCGCTGGCGCGCAAAACAAACCCAACATTGTGCCCCTGCTCTGCAAGCGCTGTCTCAAAAAGCTGACGCGCCCGATCCGCGTCGCGCCTCTCGTGTGAACCGAATAGCCCCAATATGCCCCCTTGTTTAGTTTAGAGGGTTATTTTACCAGCTCACAGGTACCTTACGAAGATAAAGGCCAGCTAAAGTTAACTTTTACTGATACCTTTGATGCAAAAACGCGCCCGACGGCTTTTGCCATCGAACGCGTCCATTACTCGGGCCAGATAAACTGGGTACGGCCGGCCTCGCCGCCATCGATCAGCAGGCTCTGTCCGGTCATAAACCGGTTGGTCACGCCCACAAAGTAGATCCACTCGGCAATCTCTTGCGCCGTTGCCCAGCGCTTGAGCGGCGTGAGCTCCATAATCTGGGCCCACAGGTGCCCGTCTTCCATCACGCAACGGTTGAGCGGCGTGATGACGCCGCCCGGGTCCACGCTGTTGGCGATGGCCTGCGGCGCCAGACGGTTCGCAAGGTTCTTGGTGTAGGCGATAACGCCACCCTTGCTGGCCGCGTATGCGGGAAACTCCGACCCCGTGTGCCCGCTCGCCGAACCCACGTTGACCACAGAGCGAATGGCCGGTGCCGGCTTGGCAGCAAGGCCCTCCCCCACAAAGGCATACCGCTCGGTCACGTTGATCGTGCCCGTCAGGTTGGCGGCGATATCATCGGCCGAGTCCTGTGTGCCGGCGACGTTCACGATCACCTGGGGCTCAAGATCGTCCGGAAACGTATCCGGCTCGCGGACATCCACAATCAGATGACAGTAGCGCTCATGCTCGACCGTGCCGGGCAGCAAGTCGAAACCCACCACCTCGTGGCCCTCGTCCAAAAAGCGCTGCACGCACGCGGCTCCAATGCCGCCCG
>OIYV01001374.1_pt1 | contig 11746 bp, 11 predicted proteins | sample 1588251 | NCBI WGS metagenome assembly OIYV01 (sample SAMN03283282) | human gut metagenome | biome: human-associated habitat; material: feces | host: Homo sapiens | place: Peru | collected 2012
TGTATCTGTAAGGTTTATTGAAGAACCATTGCTGGTATGTTTTAAGGAAGTGCCATCTTGTTTAATGTTTGCCAATTTAACACTAATGCCACTTAAATAAGTACTTAATTTACTTTGTGTAATAGCTTCAACTAAAATTGCTTCTGAAAAATTATCTAAAGCCGCCTGTACATCTTTAACCTTATCAATCTCAACTTTAAATGGATTTACATCTTTGTCTTTATAAATATTTCTTATTGCTTTGAATAGCAACGAATATCCACTAAAAACATTTTTAAATTTTTCATTAGTACATCCTTGTTCCATAAATGCTAAAGTTTTTTGAGCATCATCCAATTCCTTTAATGTTACTAGCTTGCCACTATTTATCTTAGCCAAGGTTTTAAGTATAACATCTCTACTATCTTCACGCGCAGGATTCACGGGCTTAATATCTCTTGCAACCTCACGCGCACCTTTCTTCGCACCATCAACAACTTTTTTCGCCGAGCCCCCTTTATTAACTATGCCATAACCTACTAAAGTTGCAACGGCAAGACTTGCAAAAGTTGCCAGTGTGTATGTAACAGCTTTTTGCATATTTTCTTGTTTGTTTTCTTTTTTCTTGCCAACAACCGGGTAATTATATCGTTGTATTGGTTGGTTTTGTGAAATTCCATAATCGGACATGTTCGTATATTCCTTATAATTTATTTTATCTTACATACTTATATTAAAATACAAAACAAATCTAGTTTTATATATTCTCTTATAACTATGTTAATAGCTTTTACAGTAGGATTTTTATTTAATATTAACAATTATTTACCTATGATATTATGCATATCTTTTTGTATTTTAAGTGTAATCTTATCTAACTTTTTATACGAATACAAAAACAATAAAAATGATGAATTTAAAGAAAAACAAAAATTATCAATAACTAAACTAATTTTTTTAATACTATTATTATATGCAAGCATTTATGCGGCAATTGATTTAGGTCAATCAAATAGTAAATTACTTATACAATACAAATTATCATCTTTTTTAGAAATTACTAAAGTATCTATATATTTGTCAATTATAATTGCAATTTCAAGAATAGTAAGAGTTATAAGTGATTACTTTTTTACCAAACATTTTAAGGGAAAAAGCAAACAAGTGTTATATGTAATTGGATATACATTAATTGGAGCCTTTATTTCTATTATATTTGGAAGTATGTTAAAGTTAAAAATAATTGGAATAGTTCTAATGTCACTTGGATTCTTTGTATTCTTTGGTATACGTGACTTGTTTGCAAATTACATAAAAACATTGCTATTAAATAGTTGTAGTGAAAAATATCATGAACAAGCTATAACTTATTTAACATTATCAAGAAAAGTTGGTAAATTCTTAATTGGAGGAGCTATTACATTAATTCTATTAAGATTTGATCTTATATATGTAATGATATTTTTACTTATAATTTCAATTTTAAATATTCTAATAATTAAAAAAATATGCGACCTGCTAAAAAAATAAGGAGGAACAATAAATGAAAGCAGAAAGATTAAAACCAGGAGATAGAAGAAAGTAAATAATAACAAACAATATTGAAGGCAAATATGAAGGTTATATTTTTAGATTTTGATGGAGTTATAAATAATTGGGCAAGTCAAGATGAAGTTGACAAACTAAATGTTAAAATACTAAAAGATATTATAGATGCATCTGGAGCAAAAATTATTGCTATAACATCAAATAAATATCCATTTCAATTAAAAAAGGAAAAAAGTATGTTAAAAACTCGATTTGGAAGAGATTTATTGCAATTGAAAAGATTGGGAGTTAGTGTTGATGGGGTAACACCATTAGTAAAATGCAACAGAGCATTGGGGATAATAGAGTACTTGAATGCAAATAAGGATGTCCAAAATTACGTTATATTAGATGATGAGGTAATTGAAAATGGACAACTTATAGAACATCAAGTTTACCTAGATTTGTATAAAGGCTTACAAGAAGAACACAAAAAGCCGGCGTTAGACATATTAAATGGAAGGTTAGGATTTTACCCAAAAGATTATAATAGAAATGAAACAAGTGAGGATAGAATAAGAAGAATTAATGAATACTATAATAGCGAAGAAAATGTAACTGATGAAAAATGCCATTAAAATATGGCTTTTTTCATTGCTACGTTTTTCCAAAAATTGTCGAAAAATAATAGTTTTGGAAAAATATTTCCAAAACTTGACTTAATTAAAACGGAATAAATGGGACGGCATCCTTTTGTTTGAATTTAAACAAAAGGGAGCTGTCTCATTTCTTCCTCAAAAATTTAATTAAGACTTCATAAATAAATAATAAAGTAGTATAATAAAAAAGAGGTTTTTATGAAAAAGATTAATTTTAAAGAAAAATATAAGTTAATACAAAAGTTATCTGCAAACATGAAAAAAGATCATGTAAGTGAATGTTCAGCAGAATGCTCTTATTATACAATACTGTCATTTATACCATTTATAATATTGCTAATAACATTAATACAATATACAAATATAGCTCCTCAAACTTTATTTGAAGCTATATCTAAAATAATTCCATCAAGCATGAATGAAATGGTTTTAGGAATAGTGCAAGAAGCTTATTCCAAATCACTAGGCACGGTATCTATTTCAATTATTTTTACAATATGGGTAGCAGGAAGAGGACTTTTTGCACTAACAAAAGGATTGCAATTTGTTTATCATGTTGATAACGAAGAAAAGGCTTCATATATATATTTAAGAGTAAAAGCAATTATAGAAACAATACTATTTATTATTTTAATTGTTGTTGGTCTAGTATTATTAGTTTTTGGTAATAGTCTTAGAGAAATTATACAAGAACATTTTGGTGGCTTAAGAAATTATAATATATGGTCATCTATATTAACAGAGGTAGGATTTATACTAGCAACATTTTTAATATTTATTTTGCTTTATAAATATATACCTAAAAATAAAGTAACATTTAAAAGCCAAATATATGGAGCTTTGTTTGGAGCAATTGCGCTTAATGCAGTGTCATTTATATTTTCTAAATACTTAGATATATTTAAAGGATTTTCTATAACATATGGAAGTTTAACTACATTAATGCTAATTATGATGTGGACTTATTCTTGCTTTTATACAGTATTCTTAGGTGCTGAATTAAATAAATTAATAAACAGAAAAAGAATGAAATAATATGTTGAAAAAAAAAAAGGCATATGTTAATATTTAAACGATGAGAATTAGTTAACAACGAATAGTGAACAATTATATACTAGGAAATTTTTCATTTCCTAGTATATAAAAACAATAAAGTACAAACTATTAAAATAAATAAGGAGGATCTAAAATGGACAAAAATTATGAGACAGTAGATAGCATAGAAAGCTTACAAAATACTATTGCAAAAGTTAGAAAAGCACAAGAAGAATTCTCAAAATTTTCACAAGAAAAAGTTGATGAAATCTTTAAGGCTGCTGCAATTGCAGCAAATCAAGCAAGAATACCTCTTGCACAAATGGCAGTAGAAGAAACTGGTATGGGAGTGGTAGAAGACAAAATTATAAAAAATCATTATGCTGCTGAATATATTTATAACAAATATAAAAATGAAAAAACATGTGGAGTTGTAGAAGAAGATAACTATTATGGTATAAAAAAAGTGTTAGAACCAATTGGAATAATTGGAGCAGTTATACCAACAACAAACCCAACATCAACAGCAATATTTAAAACATTAATTTGTTTAAAAACAAGAAATGGAATTATAATAAGCCCTCATCCAAGAGCTAAAGCTTCAACAATAGCAGCTGCAAAAGTTGTTTTAGAAGCAGCAGTAAAAGCAGGAGCTCCAGAAGGAATTATAGGTTGGATAGATGTTCCTTCACTAGAACTTACAAATACATTAATGCAATCAGTAGATACAATATTAGCAACAGGTGGACCAGGTATGGTTAAGTCTGCTTATTCAAGCGGAAAACCAGCACTTGGAGTTGGAGCAGGAAACACACCAGCAATTATAGATGAAAGTGCTGATGTTATATTAGCAGTAAACTCAATTATACATTCAAAAACATTTGATAATGGTATGATATGTGCTTCTGAACAATCTGTAATTGTATTAGATAAAGTATATGAGGAAGTAAAAGCAGAATTTGCAAAAAGAGGTTGCTATATATTAAATAGTGAAGAAATAGAAAAAGTAAGAAAAACAATAATTATAAATGGTGCATTAAATGCAAAAATAGTTGGACAATCTGCTTATAATATTGCTAAACTTGCAGGAGTAGAAGTACCAGAAACAGCAAAAATATTAATAGGTGAAGTAGAAAGTGTAGATTTATCAGAAGAATTTGCACACGAAAAACTATCACCAGTTTTAGCAATGTATAAAGCAAAAGATTTTGAAGATGCATTAGCTAAAGCAAAACAACTTATAGCAGATGGAGGGTTAGGACATACTTCATCATTATATATAAATACACTTACACAAAAAGAAAAAATAGAAGAATTTTATAGCAATATGAAGACTTGTAGAGTCCTTATAAATACTCCATCATCACAAGGAGGAATAGGAGATTTATATAACTTTAAATTAGCTCCATCTTTAACACTTGGTTGTGGTTCTTGGGGAGGAAACTCAGTATCAGAAAATGTTGGAATAAAACATTTATTAAATATAAAAACAGTTGCCGAAAGGAGAGAAAATATGCTTTGGTTTAGAGCACCTGAAAAGGTATATATAAAAAGAGGTTGCTTACCTGTAGCCTTAGAAGAATTAAAAAATGTAATGGATAAGAAAAAAGTATTTATAGTAACAGATACATTCTTATTTGAAAATGGTTATACAAAACCAATAACAGATAAATTAGATGAATTAGGAATAGCACACACAACATTTTCAAATGTAGCACCAGATCCAACACTTGCTTGTGCAATAGAAGGAACAAGAGCAATGAATGAATTTAAGCCTGATGCAATAATTGCTGTTGGTGGTGGTAGTGCAATGGATGCTGGTAAAATTATGTGGGTTATGTATGAACATCCAGAAGTTGATTTCTTAGATATGGCAATGAGATTTATGGATATAAGAAAAAGAGTTTATACATTCCCTAAAATGGGCGAAAAAGCTTACTTTATAGCAGTTCCAACTTCAGCTGGTACTGGTTCAGAAGTTACACCTTTTGCTGTTATAACAGATGAAAAAACAGGAACTAAATATCCTTTAGCAGATTACGAATTATTACCAAAAATGGCAATAGTTGATTGTAATATGATGATGAATGCTCCAAAAGGATTAACATCAGCATCTGGTATAGACGCTGTAACTCACTGTCTAGAAGCATATGCTTCAATGATGGCTACTGAATATACAGATGGATTAGCTATTGAGTCTTTAAAGAATATATTTAAATATTTACCAAGAGCTTATGAAAATGGAGCAAACGATCCAGAAGCAAGAGAAAAAATGGCAAATGCAGCTACAATGGCTGGTATGGCTTTTGCAAATGCATTTTTAGGTGTATGTCACTCTATGGCTCATAAACTTGGTGCATTCCATCACATACCTCACGGAATTGCAAATGCATTAATGATTAATTATGTTTTAAGATTTAATAGTGCTGAAGTACCAACAAAAATGGGAACATTCCCACAATATGATCATCCACATACTTTAAAAAGATATGCAGAAGTAGCAGAAGCTTTAGGATTTGGTGGAGCAAATGATGAAGAAAGCCTAAACAATCTAATAAAAGCAATTGATGAATTAAAAGAAAAAATAGGAATTAAGAAAACTATTAAAGATTATGGCGTTGATGAAAAAGATTTCTTAGACAGATTAGATGAAATGTCAGAACAAGCATTTGATGATCAATGTACAGGTGCAAACCCAAGATACCCATTAATAAGTGAAATTAAAGATATGTATTTAAAAGCTTATTATGGAAAAGAATAAATTCAAAAGAAAGGATGATAAATATGTGTTATAATCTAAATAATCCAATAGCACAAAGAAAAACAAAAACAGTTTATAAAGACAGTGATAAAACTATAAAATTATTTGTAGAAAATTATTCAAAAGCAGATATACTTAACGAAGCTCTAAATCAAGCTAGAGTAGAAGAAGGAACTTCTCTAAATGTACCTAAATTATTAGAAGTAACAAAAATAGATGGTAGATGGGGATTAGTTTCAGAACACATTGAAGGAACACCTCTTAATAAACTAATGGAAGAACATCCAGAAAAAGAAGAAGAGTATTTAAATCTTTTTGTAGATACTCAAATGAAAATATTATCAAACTCAGTACCTTTACTAAATAGAATAAAGGATAAATTTAGAAGAAAATTAAGTAATGCTGTAAACATAGATGAAAATACAAGATACGAATTAATGCAAAGATTAGAAGGAATGAAAAACCATACAAAGCTATGCCATGGAGATTTTAATCCAAGCAACGTAATTGTAAAAGATAATGGAGAAGTATATGTAATAGATTGGGCTCACGTAACACAAGGAAATGCCTCAGCAGATGTTGCAAGAACATTCTTATTATTCTCAATTGAAGAAAAAAATGAACTAGCTGAAAAATATATTAATCTATTTTCAGAAAAATCTGGTATATCAAAAGCAAATATTCAAAGATGGATACCAATAGTTGCAGCAACTCAAATGACTAAAGGAAAAGAAGAAGAACAAGAGTTTTTAAGCAATTGGATAAACGTTGTAGATTATGAGTAAACATATATTTGAATTTTCGAATGAAATGATAAAATCTCAGAGATAATAGCAATTATAGTACTATTTATATGCTAGGAAATTCTTCATTTCCTAGTATATAAATAAAAATGCTAAAATGAATAGTCTTTATTATAGTTTTGTCATTTACTGTCGAACATTTATTCTTGAAATTTACTTAATAATCTAATATAATTATAACAATCTGTATTTATATTCATTCTATAAAAGAAAATACAGTCCTCGTTCTGCAAAGGAATTCTTTAAAGATTTTAATTCTAAAATTCAATCTTTATCTTTATTTCCATATATGTATCCAAAATTATTATCTAACAATTCATATAGAAAAATTTTATTTAACAAAAAATATATTATTTTATATACTATTGATAACAATAACATATATATAGATTCAGTTTTATATTGCGGTCAAGATTATTTAAAATTATAAAATGCAAACAAAGAATTGGTGGCTATTGTGGGCTCTATTGGTTTGTAAAATTTTATAGACTTTTTGTATCTAATATGGTATATTATATAAGAATTAAGATAAGAACAAGAATACGTGATAATAAATATACTAATAGAAGAGGCGAAAAAATGTTATTTAAAAATGCTGAACAAGTAACTCCTTGTGGAATGTTTTCATTAGGACATTTAATATTATTTACAATAACTATGATAAGTGTAGCAATTGCATTAAAAAAGACAAAATATATTAAACAAGATAATGTAAAAAAAATAATAAGAAAAAGTACTATAATTTTATGGATATTGGAAATAATTAAAATTGTATTCAATATTAAAAATTATGGTTATAAAGAAGTAAACAAATATGTACCGCTATATTTTTGCAGTTTGATACTATATACGGGTATATTTAGTGGCTTTTGCAAAGGCACTTTAAAAAGAATTGGAGATGTATTTCTTTCAACAGGAGGAATAGTGGCGGGAATGATTTTTTTAATATCACCGTTAACATCATTAACAACTTATCCAGCAATACATTTCATAAGCTTACATAGCTTTTTACTGCATGGAACAATGGTTTATATAGGGCTATTAATGTTAATAACAGGATATGTAAAAATAGAAAAGAAAGATATGATATATTACTCTGCACTAATAGTAATAATTAGTGTTATTGCGTATATAGTAAATGAATTTTGTGGTAGCAATTTAATGTTCATATCACAAAACTATCCAGGAACATTTTTAGAAATAATATATGATTTTTCTGGAAAATTATTTCCTTTAATTATGATTGCAGTTCAAGCAACATTGCCATTCTGCTTAGTATATGAAATTTATACTAGTATATTAGATAAAAAAGCAAACAAATATAAATTAGGCATTTTAGATAAGTCGGAAGAGGATAAAGAAGTATATATGAACTAAAAAATAAAAATGATTTAGTTTCCAATTTATGTTTTCAAATAAAGTGAGAAAGTTTCAAAAGCAATATTTATTATAGGTTTTTATTTATATAATAGAAATGAAAAAATTCCTATTATAAAAAAATAATAATAATATTTTAAGGAGGAACGAAAGATGGAAAGAAAAGTTAAAGTTGTACAAATAGGTACAGGAAAAATGGCAAAATATACAATGAGGTATGTTTTGGAAAAAGGTGGAGAAGTAGTAGGTGCAATCGATGTAAACCCAGCTGTCATAGGAAAAGATATAGGAGAAATAATTGGAGGACAAGACCTAGGAGTAAAAGTAACTGACTTAAAAGATGCAGAAGAAATGCTAAAACAAGTAAAACCAGATATATGTATAGTAGAAACAATGAGCTTATTAAAAGATGTAGAAGAACCACTTATGCTATGTGCAAAATTAGGAATAAATGCAGTTTCAACTTGTGAAGAAGCATTTTATTCTTGGAATTCAAATCCAAATTTAACTAAAAAAATTGATGAATTAGCAAAACAAACAGGATGTACAATAGTAGGAACAGGATACCAAGATATATATTGGGGACAACTAATAACAAGCATCTGTGGATCAACACAAAAAATAACAAAAATAAAAGGCAGCTCAAGCTATAATGTAGAAGATTATGGAATAGCTCTTGCAAATGCACATGGAGCAGGATTGACATTAGAGGAGTTTGATAAACAAGTTGCATCAGTAGATAAAATAAGTGATGAAGAGAGACAAAAAATTATAGAAAGTGGAGAGTATTTACCATCATATATGTGGAATACAAATGGATGGTTATGCGATAAATTAGGACTAACAATAAAATCACAAACACAAGTAACAGTTCCAACAACAAATAAAGAAGATATTTATTCAGAAACATTAGGAGTGACAGTAAAAGCAGGAGATGCAACAGGAATGAGCGCAATAGTTACAACTGAAACAGAAGAAGGAATAACAATAGAGTCAGAATGTATTGGAAAAGTATATTCAAAAGAAGATTTTGATAAAAATGAATGGTCAGTATATGGAGAACCAGATACAACAATAACAGTTGCAAGACCAGCAACAGTAGAACTAACATGTGCAACAGTAGTAAACAGAATACCAGATATAATAAATGCAAGACCAGGATTTGTACCAACAGCAGAAATAGGAGAATTAAACTTTAAAACAAAAGCATTAAATGAATATGTAAAATAATTAAATAATAAAAAAAGGGGGCAACCCCTTTTTTCATTGTTAAATAGTTTCTTTTGAGTAGCCACAGGACTTGCAAACATTTTAATAAATATTTAAAATAAAATTGAGAATTAAAAAATAATATGATATAAATAAAGCAAGAAAGGGTCGATTTTATGGAAAATAAAATTAGACAAGATTTGTTTGAAATGCAAGATCTGAAATACAAAGAATTTCATGGAAGTTTATGTCCAGACATGGATAATATTATTGGCGTTAGAATTCCGAGACTACGTGAATATGCAAAAGAACTATATAAAAGCAATAATTTGAAAGATATAAAAATCGAAGGTAAATATTATGAAGAGTTAGTAATTCAAGGGATGTTAATAGGCTTTCAAACAAAAGAGCCAATAGAAGAAGTAATAAAACAAGTAGAAGAATTTGTCCCTAAAATAAACAGCTGGGCTGTTTGCGATACTTTTTGCGCTGGACTAAAAATAACAAAAAAACATCAACCAGAAATGTTCGAAGTTATAAAACAGTATTTAAAATCAAAACAAGAATATGAAGTACGTTTTGCTATTGTAATGCTTTTAGATTATTATATAAAAGACAAATATATAGACCAAATGCTACAAATACTAGACAATGTAAAATTAGATAAGTATTATGTGCAAATGGCAAATGCTTGGGCAATTTCAATATGTTTAATAAAATACTATAATAAAACATTAGATTTTTTGAAAATAACTAAAATAGATGATTCTACATATAATAAGGGGATTCAAAAAGCAATAGAATCTTATAGAATAACAAACGAACAAAAGGAATATTTAAGAACTTTAAAGAGGAGAAGATAAAATGAAAAGAATTGTAACAATACAAGATATATCATGCGTAGGAAAATGCTCACTTACTGTGGCACTTCCAATAATATCCGCAATGGGAATAGAAACAGCAGTTATTCCAACAGCGGTACTTTCAACACATACAGCATTTAAGAATTTTACATACAGAGATTTAACTAACGATTTGCCTAAAATCGCAAGCCACTGGAAACAAGAAAAATTTAATTTTGATGGGATTTATACAGGATACTTAGGATCAATAGAACAAATAGATATGCTAAAAGAATTTTTTAAACAGTTTAAAACATCAGAGAATTTTATATTTATAGATCCTGTTATGGCAGACAATGGCAAACTATATGCAGGATTTGATACAAATTTTGTTAAAGAAATGAAAGAACTTTGTAAAACGGCAGATATAATAGTTCCAAATCTTACAGAAGCAAGTTATATGCTAGAAACAGAATATAAAGAAAAATATAGTGAAGAAGAAATAAAACATATGTTAATAGAGTTAAGCAATTTAGGACCTAAATATGTTGTTTTAACAGGCGTAAGCTTTAAAGATAATGAACTGGGAGTAATGTCATATAACAAAGAAACTAATAAATTCTTTACATATTTTAAAGAAAAAGTACCTGCCAAATACCATGGGACAGGGGATATTTTTGCTAGTACATTAGTGGGAGCAATAACTAATAAGAATACAATAGAAGAAGGATTAAAAATTGCAGTAGATTATGTTTGGGAAACAATTAATGATACATATAAAACAAATAAAGAAGATGCATATGGAGTAAACTTTGAAACCAAGATACCATATCTAATAAATAGAATAAAGTAATATAGGAGCACAAAATGAAAATAATATATGGAAGTAGCAATAAAGCAAAATTAGAAGAAATAAAAAATTTTTTTGATAATAATAATATAAATGTAGAAGTAATTTCTTTAAAAGACATAAATTTTAATGAAGAAATAGATGAAAATGGAACAACTTTTGAAGAAAATTCTCTAATAAAAGCAAAGGCAATAAAAGAATTTTGCAGTAAAAACAATATAAATGAAACAATAATAACAGATGATGCTGGACTATGTGTAGATGCTTTAGATGGAAGACCTGGAGTACATAGTGCCAGATATGCAGGAGACCATGCACCACAAGAAACATCTATAAACAAACTTTTAACAGAATTAAAAGGAATACCAATGGATAAAAGAACAGCTAAATTCGTTTGTGTATTAACATCAATACTTAAAGATGGAACAAAAATAGTAGCAAGAGGAGAAACAAAAGGGAAAATAGCACTTAAACCAGGACCTATGGGAAAACTTACATATGGACCTGTATTTATGCCAGATGAGTTTCACGGAAAAGTTATGAATGAATTAAGTGCAAATGAACTAAAACATACACATAGAGAGAAAGCTTTAATAGAATTATTAAAAGAACTAAAACAAATTTAAATAACTAGTTGATTCTAGAATATAATTTGTGGTAAAATGCCATTGTAATGCTATATTCAAATTTTAACAAATGGACTA
>OIYV01001382.1_pt1 | contig 11713 bp, 17 predicted proteins | sample 1588251 | NCBI WGS metagenome assembly OIYV01 (sample SAMN03283282) | human gut metagenome | biome: human-associated habitat; material: feces | host: Homo sapiens | place: Peru | collected 2012
CTTTTTAATTTCGTTTTTACAAAATCTTTATTTTGTTGTACATAATTTCCAATAAAAGCTCCTAATACTAGCACAACAATAGCTAATATTAAATCATGCAATCTTGTAACTAATATTAATATCGCTATAATTACTCCTATAATAGCTCCTCTATATTGAGTTATAAAATCCTTAAATCCGTTCATCTTAATCACATTCCTTTCCGCATAAATTTGTTACGAATTTTCTTAAGCCTCTTGCTGTTCTTCTTTTGGTGCAACTTTTTTTACTGTAATATTTACTTCTTTTACATCTAAATCTGTTGCGGTTTTTATTTTTTCTTTTATTTTAGTTTGTAAGTTTGCAGATAACTCTTTTATAATAACATTTGAACCAACCATTAAATTAACATACACCATTACATTATTTTCTCTATCTAATTCAACTCTGGTTGTTACTTGTTCTGTTCCTTCAAAATTCAAAGCTACTGAATTAACTAAGTTTTCTAGTGTTTCTTTTGATATCATAAGCTTTCCATTTTCATTTTCTAACAAAACTCCTTGTTCTTCATTTGTTTTTCCTTTTGATGTTGAATCAAAAAATATACATTTTATTGAAAGTAAAATAAATACTACACTTATTCCTAGTAATATTTTACTTGAAACATCTCCTACAATAACTTTGTAAATAATATTTCCAATTAAATTCATATCTAGCCATCCAAATATTAGTAAGCATAATACTATAGATAATATTAAAATAATATTAGAATATATAACTAATGCGATTTTTTCTAAAAATTTCATTTCATTTTTTCCTCTTTTCTTTTTTATTCTTCTATATTGTTTTCACTTTCATTAGGTGTATCATTTTTTGCTGTATCAGTATTAACTCCTTGAACATGTACATTTACCTCTTCAACTTTTAATCCAGTCATACTTTCTACTGCTTTTTTTACTCTGTTTTGAATTTCAAATGCTACATCTGGTATTCTAGAACCATACTCTACAATAATATTTACATCTATTTTTGCTATATTTTCTGATACTTCTACTTTAATTCCTTTTGCTAGATTTTTCTTTCCACTAAATACTTCTGAAATTCCACCTGCAAAACCTCCGGCCATTCCAGCAACTCCATTGACTTCTGATACGGCTACACCTGCAATAACTGCTACTACATCATTAGATATTTTTATCCCTTCATTTTCTGTTTTTATTTCATTGTCTAATTCTACAATTTCTTCATTTTCTTTGTTTTCCTCACTCATTTTTATTTCCTCCTTTTTATTTTTAGTTAATACCTACCTTTATTATTAACTAAAAAAGATATACTTATAAAATACATTATAAGTATATCAACTTTTTTCCTTTTTTACAACTGTTTTTATTCAAATACATCAAATTCTTGAATTTGATTTCCTCTTAGAAAATCTCCTATTGACATTTTCTTTGCATTTTCTCCTTGAATTTCTAGCACTTTTAAAATTCCATTTTTTGCCTTTATAAATAATCCACCTTTTTGGTCTGAAATAATTACTGTTCCATTTCTCATAATTTCAATATTATCTGTAATTAATTCATCTTCTGTTGCAATTGAAACTTTCCAGAATTTTATTTTTTTCCCATTTAAAAAAGTATATGCTCCCATAATTGGGTTTAATCCTCTTACTAAATTTTTTATTTCTTCTGCTGTCTTGTTTTCCCAATCTATTTTTGCCATTTCTTTATTTAACATTGGTGCTAAAGTATAGTCATTTCCTTGTTTTTCTCTTGGTGCTATCCCTTTTTCGATTTCTTTTAAAGTTTCTACTAGAAGATTTCCACCAATTTTAGATAATCTCTCCCATAATTCTCCTGTTGTCTCATCTTCTCCAATATCAACTTCTTCTTTTAAAATCATATCTCCTGTATCCATACCAATATCCATATACATTGTAGTAATTCCTGTTGTTTTATCTCCATTTAAAATAGCCCATTGAATAGGTGCTGCACCTCTATATCTAGGAAGTAAAGAACCATGAACATTAATACATCCTAATTTTGGAATTTCTAAAATTTCTTTTGGCAATATCTTACCATATGCTACTACACAAATAATATCAGGATTTAAATCTTTTATCTCTTGTATAAATTCAATATTATTTTTTACTTTTAATGGTTGATATATCTTTATGTTTTTTTCTATAGCAAATTCTTTTACTGGGGAAGCCATCATCTTCATTCCTCTTCCTTTTGGTTTGTCTGGATTTGTTACTACTCCCAATATTTCATATCCTGCATTATACACCGCTTCTAAACTTTCTTTAGCAAAATCTGGTGTTCCCATAAAAACTATTCTCATTTTTTCCTCCTCTTAGATTATTTTTCGTCAGTTGGTTCTATATATTCTAAAGTTCCTGGTATTATTTTATCAATAAAAACTTCTCCGTTTAAATGATCTACTTCATGACAAATAGCTTGTGCTAATAATTCTTTTGCTTTTACTTTTATTCTCTTTCCATCTCTATCAGTATATTCAGCTGTTACTTCAGTAGGTCTTATAACTTTTGCAAATTCATTTGGAAAACTTAAACAACCTTCGTCAACCTCTTGTTTTCCTTTTGTTTTTAATATTACTGGGTTTATCATAGCAATTGGTCCATTATCATCATAAATATCAATTACTATTACTCTTTTTAAAATTCCTACTTGAACTGCTGCAAGTCCAACTCCATTATATTTATGCATTGTTTCTATCATATCATCAATCAATGTTTGTAATTTTTCATCAATTGTTTCTATTTCCCTTGATTTCTTTTTTAAAATTTCGTCTCCTTTATATCTCAAATTTCTAATCGCCATTTTTTACTCCTTTCCTTTTTGGTTATTTAAACTATATTTTTATTAGTTATGCCATACTATTAGGATTAACATCTATTGATATTCTCATATCTTTTAAATTTTCTTTATAAATGTTTTTTAAACATTTATTAAATTCTTCATTAGATTCTTTATCCATCATTCCTTTTACTATAATCCTATATCTATACTTGTTTTGAATTTTATCAATTGGTGCTGGCATTGGAATAAATATTTTAAATTTATTTTCTAGTTTATCTTTTAAATATCTGTATACCAAATCACTCTTATTTTTTATATCTGCTTCATTACTTCCGTTAAAACTAATTACTATTATATCGCAAAATGGAGGATATTTCAACTGTTCTCTTAAAGCTATTTCTGTTGCATAGAACATTTCATAATTCTGTTTTTTAGCACATTGTATACTAAAATTATCTGGATTATAACTTTGAATTATTACTTTTCCTGGTAGTTTTTCTCTTCCTGCTCGTCCGTGCTACTTGAGTTAAAATTTGAAATGTTCTTTCATTCGCTCTATAATCATCAATGTTTAATGAACTATCTGCCGCAATTACTCCTACTAATGTTACATTTGGAAAATGATGTCCTTTTACTACCATTTGTGTTCCTATTAGAATATCTATATTTTCATTTTTAAACTTATTTAATATTTCTTCATGTGAATTCTTTTTGGTTACTGTATCAACATCCATACGAATTGTTTTTGCATTTGGAAATTGTTTTATAATCTCTTGTTCTAATTTTTGAGTTCCTGTACCAAAATATCTTATTTTTTCACTATGACATTCTGGGCAAACTTTTACAATTTCTTGCTCATAACCACAATAATGACATTTCAGCTTTTTTTCATAACTATGGTAAGTCAGACTTATATTGCAATTTTTGCATTTTACTGTATATCCACAATCTCTACACATAATAAAAGTAGAATATCCTCTTCTGTTTAAAAATAATATTGTTTGCCTTTTTTGTTTTAAATTTTCTTCTATTTCTTGATATAATTCCCTACTTAACATTGAGTGGTTTCCATTTGCTAATTCTTGTTTTAAATCAATAATGCTAACTTTTGGTAATGACGAATTATTTGCTCTTTTAGTTAATTCTAATAGTTCTATTTTTCCTAATGTTTTTGCTTTATAATATGTATTAATATCTGGTGTTGCACTTCCAAATACTAATGGACAATTATTTTGTTTTGCAATGTATTTTGCTACTTGTTTTGCATCATATTTTGGGTTTGCCTCGGATTTATAAGAACTATCATGTTCTTCATCTATTATAATAATTCCTAAATTTGTAACTGGTGCAAAAATTGCAGACCTTGCACCTATTACTATTTTTGCTTTTCCTTCTTTTATTTTATTCCATTCATCATATTTTTCTCCAATTGATAGTTTACTATGCAATACAGCTATTTTTTCTTTTCCAAATCTTGAAATAAATCTATCTAACATTTGTGGAGTTAATGATATTTCAGGGACTAAAACAATTGCAGTTTTTTGCATTTCTAGTATTTTTTGTATTAACTGTAAATATACTTCTGTTTTTCCGTGACCCAGTTACCCCATATAATAAAAACCTTTTATATTCTTTTTCATCTATACTTTTAGCAACTTTTTCAAATGCATTTTGCTGTTCTTCTGTTAGTTTTAATTTGTTTGTTGATGCTAAATCTTTGTTTTTTAACGGATCTCTTTCTATCTTTTCTTCAACTAATTCTAAATATCCATTTTTAATTAGTGTATTTATAATAGCTCTAGAACAATCTGTATGCATCTCTATCTCTGGTATAGTTAATCCTTCATTTTTTTGTATAAATTTAAGTACTCTTATTTGCTTTTCTGATTTGATCTTTTTATTATCTATTTCAAATAATATTTCGTCTTTTTTCTTTTTTAAATATACAACTCTTATGATTTTTTCCTGTGCTTTCTTTTCTTTTCCTCTTGTTCCAGGTGTAAGCATAAGTTTTATACAATCAGATATATTACAAAAATATCTATTTGCCATCCATTTTGCCAATTCTATTTTCTTTTCATCTAAACTATTTTCTATTTTTGCAATTTCTTTTACTTTAAATTCTGTATTATCCTTTATTCTTGTTACAAATGCTTCTTCTAATTTTCCTCCTTTTCCAAAAGGGACTAAAACTTTACTTCCAATTATAACAAAATCTTCTAGCTCTTTTGGAATAGCATAATCAAATGTTCTATTTAATTTTTTGGCTGTTCTATTTATAACTACTTCTGCTATCATTCTATTATTCTTTCTCCTTATATAAAAAAGCCATCTGAAAGATAGCTTTTTATTGTTGTTCTAATAATCTCATTTCGTTTTCTAATATTGTCATAACTATTTGAACTGTTTTTTCTAGATTATCATTTTTTAATACATAATCGTATAAATTAATTCTAGATTCTTCATATTCAAATCTACTTAACCTTAAGCGTATTTCTGCTGGGCTTGGTTTATCAACTCTATCTTGTAACCTTTTTTCAAGTTCTTCTTTAGGCACTCTTAAAAAAATAGTAACTACTTTTGTGTCTGCATTTAACAAATCTTTTAAATGTTCTGTACCATTTACATCAATATCTTTTACTATTATTTTTCCACTTTCAATTTTTTCATTTAGTAATTTCTTTGAAGTTCCATAATAATTGTTATGATGTACATCATACTCATAGAAATGCCCTTTTTCTATCATTTCTTCAAATTCTTCTCTAGTTACAAAATTATATGTTCCACCTTCTACATCTCCTTCACGCATAGGTCTAGAAGTAAATGAAGGAAGAGATTCTACATTTTCCATTCTTTTTATTAGTTCTTTTTTTATTGTATCTTTTCCTGCTCCTGCTACTCCAGATAATATTACTAACATATTTCTACCTTCCCTTCTGCAATTTCATTAGCAGCTAATGTAACTGGAGATTCCTCTTTAACATCTGTTTTTACTTCTGCTCCTGCAGCTATTTGTCTTGCACGTCTTGCTGTTGCAATTACTAACTCATATCTATTATCTGCCTTTTTTAATAATTCTGAAACACTTGGTTTTACCATCATTTTAAATCCACTCCTTTATAAAATTATTTTATAGCTTCTGCTATTTGTTTTCCACCATCATCTTGTGATATTGTTTTATCTATTCTACCTCCTACAGTTTCTGGTTGAACTGCTGATAGTATGATATGTCCTGAATCCATAATTAATACTGCTCTTGTTCTTCTTCCATATGTAGCATCTACCGCTGTTTTATTATCTTTTGATTCTTGTACCATTCTTTTAATAGGTGCAGATTCTGGGCTTACAATTGCTACAATTCTTTCTGCTGAAACAATATTTCCAAATCCTATATTTACTAATTGCATAAAATCAAATCCTTTCTATTCTATATTTTGTACTTGTTCTCTTATGTTTTCAATTTCTGTTTTTATATCAATAACTCCATTTGTTATTTCTAAATTGTTTGCTTTTGAGCCTATTGTATTTGTTTCACGATTCATCTCTTGTATTATAAAATCTAGTTTTTTCCCTATTGCCTCATTTGAATTTAGTAAATTTTTAAATTGTGATATATGACTATTTAATCTAGTGACCTCTTCTTCAATAGAACATTTATCTGCATATATTACAACTTCTTGAGCTAATCTTGTTTTATCAATCTCCTGATTTTTTAGTATTTCATTAATTCTCTCTTCTAATTTTACTACATATTCTTCAATAAGTCCAGTAGAAAGTTTAGCTATTTCTTCTACTTTTTTATTTATTATATTTAATCTTTTTAATAAATCTTCTGATATTTTATTTCCTTCTGTCTCTCTCATTTGAACTAAATTATCTGTTGCTATAGTTATGGTTTCTAATACTTCCTCTGTTATTTTTTCGTCATCTTGGCTGCTTTGTATATTTAATACATCTGGATATTTGGAAATTTCAGTAACTTGTATATCTGATAATATATTTTCTTTTTCAGCTAATTTTTTTAATTCATCAATATATGCTTTTGCTAATTCTGTATTTATTTTAATTTCTTTTCCCTCTAGCGAATTATTTTCAAAGGTAACAAAAACATCAATTTTTCCTCTTTTTACCTTTTTTGCAATCTCTTTTTTTATTGTTTCTTCTAAATAACTAAGTTGTTTTGGGATTCTTACTGATATATCTAAATATCTATGATTTACGCTTTTTATCTCTATTTGATATTCTCTATCATCTTTTGAAAGCTTTGCTCTACCATATCCTGTCATACTTTTAATCATTTTCTTTTACCTCTTTTTCAACTTTCTTAGTTTTTACACTTGAAGATTTTTTTCTTTTTTCATTTTTAGTTTTTTCTTCTACATTTTCTATTTTCTTCTTTTTAGCTTCTGTTTTTGTCTCTTTAGATTGTTTTTCTGTTTTATCTTCTATTACTTTTTTATTGCTTTTTGCTTTTGTTTTTGGTTTTTCTTTATTTTTAGATTCATTCACTTTTTTTGCTTGTTTTCTCTTACTATTTGTTTTTGTTTTGCTATCTTTATTTTGTTTTATTTCAGTATTATTTGTTTCTTTACTTTGATTTTCTTTTGTACTTTCTAATTCGTCTGTTTCTTCTTTTTCCTTTTCGTTTTTGTTTCTTTTTTTAGCTTCTTTTTTTATTGGTTCATCTTCTTTAACAATTTTTGATATATCACTTAATCCTTTTAAATACTCTTTTTTATCTTTTGTATAAATAATTATTACTTTTAAAACATAATAAATTACAACAATTCCTGATGAAATTAACATATATGATTTAAAATCATATTTCAATAATGTTATCATATGCATAATAGATAAAGAGTGTATAGATAAAGCTAATAGTTCTATCCCTGTAATTGCTACTTCTCCACTGTCTTTTTTGTAAGCTTTTTCTAATGCTAATATTCCTAATACTAAAAAAGCTCCAGAAAATACTTGTATATCTTGTGCTAATCTGTCTAAATTCATTCTTGTATAAGCAAAAAATAAAATTATGAAATAAATTATAATACATAGTGCTCTTGACAAATTTTTTCCTATTTTTTTCATCATTTCCTCCTAATTTTCTAGTTCATACATTATTACACTTAAAACATTTAAAGCTACAGTTTCTGTTCTTAATATTCTTTTTCCTAATGTAATTGATTTTGCCCCGTTTTTTTGTAACAGTTCAACTTCCTCTGTTGATATTCCTCCTTCAGGTCCAATAATAACTGCTATTTTAAATTTGCTATTGTTATTTAAATTTTCTTTTATATTATTTAATTCTTGTTTTATCGTGATTTTTTCTTCCTTTTCATATGCCAATAATACTATATCATATTCTTTTAGCATATTACAAATGTTTTTTAAATTTAATATTGGTTTTATTTTGGGTATTATATTTCTTCCACATTGTTTAGCTGCTACTTCTGATATTTTTTGCCATCTTTGTAGTTTTTTTTGCTTATCTTTTTCATTTACCTTCACAACACATCTTTTCATTTCAATTGGTATAATATCGTAAACTCCTAATTCAACTGATTTTTGAATAATTAACTCCATTTTATCTGCTTTTGGTAACCCTTGCATAATTGTTACTTGTATATTTGATTCCGAATTGTTTTCTAATTCTTTTTCAATTTTACATTTTATATATTCCTCTGAAATTTCTTCTATTTTACATAAATAATCTTTTTTATTTGAAGTATTGCATATTATTAACTCGTTTCCTACTTTTTCTCTTAATACATTTTTTATGTGTTTTACATCATTTCCTATTACTTTTACATCTTCTTTTTGTATTTGTTCTTCATTAACAAAAAATTTTGGCATATTTTTTCTCCTTTTTATGTGCCTTATTATATCATACAATTTTGCCTTTTTCTACAAAAAAAAGAAATTATATTAGATTTTTGTTCTAATATAATTTCTTACAATATAAATGCTTTACCAAAATTGTTTCAGAGCATTTTTTGGTTTTTTAATAATTTTCTGCTTTAATCTCAAAATATGCTTTTGGATGTGCACATACAGGGCATACTTGTGGAGCTGATTTTCCAATTACTATATGTCCACAGTTTCTACATTTCCAAATTCTATCTCCATCTTTGCTAAATACTAAACCGTCTTCAACATTTTCTAATAATTTTTTGTATCTTTCTTCATGCTCTTTTTCTATTTTTGCAACTTCTGCAAAAAGAAATGCAATATGATCAAATCCCTCTTCTTTTGCTTCTTTTGCCATTCTATCGTACATGTCTGTCCATTCATAATTTTCTCCTTCTGCTGCTGCTTTTAAATTTTCTGCTGTAGATAAAATTTCTCCTCCTTGTAATAATTTAAACCACATTTTTGCATGTTCTTTTTCATTATCAGCTGTTTCTTGAAAAATTGCCGCTATTTGTTCATACCCTTCTTTTTTTGCTTTGCTTGCAAAGTATGTATATTTATTTCTTGCTTGAGATTCTCCTGCAAAAGCCTCCATTAAATTCTTTTCTGTTTTACTTCCTTTTAATTCCATTTTAAAATTCCTCCTTATTTTATTTTTGATTTACATTTTTCACATATTCCATTAATAGTTATGCTGTTTATATCTATATCTACATTAGTTTGTTTTTTTATATTACTTATTAAATTATCTTTTTCGAATTTATAATAAAAGTCAAATGCTTTACCACAAACTTTACATATAGCATGATAATGTTCTTCGTATAAATAATCATATCTATCTGGTCCTGTTGCTATTGTTATTTTCTCAATAATACCTTTCTCTACTAATATATTTATGTTTCTATATACTGTACTTCTGCTGATTTTTGGTTCTTTTTTTGTAACTAGTATATATATTTCTTCAGCAGTTGGATGAGTTCGATTATTTTTTATAACTTCTAGTATTATTTCTCTTTGTTTGGAATAGTTATTCATAAATCTCTCCTTTAAATTAGGAATAGTTCCTAATTTAGTTAGTATTTTATCTCACAAATTTTATATTGTCAATAGATATTTCAAAATTTATAATTTATACAATTACAAATTCCGCTCCTGTCTTTTTCTAGTTCTATTAACATTTTGTTCAGTTTTTCTATTCTTTTTTCGATGACATTTGAATCCTTACCGAAATCGCAAATAGTCAATCTAATACATTTTCTATCAACTGATATTTCTTCTTTCATCTCTCCATTTAAATGTTCCTAATGAATAGTACGCGTCTTCATTTCTATCTATGGTACCTTTGACACTATTATATGCAACTAGCCATTGGATCTCTTGTCTATTGCTATAAAATTAATCAATTTCTTAAATTACTTATCTATATCTGTAAGTAATTTCGTAAATACTGGTACACATAGTGTTATTAAAAGTAATAATAATTTAAATGATACTATGCCTCCCACAAATCCAGCAATAAGCATCAATGTAAATCCAAATACATTTCCAATTTCAGTAAAAGTTTCACACATCATAACATATTCAACATTATATTTTTCAATATCATAATTCTTTATTAAATCACCTTTTTTAGTATTAAATGCCGTATCAATTATACATATAGTAATTGAATATGTAAAATAGTATATTATTAAAGTTGCCTTTGAAATATTTAAAAGTAATCCTATTACACTAACCATAACAAGAACAGAACATATAATTATAAATTTTTTTATTTTATTTTTATTATCAATCTTTTTATATAAAAATAATGATAATATAGAAAATACTGAAAATATCGTTGTTAAAATTCCTAAATTAAATGAAGTTTTAAATGTCATAACAGTAACTACTGTTACAATAGTAGCTAATGTGTTTAAAACAATTCCAAAAAAGAAACTAGCACCATAAAACTTCTTTATACTTTTTAATCTATTTTCTCTTAAAACCAATATATATTTTTTTAAGCTATATGGCTCACCTTTATTATTTATACTAAATTCTTTTGAATCAATTTGTAGTGATAATATTATTTGTATTACAGAAAGTGCAAAAATATATATAGCAACTTTACTAAAAGAGTATAACTCAATCGATGTTCCCAAAACTATAGGTGCTACTATTTTTACTATTGTACTTAATATCTTTTTTATAGACATATAATCTTTTCTATTATTGTTATTTGTTACATCTATAAAAATCAATTCATGTGTCGACCAATAAAGTGTTTCAGATAATCCAAATATTATAGCTACAATAACAAAATTTGTTTTCAAATTTTCACCTAATAAAAAAGTATATAATATAAATATTGCTCTAATAACGATACCTATAGACATTGTTTTTGTCTTAGCTTTTGAATTATTTTTTATAAATTTTCCAATTATTAATTGTAAAATAGCTTTTATGCCATAAATTATAATAAAATATAAAGATATTTGTGTAATATTATTATCTGTTATATTTAAGAAATATGCAACTAAAAATGTTTCGGCAAATAATGCTGTAATAGTATAATTCAAATCACTTGCTATTAAATATTTTGCACTTTTACTTAACTTTTTATTTAAAAGATTATTTTCATTTTCCATTTGTTCTCTCCTATTATTTACTTTTTTAAATTAAAAACTGGTTCGAAAACATATAAAGTTAGATAAATTGTGGTAGTTATCCGTAATTTTTTCGTTCTTAAAAATTGATATAAAAATCGATCAATTTTCTTTATTATAGCATTTATAAAATAAAATACAATATAAACTAAAAAATTATAAGAAATTTCAATAGCTATAAATATTATACATCTAAAATTTTATTCATTGTATAAATTAAAAAAATAAAAGAAACTTTACAATTAAAATATTTTTCTTTTTATTAGGTTAATCGTTATTTTTGAGCAGATAAAATATCTTCTACATTAAATATAACTAATTTGTAATCGAGTAGAGGATAATTCTTAATGAATT
>OIYV01001386.1_pt1 | contig 11700 bp, 8 predicted proteins | sample 1588251 | NCBI WGS metagenome assembly OIYV01 (sample SAMN03283282) | human gut metagenome | biome: human-associated habitat; material: feces | host: Homo sapiens | place: Peru | collected 2012
AAATGGGTTGTATCTGCTTTGAAAATCCTGAAATGGGTATCTATTTCATCGAGGACCCGGACGGCTATTGGCTCGAAATTTTGCCGTAATATTGAACTATACTATAAACAAAAGGAGTTGAGAAACACAATTTCTCAACTCTTTTATGTTTATGCAAGCAGTTCATTTAATTTTGAAACTATTTTTTCTTTTTCGCCGCTTCCTGTTGTGTTTAACCTCATTAGTGGTAAGTCATATTTTGCGAAAATGCCATCTTTTAAAATATCCCTTTCGTGTTGTTTAGTGCCTTCCTTATGGAAAGCATATCCGTCAACTTCAATAGCCAATACTGGTTGCTTAGTAACCTTATTGTAAATCATAAAATCAACATGGCTGTCGGTATCGGTAACAAATCTTTTCTCATTCTCATTAAGTTTATCAAGACTTTTAAAAATTTCCTTAAGAGGTAAATGTGTAATTAGTCCTAAATTTGTAAAATGATACTCTGAAAAAATGTTTTCAATAAGATTATATATTAAATTTTCGGAATCATAATAAGAAACTCTTTTTGCTTTTTCAAGGAGCTTTTTTCTTTCGCTTCGATATTGCGAATATAAATAATCAAAGATTGAATAAATATTGCTTTCGACAACATCATAATTGTTGTATTCTATATAATTCACTAAATCGCCTATATTTGTGTTTTTGTTTTTCTCATTTGGATTTATGATTATATAGAAATTTTTAATAGCTCTTGAAACCGCTACATTTAATAAATTCTTATCATCTGAAAATTCTGAAATTTCATCATCAACAGTTGACATTATCATTACATCCTTTTCTCTGCCTTGAAATTTATGAACGGTATCAATAAGAATTTCTTTATTGTCAATATTCTTCCTAATAGCTTTAACTTGATCTCTATACGGTGTAATAATACCGATTTGTGAAGGATCAGAATCAATGCTCGGTAAAATATTTTGAGTTATCTCATCAATCTGTCTTTGATTAATATGACCTCTTGCGTGGTTGCCTATAACAGTTTTAAATACTTTCAAGGTGTCCTGCTCATCATTATCATTTGTCATTATGATTAATTGATTATCATAAAATTTTTTGTTGCAAAATCCAATTATTTTGGGGTGACAACGATAATGTTCTTTTAATAAAGTGACAGGAACATCTTGTATAATATTGCAAACAGATGATAAAAAACTATACTTTGAAAAATCATAGTTGCTATTTATGTGGAATTTGTTGAATATTATTTCGGTTTTTCTTTTATCTAACTCTGTAATAACATTTGGCAATTGTTGTCTGTCTCCAACAATAACTGCATTTTTGGCAATCGACAAAGCAACGGCACCTGTTGCGACATCTACTTGAGAAGCCTCATCCATTATAACATAGTCAAAATTATATCTGTTTTGATGTGTGCCTAAGTTCTTCCTCGATGAATATGTAGTGCTTAAAACAATCGGATATTCATTAACAAATTCCTGCGGATGTAAACTTAAATCTTTTAATTCAAAAATCTTTCTTTTTGTATTGTTTCCATATTTTTTATATAAAAAATTTTTGAATAAAACAGAGGAATGTTTAACATAATCGGCAAGGAGAGTTTTGGCGTCTACCTGATCAAGTTCTGTTTGTATTTGAGAAATCTGCAATTCTATTTCGTTTATTTTTACTTTATAGTAATTTCGTTTTGCTATTGAAACAATTATATTATCCTTACATTTTAGATATTGTCTGTTGTTTAATCCAAAGCAAAACAAAAACAGTAGCGTATTTAATGTCCGATAAATACCTTTATTTTGCAATTCAATCCTCGTCCAAAGCCTTAATAAAAGTGAAGATTTAATATTGGATTTGCATTTTATATTAGGCACATTGTTGTTAATACATTGATCTTCAAAATACGACTGCTCTGTTTTTATATCTGATAATTCTTGTTTTAGTTTGGCAGATTTATTTTGATTTTTAAAAATAGCATTTAATTGTTTAGATTCATTGACGATTGTTGAACTGATTTCTGATGATTCGTTATCATTAATTTTCCACTTGGCGATATTCGGAAGTTTACCGCTTTGTTCAGTTATGAATTTTTCTTTATTCTCTGCTTTGCCTAATGGTGCAACTAAAAATCCGTAGCCGTATTTGCATAACTTTTCATATACATTTTCAGTTGCCGAATTGTTATTTGATACAATTTCAACTGTTTTTCCTCGAATTATAAGGTTGGCAACAATATTAAGAATTGTTTGTGTTTTACCTGTGCCCGGAGGACCTTCTATTACGCTGACTTGGTTGGTGAGAGCATTTCTTACCGCCTCGGTTTGACTTGCGTTGCTGCCAAACGGGAATATAATCAAATTGTTATCGGCTATTTTATCGGATTTTCCGGCACTCAAATATTTAGCCGCAGCAGTGAATCCGCCGATATATTTTTTCATTTCGTTGTATTGCGCAGATAGAATCTTAATATCATCTTCGGTTTTAACGCTTATCTCATCGGCAATGAGACTTAAATACGAAAACACGTTTTTAGAACTATTTTCTAAAAGGCATGACTTTTCAACAATGATTTCCGATTGGTGAAACGTCTTTTCAAAATCGTCAAAAATAATATGGTAATATTGATTGTTAAATAAAGCAATATATTTAATATTAAAAAAGTTCTTATCATTGCGTTTTATTCTAACTGTTGACGGCGGTATTACAATCGGATCGCTGTACCATGCCACATTATTGTAGTTATAAGAAAATGTTTTCTGATTTGTGTAGAATGTTATATCATATTTTTTTGTAACGGAATTGTATTTGCAAAACCTGATATCTTTTGTTTTGTCTTGAAATATTCCGTCTTTTCGTATCATTATTAAATACTTTGATGTGTTCAAATAATCACCAACTTTTCTTTTGTTAAAAAATTTGACAAAGCAGTTAATTGCTTGTTCGGTAATTACAAATATAAAATTGCAGTAGTTCTTACTGTAAAATATCAAATGAGCTCTGCCGTAACTTTGGCCATCAATTGATGTAACAGAAGATAAATTTGATTCATTTGCGGGTTTGAACAAATTGTCTTCATATTGATATACATAATCAAATCTTTTTATAAGTGTTTTTATATCATATAATAATTATAAGACATTTGCCTTAATTTTCAACAAATATTACAAAATTAATAATAGCAGTAAATTTTTATTCAAAACCGCATATACTATTATCACTTGACATTATCACGGAATACCGTTATAATTTAATAAAGGTGGTGATAGCGTGAATGTTAATTATTTAGTTGCCGAAAAGCAAATTTCTAAATACAATTTATCAAAATCAACAGGCATACCGTACTCTACTATAAGCGATATTTGCAATGGGAAAACTACGCTTGAAAATTGCAATGCTAAAACCGTTTATGAGCTGTCAAAATTCTTTGATGTTTCAATGGAAGATTTGCTTTATAAAGAAAATGATGTTCGTTATGATTTCGAGGCTTTTAAGAGTAATATTCGCCATCAGCTTAAAGAATTGGGCTTCAAAAAATTCATTGTGTCTATTTTGAAAACAGATGAAATTACCGATTATATGAACAAAAAATGGTACCCTGAGGCCTTGTATCTATTGGCAATGCTTGATTATGTCAGCAGGATAAATAATATTCCTATTTGCAAAAAATACAATTCATATCGTTCTGCAAAGCTTAGTGAAGTTGTTTACCCGGCAAGTGTTGTAGCCGAGGCAAAGGTTATGAATGATGAGAGCGTTTTGAAGGATTCTATTACTAATTCTATACCCGAATTTATGCGTTTTAATATTGTTGAAAGCGAAGTGTTTGATGTTGCATAATGATATTCAAAAAAATATGGTTGACATATATCTCAAAGAACTTGCAAAGGAATTCAAGCGCCTAACAGGCAGAAAAACTTCGGCTGAAATTATAATTGTAGGCGGCGGTTCGGTTCTTCTTAATTATGATTTCAGAATGAACAGTGTTGACGTTGATGCTTTCAATACCTATGACAGTGCCATTAAAGATGCTGCTAAAATTGTTGCGGATAAATTTGATTTGTCGCAGCAATGGCTTAACGATGATTTTAAGAAAACGGCATCCTATTCACCGAAACTCAGACAGTATTCAGGATATTACAAAACTTTCAGCAATGTGCTGGAAATCAGAACTGTCAGCAGAGAGTATTTAATTGCAATGAAAATGGTATCGGGTAGGAAATATAAAAATGATCTGTCCGACATCCTCGGAATTTTATATTATCATTATAAAAATGATGATGAGATAGTATATTCGGAAATTGAACAGGCTATAATAAATTTATATGGCGATTTTAGTAGAATTAAAGACGAGGTTGTTAAGTTTGTAAAATCTGCTATTGATAACAAAACTTTTATTGATGGTTATAATTTGCAAAAGAAAAACGAGCAAAATATAAAGGATAATTTAATTCAATTTGAAGAAAAATATGAGAATGTTCTAAACGAAGATAATATAGATGATATTATAAATAAATTAAGTGAATGAAAAAAAGAGCCGAGAGGGGATACCTCTTGGCTCATTTTTGTGGTTATGCAAAGTTCATTTGATTTTGATACTATTTTTTCTTTTTCGTCGCTTCTTGTTGTGTTCAACCTTATTATTGGTAAGTCATACTTTGCGAAAATTCCGTCTTTTAAAACATCCCTTTGATAAGATTACACACAAGGTTTTAGGAATCATAATAAGAAACTTTTGGAGTTTGAAGAGTGGCTTGAGAGTAGCTTTCCGAATAGAATCAAGGAAAAAATAACTATAATTAACCTTACGGAGCCGTTCGAGTAACAGCTCCGTTTTGTTTTAATTTTTTCTTGCTCTTTCCTTATAAATCCGCAATAATCATTGCTTTTAAGCATTCTGTGTGATATACTAAACTTGTATAATTGTAACTATCTGAAAGCGAGGAAAATCTAATGGATTCTAACATCGAGCGCTGGTACTCAATGAAAGAAATATGCGAATATCTTGGCGTCAGCCGTGATACCGTACTTGATTGGATAGAAAGAAGAAATATGCCCGCAGCAAAAATCGGACGCCTTTGGAAATTCAAAGTCAGTGAAATTGACGCTTGGATGAAATCCGGCGTTGCAGCGGATAAATAATCAAATTTCGGAGGTGCAATATGGTACTTGAAAATAAATTAGGGCTTACCGATTCTGCCGAACTCGCACGAGAGGAAGAGCGAATCAGTAAAAAGAAAGCTGTTAATTTATTTGACTTTATCATTCTCAAGCTACTTTCTGACGGAACATATAAGACCTTAGCCGCTACTCATAAATATCTGTTTGAAGATATTTATGACTTTGCAGGAGAGCTGCGTACGGTGAATTTAGCTAAAGGCAATTTCCAATTTGCACCGCTTATGTATCTTGAAACAGCGCTTGAAAATATCGATAAAATGCCACAGTCAAATTTTGATGAAATAGTAGAAAAATATGTCGAGATGAACATTGCTCATCCATTTCGTGAAGGCAACGGCAGAAGCACTCGCATTTGGCTTGACCATATCTTGAAAACCGAAATCGGCAAAGTTGTAGACTGGAGCAAGGTGGATAAAGAGGACTACTTACTCGCAATGGAACGCAGTCCGATTAAAGATGTGAAGATTAAAGTGTTGCTAAAAGGTGCGCTTACCGACGAAATAAACAGCCGTGAGGTCTATATGAAAGGTATCGACTACAGTTACTACTATGAGGGTTATACAACCTTTAAGACGGAAGAATTATAAAAGATATTTTCAATACTTTGCCTTAATTCGGAGGATATAATTATTTGAAAGCAGATATAATCAAGGAAATTGCGTTGCAATTACTAAATAAAAGCGACACAAAAGCTAAAGAAATTATTAACAGTGAATATCCGTTTGAATATTTCAAGCGTTCAAAAAGAGGCGTTACAGACAAAATAAAGTTTAAACAATGTATAAAAGACGGATTTGTTGATAGATACAGCGGAGAACGATTGGTTAATCCGGGTATATTAAAAGTGATTTCTTATTACTTTCCTGACGAATTTCCATATCAGCAACATTGGAAAATGGATGCCTGCCATATTGCATATTGGGAGTTAATACCATCAATTGACCACATTAAACCGATTGCTTTGGGCGGTACCGACGGTGAAGAAAATTATGCAACAACATCAATGATGCATAACTTAATTAAAAACAATTGGACTTTAGAACAATTACAGTGGTCGCTTCATCCGCCGGGAAATATAAAAGCGTGGGATGGATTAACTCAATTATTTATATCTTTGGTTGAATCCGATAAACAATTATTAAATGATTCCTACATAAAAAAATGGTATCTTCTTTCTAAAAAAGAAGATTTATAAAATATCATTCTTGAAAAGAAACGAGGTGCAAATATGCCTGATAAGAATTGGCAATTTGAACTTGAAGAATATATAAAGCAAGGCGAACCCGACAAAGCCGAAAAAAGCGAAGCGTGGCAAACAGCCATCGGTTTGCAGGCTGTTGACGGGCTGAATACTTCTGACTATTTGTTAGACACCGCCAAAGAGCATATCGAGGGTAAAATCACAATTGACGAGGCTCAAAAGCGTATTCACAGTTACTATGAGCAGCGTTCTGTGCGCACCGAGACGGAAAATGAAACCAAAGAAGCGGACATTGTTTCGGCAAGAATTGCAAAGTTGTTAGGAGAAAAAGCGTTTCAGTTTTCTCCTGCCGAGTGGCTTTCGATTCATCGAAGGTTGTTTGAGGGCGTATTCAGTCACGCAGGACAAATCAGGCAGTACAACATCACAAAGAAAGAGTGGGTACTGAACGGCGATACTGTTACCTATGCGGATTGGAACAGTATTAAGGAAACTTTGGATTACGATTTTTCCACCGAAAAGCAATTTTCTTATGAGGGTTTGTCGGTTGACGAAGCTGTAAAGCGTTTGGCAAAATTTGCTTCGGATATTTGGCAAATTCACCCGTTCAGCGAGGGAAACACCCGTGCAACTGCCGTATTTATGATAAAATATATGAAAACATTCGGCTTTAGCGTAAACAACGATGCATTTGAGAAAAATTCTTGGTATTTCCGCAACGCTTTGGTTCGTGCTAATTATAATAATCTGCAAAAAGGCGTCCATTCCACAACTAAGTTTTTGGAAATGTTCTTTTCAAATCTTTTGTTAGATACGCATTACGAACTGAAAAACAGATATATGCACATTGATTATGTGGAGAACAATTCCCAAAGTATCAACCCAAAAGTTCCAAAGTATCAATTTGATACTTTAGACTGCACTTTAGAAGAACTTGCGGTTTTAGAATTAGTGGCAAAGAACCCAACTATAAAACAGCAAGAACTTGTAGAAGCAACCGGAAAATCGATTGCAACCATAAAACGAATTATGAAATCCCTGCAGGATAAAAACTATATCCGCCGAGAAAGTGGCAAGAGATACGGCAAGTGGGAAGTCTTAATACATTTGCTGTAACTACCACGAGACTTATACAACATTTAAAACCAAAGAATTGTAAAATATTATCCTACGAATTTCTATTCATTCAGATTGGTTCATTGGCACAATAAATGTGAAATTTGTTGATATATGCAAATATAACATTGATTACTGGAGGAACAGCATGTTCTATAAAATGATAGAAAATAAGTGTAACGAGTGGTATAGCTCCGAAAATAAATCGCTTCGCCTGAAAATCCGCAACATTTGCGGCGACGAAACGGTTTGGGAGGTGTGATTATGCCTTGCCCATTTCATCCAATTAACCCACCAAATCGTCTAAATGTGTTTATTAGTTCAGCCCAAAGGGATGAAAATGGATTTAAATGGGGTGAAGTTCGCAGAGAAGTTAAGAATCATCTTGAAGAATGTCCATACATTGTCCCTTTTATAATTGATGTTGTTGCCTCTGAAATATCATCAACTCAGCTTTTTCAGTATGAGGTTTTGAAAGCAGATATTGTTGTCATGATAATCAAGGGAGAAGTGCGTCCCGGCACATCCACCGAGTTTGCAACAGCTACTAAAAATAAGAAACCACTGTTGGTATATTTTTTAAAAGACAAAAATCCTTCATTAGAAGTTATACAACTCAGAAAAGCTGTACAGGCAGCAGATTACTGTACATATCGTGATATCAATGATTTTGATAACATCGCACAAATCGTTCAAAATGATATTATTTCGAATGTAATACGATATTATCAATATGACCATTTCAACAAAAGTGGAGTAGATACAGCTACTGTTGAACTGTCGGCGGTTGTAGAAGAACCTTCATTACCAAAGCACAGTACTCCCACCAAAACAACTATCGGCTTATTCAGCAGCAGTTATACGCATATTTTTAAACTGTTGGGCATTGACGGTGCAGATGATGAAGATACTCCTAAATCTCCACTACATACATTCGGTATAATATTGCTTGATTGGTTGGTTGCCGGAGCATCTTTTGAATGTGAAGAAGAAATCCTTAAGCTTATAGAAAATCTTAAGGATTCATACGATAGCACCGATTGGCTTATAAAGCGATGGGATGCGATTCGTTTTGTGTTGTCTGGAAATTCCGAACAAGCTTTGGCTGCAGAAAAAGAGGCTTTAACTTTGGCCAAGTCCGCCAATTTGCCTACATGGATTATCAACGATATTCTTATTGATTGTCGAAATCTTGAGGATGAAGTTCATAACCAAAAGGGCGAATGGGTGGTTGACAGTGAAGTTCAAAAAGAACTTACAAATTTAGAAACCATTGTTTATTTGCCTGTTTTGGACAGATATCTAACCGATATTTATAGCGCTCTTTCCAAAGAGGAATTTAAATTTCAAACTGCATCTCCAAATACTATTTTCTTTGGCACAAATATTGGTGGTGTTATCAATAATGTTGAAAACTATTTCTTTTCTGCAGTTTTGTATGGCTCTTTTACGCATATGGTAATTACTCGCGAAATTTTAACCATGGTTCTTTACAGATATGATGATATTACAAAAAAATGGCCTCTGTTATTGGACTGCCTAAAGATTTTAGTTGTCAAAGGTGATGCGAAGCAATTTAAGAAAATCATTGACCACAAATGGGATGATGCATATGCAGAAATTGTTTCTCATGCCGACGAAATCTGGGCGTTGACAGACAAGACGTTGTTATCGCATCAAAATTCCATCAAACAAGCTGTTATTGCAAAACTCGGTCTATACTTATCTGATTCCGTATTTGAAAAAGTTGAAAAGTTCTTGCAAACAATTGCCCCAACGATCTATTGGGGCAATTCAGAAGACTATTTTGAAAGTATTAATCAAAATATGCGTCGTCTCAATTGCGAAAGTGTTATGCGTATGCTAACAGGAATAATAGATGAACAACGTTTTCACCTTGGTGGAAAACTGGCAAGTATTATTCTACAAATGAAACTTGACAATGTAGAAGCAGAAACGCAACGTTCTTTTTGTGATGTTCTCAAGGCAAAAATATCGTTCATTGTTAAAAATGGTGGGACACCTCAAATCATCGCCGCATTAGCAAGTCAAAATCCTGAAACATTTTCTGTATTGTCTGGAGTCCCTGAGAATGGACTTGTCGGAGTAGAAAAAACTTTCTACGACATTAATATGGGCAAAGGGAATTGGAGTGAGGTTTTGACACATGAAATTGGAACAGCAAAAAATCAATTTGAGGTTAATAAAGAACCTGGGACATATACGGGTTTCTTCGAATTGCCATATGCAATGATTAAGAAGGTTATTAGAGAACACTATGATTCCTCTATGAATGAGGTAATCAAACAGCAATTTTTCCCATTGTGCACAGAGGTGTTAAAAAGTCAAGCAGTTGCAAAATTAAAAAACGATTGTATTGATGGCCTTTGCGATGTTTTGGCATTTAATACTTCATTGCGAACTAAAATGCCGAAAGAATTATCTGTTGCTATTTCTGCAATTGAAGTAGAAAAAGCGGGAACTATTTTCAGCGAATCTAAAGGTGCTTTTGCTTGTAGAGTACTTATGGTTAAAATTATCTCTGGTGCTTCCAGCAAAGAAGAACTGCTAGAATGGTGTGTCGGTTATAGCAAAAAGGAAACTAATGAAAGAATTGCTTTAGCTGAATGTATTGAACAGTTTATTGTGCAAGTATTATCCACGGATCAAATTGACGCTACAGTTTTGTCAATTGTTATGCAATGTTTTGATGATGAGCACTATGTTGTACGAAGAAAATCTTGCAATTGTTTTGTGCTGTTACTTGATACCAAATATAGAGATTTAGCTGAGCGAAAACTGTGTGAGGCTGCAATTGATCCCTCTCATTATGTGCGAAGCCAAGTTTTGAACTTATGTAAAAGCGAAAAAATAAAGATTCCTGAAATCAAAAATGAACTTATTGGTATTTTAGCAACTGATGCAAATTATGCCATTAGAATTGGTTGTGAATAGTATTAAAAACCAGGCACGAGAGGTTGACTCTCGTGCCTGTTATCATTTTGCATATTTGATTATGAGTTCATCGACACCGTCGGCGTATTTACCTTGAGATGTAAGTTTATTGAGATACTCAAGCAAGCATTGGAAGATGAAGTGGTGTTCTGCATCAGTAAGGCGAAGGTAATATTTTTGCTTTCTCATACGAAAATCAACGCACTGTTCACAACTTCCATTGCTCGATTACTGATATTGTTCATTTTCTGTACCTAGAGCAACATATCGGTTGCTTTTAGCTGTTCGATGACAACTTCTTTTTCGGCGAGTTCTTTTACCAGCCGGAAAAAAGAGTTCTTGAGCTTGCTCTTCGATGTCTGCAAGGTGGGAATGGAGTTTGCCGGAAGTGAGCAGATTATAATACAAAACTTTGCGATGGTGCTTTAAATAATTTAACCTGCGTTGTCCCCATACTCCGATATAATCGGTTTCTTCTTCCGCCGGTAAAGTTAAATTGGGCAAAAGATAATCGCCCTACTGGGTATATGTACCGCCGAATTGTTCAAATAATGTGTTATTCATAGTAAAACCTCCTTTGATACTCAAATTGTACCAAAGGAGGTTTTCTTTTGCGAATGTACGATTTATAAATTGGTAAATTTTAAGATCGTGCCAAAAATCACAAGACGATATAATTATGCAAAATAAATCTTGTCATCATTCTTTGAAAATTCAAGAAGATAATAAATATTCCGATTGAAAAATGAGCCAAGAGGGGATACCTCTTGGCTCATTTTTTGTGAACACACAACACTTATTTAAATTATGATGATTATTTTATGCTTTATTGAATTGGCTTTTCATTGAAAAATGCTTGAAAACAGTTGGTTTTTATCGTAAGCCTCAATCATTATATGATTATGATACATAGGTGCTTACGAGGGTCGTTTTTTCCTAAACCGCTATGCAAAATTCATATGTAATCGGCTGAAGTTGGTTATTTTTAGTCCAATTTGTACGCTGAAATTGCACAGTTCGTACAGGACACATTACATTGACCATCTGACCGCCGACAGAACCGGCTTGCTTAGAAGTAAGGTCGCCGTTGTAGCCTTGCTTAAGATTTACACCAACCTCTCAGTGCGTATGTTTACATATTAAAATGCACTGATTTTAGCAAGATATTCGACTAACTTGCCATATCTTGTCTATTAACTATATTTTCTTGAAAATTGCCGATAAATCGGTAATAGATTGTGATTTTTTGCTTG
>OIYV01001389.1_pt1 | contig 11678 bp, 14 predicted proteins | sample 1588251 | NCBI WGS metagenome assembly OIYV01 (sample SAMN03283282) | human gut metagenome | biome: human-associated habitat; material: feces | host: Homo sapiens | place: Peru | collected 2012
AGCAATATTGTAGAATTTGGTGGCATCAAAGATTGGGAAGGACCAACAGAGTCTGAATAATAATACGCATATAAAAAGAGCTTTCACTCTGTAGTGACCTCAAAAAGTTAGACCTTAAAGAGAAGCAGAAACATTCTTGCTTCTCTTTTTTATGCAGTATTTTCAAGCCTATATTGAACCGGATTTTTCCAATTCAATTTAAACTTAATTCGCTCATTGTTGAAGTAATAGATGTATGCTTCTATTGCTGCTTTTAATGATTCATAGCTATAGAATACATGCCCGTAATATATCTCTTGTTTTAGTATTCCAAAGAAGTTCTCCATTATTAAGTTGTCGTAGCAATTTCCTTTTCTAGACACGCTTTGTATGATTCCTTTTTCTGCTAGACGATTTTGATATTTCTCCATTTGATATTGCCAACCTTGATCTGAATGAAGAATCAAATTTGTATTGTCTGAAATCCTTATAAATGCTTTATCTAGCATATCTTCTATTTGATGAAAGTTTGGGCTTTCAGATATATTATAACTTATAACTTCTCCATTAAACAAGTCTACTATGGGAGATAAATATATTTTTGTATCTAATACATTAAATTGAGTAACATCTGTAACCCATTTTGAATTTGGCTTATCTGCTCTAAAATCTCTTTTTAATATATTAGGTGCTACTTTCCCATAATTTCCTTTATATGAGCGATATCTTCTTACTCTAACAAATGATTGTAACCCTAACTCTTTCATTAATTTATAAACCGTTTTTCTATTTAATTTATAGCCTCTATTTAAAAGCTCGTATGTAACTCTACGATAGCCATATCTTCCTTTATTTGAATGATATATTTGCTTTATTACTTCTTTAACTTCTTCATATTTGTCTAGCTTTGAAAGTTTACTAATAATATCATAATAAGTGCTTTTTGATAATTCTGCTTTTCTTAATAGAGCCGTTATTTTATACTTTTGCCTTAATTCATAAACGGCTAATGCTTTTTCTTTTTTTGTTGGCTTGTTCTTTTTTGAACTAAGGCTTGTAATTTTTTTAAGTAATCGTTCTCCATTCTTAAATCTTCTATTTCTTTTAAAAGTTCTTCATTACTTTTATCAGATTTTAGAGAAGATTTAGAAGTAGATTTTATTGATGTATTTGAATTAGTATTTTGTTTATTTTTCTTCTTTTTCACACGATTTACTCTTACTCTATCAATTGCAATATTTCTATTATTTAGCAAATACTGAGCACCTTTCTCTTCATACATTTGCTTCCATAATACAACATTTGTAGAAGAAGGCAATCCAAAGTGAAGAGCCGTCTTTTCAAAAGATAAATGGTTAGCATACATATATTCTACAACATCTACCTTAAATTTGCCATCATATTTCTGAATTGGCTTTGGTATAAGTCCATTTTTACCATAAGTCTTATACCTATTAGTCCATACTCTTATTTGTTCTTGATGGACATTAAATTTTCTTGCAGCTTCTCTATATGAATGCTTTCCATAAACAACATATTTTACTGCTTTAAATTTAAAATCAAATGAATATTTAAACATACTGGTGAACCTCCATACTTTAATATTTTTTGTCCAATATTTTTGGTTCACCTCAATTCAAAGAATATCTTGAGCAAAGAAGGAGGTGCAAAGAAGATATGAGCTATGCTATTATAAGAAATGATAAATTAACAAGAGTGGATGCACAAGGGGCATATATTCACAATGATAGAAGGTCAAAAGGTCATTCTAATAAAGATATTGATCCAACAAGAACACATTTGAATTTTTACTGTAAGAAAAATGAATTAACTTATATAAAAGAATTTGATAAAATGAGAAAAGAATACGATTTAAAAGGCACTATTAGAAGCAATAGTAATATTATGTGTGAAATGATGATAACTTCTGATAATGCTTTTTTTAATAAGATTGGTTTAGAAGAAACAAAACGATATTTCAAAGAAAGTTATAAATTTGTATGTAATTACAAAAATCTTGGAGAGAAATATATAGTGTCAGCAGCAGTACATCTAGATGAAACTACACCACATATGCATTTAGTTTATATACCAGTAATTCATACAAAAGATAAAGAAGGCAAAGATATTGATAAAATATGTTGTAGAGATTTTTGGAAAGGTAGAGATAGTTACAGACAATTGCAAAATGCTTTTCATAAATATATAACTTCAAAAGGTTTTGATTTAGAACGAGGTTTACCAGTAGAAGAAACGGGAGCAAAACACGAAAAAATTGAGGATTTAAAGAAATTGACTAATTTTGAAAATACTAAAAAAGTATTAGATAATATAAAACTAGAATTGCCAAAAACTCCAGATATAAATGATATTAAGCTAATAAAACTTAATAGAGAAAAAGTAGAAAATGAAATTATTAAACCAAAAGATGATAAAATTATGGAATTGTATCAAGAAAATTTTAAATTGCATAATGAATTATCAAAACAAGTAAATTTAGTTAATATGGCTGAAAAGTATCAAAAAGAAAGAAATTCTATACTTGCTGATAACAAAGAACTTCATAATCAAGTAAATAATATTAAAGCAGAGTATAAAGAAAAAGAATTTGATATTGAATGGAAATATAAAAGTAAAATTAAAAGTTTAGAAAAAGAAAACACTCATTTACACAAAATTATAGATAAATTCTATGAAACTGTTGATAAGTTTATAGCTTGGATTTGTCATAAATTTGGTATTGGCGAATCTAAAGAATTGGTTAGAAATTTTGAAAAAGAAACTCGTACTTTTATCAATCCAGTAGAACAGCTAAAACACGAAGAAATAGAAAAAGAGTGGGATTTGGAAAGGTAAAAAACTAATTTGTTAATAAAGACCATTTTATTATTAATGGTCTTTATTAGATATTTTGTTGATAAAATATTCAAAAAATTTTATATCATTCATATATTCTGGATGCCATTGCACTGCAATTATATTTTTATTTTCAATAGCTTCTACAATCCTATCTTCACTTTTCGCAACTACTTTGAAACCTTTAGCCACTTCTTTTACTGCTTGATGATGTAATGAGTTTATTAGCATTTGCTCTATATTATAGCAATCATATAAAAAAGATTCTTTTTCAAATTTCACATTATGCCTTTCTTCTTTAGGTACTTTATGATTTGGAATATCTTGATATAAACTACCACCGAAACAAACATTTATAGATTGTATTCCTCTACAAATCCCCAATATATGTTTATTAACATTGTTAAATGCTTTTATTATTGAAAAATCTAATGTATCAATTTCTTCTGTCATCTTATGTATTTCAGAGATAGGTTGTTCATCATAATTTTTAGGATTTATATCGATTGCACTTCCTATAACAATTAATCCATCACAGATATTCACAACTTCTTCTAAATTAGTTAATGACATTACTGGAAATAATAATACATTAAGTTTTTCAAATATATCTTTAAATTCTTTATCTATATAATATTTTTCAGAACTTTTTTCAGATAATCCATATCTTCCGAGTTATTGCTAATATCATATCCTTCTCCTAAAATTCATTATATTATTTATGAAAAATCAATTTAATTTTACTAATAATTTTGCTAAAAAATGATTCTTTGTAAGTAGCTATTTCTGTATTTTCTTTTTGTGTTTCAACATATTCGGTAGACTTTTGTCTATCTTTAAATATATTGTCAGGATTATATTTTTTTCTTAATTCTTCTTGGTATTTTATCTCATTATTGCTCAATGTTTTTTCTAATTTAACTCTTTCCACATCATCACATATAAAATCTTTATATAATACTGCCAAGATTTCTTTTGTAGTTGGTAATAAATCTTGTTTTTCTAATGGTAGTGATTTATCAATATTCCAATTATATTCTTGTGATTTATTATTTTCAAAATAACTAATAAATTTCTTTGGTATTCTAGCTTTCAAGTTTGGTTCCATATATTTTAATATTTCATTTATTTGATAAAGCGAATTTGAATATTCTATATTTTCCATACTATTCTCCTTTTTCTTCTGATTTATCTTTGTCATTTTCTCTATCAGGGTGTAACCATTTTCCTATTTTATCTCTTAATGATGAAGAACTTTTCTCTACTGTTTCTGTTCTTTGTTCTGATGCAATTTGCTCTAAAGCTTCCTTATTAGCTAAATATCGTAAATCTTCTATTTCTTGTCTATGGCGATATAATCCTAATTCTTCTAATAAATATGTTTCAACATCTTCTTGACTATGACTTTTAGCATATTCTGCATATTCTTGTGATTGAACAACTGGTACTAAAGCCTTAATTTCATCACCTTTCAAGCGACATAGTTTGTGCATACAAAGAGCATCTAAATCTTCTCTTCCTTTTGAAGTATCAAGAATTTCTAAATAAAATTTAGGTACTATTTCTCCGTTTAAGGTTAGTTTCTAAATCACTAATTTGAACATTCCAAAATTCTGCTGGATATTTACTTCCTTCAAGTATACAACTTTCTCCATGCAATCCTTCTTTTTGTAAATATTCTGTATATTCTTTTTGAAATTGTCTTGCCATTTCATCACGATGATCCACTAATTGTTTATTCATAAGGTCTTCTTGAGTTAATCGGTCTAATAATACAAATGATAGTCCTCTATCTTTAAACATAAAACTATAATCACTTGAAATTGCAACATTTCCTTTTTGCATTTCAGCATATAATGTTTTTATCAATTCACTGCTTGGTTCATTTGTAGATATTAAATCAAAATTTCCTCTACCATTAAAACCTGCATACCATAAAGCAACTACTTCAGGAGAATCTACATTGGCACCAAGTCTTGACATAAATTCTTCATTGCGTTTTCTATCATCATTATTGATATATCTATCCATAATTTCATGTCTTTCTTCTTCGGTTTTTCTCATTAAACTTGCATAATTCCATTCATCATTTGTTAACCAAACTTTTCCATCACTAAATTCCATTAAGTTAATAGCTTTAGGATTTTCAACAATTTCTCCATTAAACGGATGATTTTTATTTTTATCTATAATCTTTTTAGGTTTCATTTGTTCTGTACCTGTATAACCAGATTCATGTTCAGCATAAAAACCATATCCTGCATTAAATCCAACTAATTTGCCGTCTCTTTTTAAGACTTCTTGTCCATGATAAGCATATCTACCCATATTTATTTCTCCTTTGCTTTAAAATACTACTCGTTTACTGCATACTTTTATGTAATTTATATCACAACACTTTACTTTTTACAATAAATATGACAATTAAAGTAGATTTGTCATAAAAATTTAATATTTTTGTAATATTTCTCATTAATTTTTTTGGTGAAATGTTTGACAATTTTAATTTTAAGTAGTAAAATATAAGTAGCTTAAAAATTGACTAAAGTTCTGCAAAAGTCATATAGTTAGAAAGAGATGCAATGGAAGAAGGCATCTCTTTTGTTTTGCATAAAAAAATAAAGGAGTAGCAAATGGAAGTTACTACCCCTTTATGATTAGATATGTACTAATCTTTGCCTTGACCATTTTGTTCATTAGCCTTTGCTTCTTGTTTCTTTTCAGATTCAATAAGCATTTCAACTAACTTCAAAATTAGTTCTGCATTGGTCATATTGCTTCACCCCTTTCAAAAAGATTTCCTTTGAGAAAAGGATGTTCTCATTATACTCTATTTTCTAGCATTTTACAATAAATTTAAAAATATTTTGTAACATTATTTATTTTCTTGTAACCACTCATAAACTTCATCTTCAGTAAGTTCTCCATGTTTTAGTTTAATAATCTTTTCTTTAGCTTGTTTTTTCCAAGTTTCAAATTCTGCTTTTAATTTTTTATCATCTTTATTTTTATTTACAATACCAAACTTTTGTTGATATGTTTTTCTGTATTCTGTATATGCTGATTTTTCTTGTAACCTCTTATTATAGGAAAGTATCGCCCCTTGTTCTCTACAAGTTTTTCCATTTTCTTTTGGATAATCACAATAAATCTCATCTAGTCTTGAATTTGGTATAAAATACATTCCACAATTTTGACATTTTTTTATTGGGTAGCTATCTGTTTTTGATAGTTCCTCTAATATATCATAGCAAATACTTGATATATCATTGCTTTTATGTGTATTTACCATTGATATAAGCATACCTTCTTCTTTTAGTTTCTTTAGTAGGTCTATATCTGCTGAATTTCCTAGTTCATCATATTTATTAGAATAATTATCTGGTATAACTTCATCATTTTTTATGTATGAATATAGTTTGCCTTTTCTTTTTATAAGATATACTGCATATCTTTGTGAATGTGTAAATGGCTTTAATTGTTCATTTTCGTTTATATTATAGATATAATTAACTGCATCTGTTATTTGTTCTTGTATGTATATAAGTTGTTCTTTTAGCATATCATATATTTTTTTAGTTTCTTTTAAATATGTATTATCATCTCCGTATTTTCCCTTTAATGTAAATTTATAATCTTTATCTACATCTTTCAATATTTCAAATCCATAGGCATAAAAGAAATCTTTATATGCAGTTTCATAAGTATATAAATCGGCATTTAAAAATCTTAATAATAATAGTCCTAATTTTTCTACATAAGGGAAATATAAAGTACCTGGTTGTTTTAATCCCATATCTGTACCTTCATCTTCTTTCCACTTTATAACTCTTATTCCACCACCATTATTACGACCATTTTTATTATTATTTTTTTCTCTATCATTAAAATCATATGAGAAATCAGCTTTATAAAAATACATAGGTGTAGAATAATATTCTTTCTTTTCATCTTTGTTAAACCAAATATAAAAATCATCAAAATGTTTTATTTCTGGTAAATCAATACTCATTTCAACATTTTCCTCCGTTTCTATAAAATTCTATCAAGTTTTATTAAAAACAATTGTATTTTTTTTACAAATTGTTATTGACATTCTAATTATATTATACTATAATTAATTTAATAATACAATACTTTTTGAAATAATTATTGTTTTAAGTTGTAGACAAAAAATTCACTACAACTAATTTTTAATGAAATGGAGGTGATTGAAATAGATAAAATAAGTGAAATAACAAGACTTTTTTATGATGAACATTTAAGACCAACAGACATTGCCAAACAAATTGGTGTAAGTAAATCTTATGTAACAAAAATTATTCAAAAAGATGAGAGATATATTAAAGAAAAGGAATATAGATCCACTCAAAGCAGAGAAAGACACAAAGTTTGTAAAAGAAATTATATCAATAAAAAACGACAAGCTGACAAACAAGAGTATCAATCAATGATAATACAGATAAACAAAGATAATGAATATTTATCTACTAGAAAAGAAATATCAGATATAGACTTTGCAAAATGGAATCGTGGAATGTATGATTATGATAAGAAAAATGGCGATTTAGTATTAAAAAATGGAATTGTAACAGGTTATAATGTTTGTAAAAGAGTAAAAAATGTAGTAAATCCAAGTTGCATAAGAGCAACAGTTTAAATTAAATAAGCAAAGATTTTAGCACTTTATGAAAGGGCTATTTTTTTGACTTTAAAATAAGAGTTTTATAAGTGTAGCCGTAACTTATAAAACTTTTTATTTTTTAGAAAGGGGAATCTAGAATGATTTTGGAATTAATATTAAAAAAGTATGTGTATAGCTAGAACAGGAGGAATTGACAATGAGTGAAAAAGTAAAGAAGAAAAAAGATGAAATTGTTATAATAAACAAATTTAAAGAAATAAAAGTAAAAAAATTCAGATTAAATCTTATAAAAAAGGTAGAAAATAATGAACTTAGAATAAAATTAATACAAATGTTAGATGATAAAAAAATGATAGATTTCTTATTAACAAATGAACAAACAGAATCAAAAAATTTAAATGATTTACCTGGCACCAAAATAAGTGAAGATATAACTATAGGTATTGAACTTGAATGTTGTAATAAAAAAATAGGAGACTATCGTGGTTTAAAAAATATATTTAAATCTTATCAAATAAAAAGAGATTCATCTGTAAGAAAAGGATTTGAAATAACAAGTCCAGTAATAAGATATACACCTGAAGATATAAATACTTTAAAAAATGTATGTGAACTACTAAAAAAATATAATTTTTACACAGACAAAACTTGTGGCGGACATATTCACATTGGTGCTTCTTACTTAAATAGAAGAGAAGACTTTTTAATGCTAATTTATTTGTATACAAATGCTGAAGATATATTGTATTACATTAGTGATAAAGCAAAAACAATTAAAAGAATAGGTGTAAAAAGATATGCTTCAAAAACAAAAAAGAATTATATAAAAGCAGTTGATGAAGGACTTTTTGATGAAAATGAATTAAATGGTTCTATTAAGGATGTATTTGAAAAAGTAAATAATAGTAGGTACAAAGGAATGAATTTAAAAAACATTGGTGGTGTGGTAAAAAATACAATAGAATTTAGAATGCCTAATGGAGAAATAAACTTTGAAGAATTGTTATTAAATATAAAATTATTTGCTAGATTAATTGAAATGTCACATAAACTTAATGATACATGTATAAGTAAAGAAATAAAAACTAAAACATTACTTCTAGCTGAAACTAAAGATGAAAAAGAAAGATTAGAATTATTCTTAGATATACTATTTACTGATGAAGAAGAAAAACAAAAATATAGACAAAGATACATAAATAATAAAAAAATAGATTTAATGAATACAGGTAATTTATTAAATGAAATAAAAACTACTTTATTTGGTATAGAAAATATAGCATTTGATGAAAAAACTAAAACTTTAATTAAGAAAAGTGTTAATTAAGTGTAAAAAATTCAATATAAATTAGTAATAATTAGGTTTTAATGATACCATAGTATTGGTGAAGATAAATGAAATGTGTAGAATTAAAAGGAGTAAAAACTCTTGAAATAGTAGAAAAAGAAGAACCAGTTAAAGATGGTAAAAGAGTAATTTTTAAAGTTAATACCTGCGGAATATGTGGTTCTGATATCCATTATTGGGATATGGGTAATCCAAATGGACTAGTAATGGGACACGAATTTAGTGGTACAGTTATTGATCCAGGAGAAAGAACTGACTTAAGTGTTGGTGATAGAATTACAGGTTTACCAATAAGTCCTTGCGAAAATTGTGATGCTTGTAAAAGTGGTAATCCACAATATTGTACTGATACTTGGACTCATGCAGTTGGTCTATCTTTAGACTATAGTGGTGGATATGCAGAAGTATCTAGTTGTCATGCAAAAATGGTAAGAAAATTACCAGAAGAAGTAATAGATGAAGAAGCTTGTATGGTTGAACCATCCGCAGTTAGTTTACACGCAGTAAAACTTGCAAATATAATGGTTGGAGATAAAGTATGCATAATTGGTGGTGGTATCATTGGACTTATGGCTGCTGAATTTGCTAAAAAAGAAGGAGCTACTTATGTAACACTACTTGAAACAAACTCATCTCGTGGAGAAAAATCACTAAAATATGGTTATGTAGATGAATACTATAATGCTTTAGATGAAAAAACTATTCCTAGTCTTAAAGAAAAAACAAATGGTGGATTTGATAAAGTAATTGAATGTTGTGGTAATAGTGGAGCTGTAACTGAAAGCATGTTACTAACTAAAAATGGTGGTACAATAATTTTAGTAGGAGTATCAATGACACCTGTTACAGTACCAACAGTTATACCTGTAATGGGAGAAATAACAATGAAAGGTTCTATTGCATATAGTGAATTTGATTTTGACAGAACAATTGAATTAATAAAAGATAAACAACTAGATGTAACTAAATATATAGATGATATAGTACCTCTAGAAAAAGCACAAGAGTCATTTGAAAGGCTTACAAGTGGAAAAGATGATGCTATAAAAATAATATTTAAACCAAATATGAAGAACTAAATAAAGTTCTTTTTTTTCTATCTATTGCCCTTACAAATAAAATATAAATTCATAATATATACTAGAAATAGTAATATTTCTAGAAGGATGGCACATGAAAAATATATATAATAAAATTATAAATAGATTTAAAATTATAAACAGGAAGAAGGGTGAATAAATGAATAATTCATACATGCGAGCATATTGTAAAGTACAAGAATATAATCAAAATCATATGAATTTAGGATGTTGTTGCTTTGATGAATTAGATAACACATCAGTTGCACAACTAAGAAGTACCACAGCGCAAACACTAAGTGCAGTAAATCAATTTGTTACTTTTAATACTTCAAATAGTTTTAGAAACGCAACGGTTACTGGAGAAAGTATAACTGTTAATGAATCTGGCAGATACCTAATAAATTATGGATTTAATGCATCAGCTGGTCAAAACTCAGCTCTAAGTTTATACACAAATGGAGTAGAAAATGCTTCTACTAGATTAACAATATTAGATGCATCAGGGGACTTATCTTCAAGTATAATACTTAATTTAAATGCAGGTGATGTAATAACTATGAGAGTATCAGTTTATACAGCAAGTGTAACATTACCAGCAGACACACTAAATGCCTATATAACACTAACTGAAGCAGTTTAATCATACATAAGAGCATTTAATTGCTCTTTTTATATGCATAAACACTTTACTGTAAACTTTACGACAATTTAAAAATAAAAAAGCGATTGACCATACTTTTGTCGTATATATATTTAGGAGGCAAAAATTATGAACTATTATGATGAAATAAAAAATATATTAGTAGATAATATAATTGGAAGAAAAGTAAGAGAATATAAAAGTAATCAAAAAGATTTAGAAGGATACTATAATGTAGGAAAATTACTTATAGAAGCCCAAGGTGGAGAAGCAAGAGCTAAGTATGGTAATCAACTTATCAAAGAATATTCTGAGAGATTAACGAGTGAACTTGGTAAGGGTTATTCAATTCAAAACTTGAAAAATATGAGGAGATTTTATTTGGTATCTCAAAAAAGACAATCACTGATTGTCCTATTCATAAAATATAATATATCTTGGACATTTATTACAAAACTTTTAAAACTTTCAGATATTGATGAGATTGAATATTATATTAAAAGTATTTATAAATTTAATTTGACAACTAGAGAATTAGATTTGAAACTTAAATTAAAAGAATATGCTAGACTTGATGATGAAGTAAAAGAAAAGTTAGCTAAACAAGAAGTAGTACCAATTAAAGATACAATACCTAATCCAGTTGTATTAAATGGTTTAAAGTTTAAAGAAAAACTAACAGAGAAAATACTTCAAAAATATATAGATGAAAATCCAATTGAATTTTGTAAGTCTTTAGGTGAGGGGTACACATATGTTGATAGTCAATATAAAATTAAAATCGGAAATAATTACAATTACATTGATGTATTGTTATTTAATGTCATAGATATGAATTATGTTGTAGTAGAACTAAAAATAACAGAACTAAAGAAAGAACATATTGGTCAAATACAAACATATATGAATTATATAGACTTAGAGTTAAAGAAAGATTATCACAATAAAACCAATGGAGTAATCCTATGTAGACAAGATAATAAATGGTTAATAAAATATATAAATAGTGATGAAATAAGAATAAGAAGATTTATAACAAGTGATGAAAATATTTGTGAATATTTAGGAGAAAGAAATGAACTATTATGATGAAATAAAAAATATATTAGTAGATAATATAATAGGAAG
>OIYV01001391.1_pt1 | contig 11673 bp, 4 predicted proteins | sample 1588251 | NCBI WGS metagenome assembly OIYV01 (sample SAMN03283282) | human gut metagenome | biome: human-associated habitat; material: feces | host: Homo sapiens | place: Peru | collected 2012
TAATATTAATGCAATTAGTAAAATCTTAACTTTCTTCATATTTACCATCCTTTTTTTGATTAATTATATATTATTACACTTTGAAGCCTAAATCAATAGGGCATTTCAAGGGTTTTCGTACTTAGTAAAAATACCTTTAAATCCCTTTACGGAAACTACTTTTTTGAGTTTTGCATTTTTTACAACCTAATATGACATTTTTATATCATTTTCTTGCATTTTGTCATTTAAATTAAAAATAGTCTTCAAAGTCCTTTCTTCCGTAGATAGTAGCAGGTTCAAAGGCGATAGCGATTATATCATTTTTCTTATTCAACAAAAAACCAACAAAAGGGGTCTGTCCCCTTTTGTTGGTTTTTATTAAATATTATTTTTTAAGTACAAATTTCTTTACTAGTATTATTCCAACTCCTATTACTGCTATACTGCTTATTGCTATTATTACTATTTGCATTGGTGCTTGCTTGTTTTCTCCTGTTGGTTTTGATACCATTAATGTTTCACCCCAGAACTCATCATGTTCGTTGTATTCTTTGTTAGTCTTAGGATTTACTGTATCTAAAGTAATGTCTGTAGCTTCACTATGTACATAGCTTAAGTTTCCTGGAGTTGCTTTCATGTCTTTTCTTCCTGCTGCATTTGTATATTCTACAATTTCTCCAATGTATGTTGGATATGAAATTTCTTTGCTAGATGCTGATAATGTTGTTGTTAATTTTGCTGTTCTAGTAGAATCTACTGCATCCTTAGCTAAGGTTTCTGTTGCTTTTTTATTCCTTATAACTGTTTCTATTTTCTCTGTTTTTTCATTTCCAGCGTCATCATATACAGGTTTTCCTATCGCTTCATTATTAGCTTTTTCAAATGCCATATCTGTCTCTTCTACTAGTTTCAAGTTGTTGTTTAAATTGTCTTCTATTACGTTTACTGTAGATAATACTTCTGAATCTGTTGAGCCTTTTGTTCCTGTATAGTAGTATTCTCCTAAATATGTGCCATAAGTATTTGTTTTTCCTTTTACGTTATTCTTTAAGTTTCCTTGGTTTTTATCTACAATATCAGATAGATGTTTTGCATATTCTTCTGAGTTTAAGTTTTTATATTCGTTTATCAATGTGGCAGATAAGTAATCCTCATCGCTCTCATTCTTTATAGTATATGTGTATTCAAGTTCTACTTTAGCACCTTGTGCAAGTTCTTCTATGTCTGTTTCTACTTTCCAGAAACCTCTATTTTCTCTAGTAGATTCTATTCTTGAAAGGCCTGTTGTTATTCCTTGAATTTCTCCGTTAACTATTTTTGCATCTACTATTGGTTGTACTCCTGTTCCTTGTGGTGTTATTTTTAATCCTGTTATATGCTTCTCTAGTTTTAATTTTGTTTGTGGTCTTAAAGCTAAACCAAAGTTCATATTTGAATAGCCTTCTACATCTACCTTGACATTAACTTTTGAAGTTTCTGCACACATCCATGTTGCATCTAACATTTCTTTTTCTTTTTTGTTTATTTTTTCGCCTATATCATTATTTATTGTTGTTGAATATGCCATTACTTCTAGTCTTCTTGCTTCGTTATCTCTTGCAACAGATGATTTTTCATTATAGTTTGCTTGGTTATACAATTCTTCGTTATACTTACTATCTATTGTTGATTTATAATCTTGTCCATTATATTTTTGAACATTTGTAGTTATGCCATATGTGCTTCCATCTCCATAGATAAATCTTATAATATAATTTCCTGGTATAAAGTCTTTGAATTTGTATTTACCGTTTTCTGTTACTTCATTATTGTAGTTCTTTCCCTCGTATCCACGTTCTGTAGTTGTTTTTACTGTATTTGAACCACTTTTTGTTTCTTGCCAAATATACTCATAGTATTTTCCTTTAATTGTTTTCAATTCTATAAGTTGTACTATAACATCATTTACAGGTGTGCTATCGTCATTATTTCCATTTTTATTTACATCTTCAAATACTGTTCCTTCTATAGTTCTTGCTTCTTTTTTAACTTTTATATTAAATGTTGGTGCTTTGTCCCAATCATCTTCTTTATTATCTATTCCATTTCCTGGTACAGAATCATCATCTATTAATCCACCTTCATTTGTTGAATATTCTAGTATTTGTACAGTGTTTCTGAAACCTTCTTTTAATATTACATTTCCTTCGTTATTTTTCTTAACCTTGAATGTTAAGTCTATTTGGTTTCTATAATCTGGTCCATTTACTGATAATCCATCTCCAATGCTTGTAAATGTAATTTTTCTGTTATTTTCATCTACATTAACATTATATTTATCTGTTGGAACTATGTTATATGGTTCGAATGCTTCATCGTATGCATACTCAAACTTAGTTACAGTCGCATCATGATAACTTTGGTTTTCTAACACTACTGAATATGTTACATATACTTCTAAATTTTGTAATTTATCATAGTCTTCTGCATTGGCAGTATTATCTTCTGGGTTTACTTTGTTTGGTATAGAATCTGGTTTATAGTCATCTATTCTATAATTATAATCTGATTTATATAAGTATAATGTATATTCTGTTTTATCTGATGAAGTTCCTTCGAACGGTTTTAACTCTTCTAATTCACCATTATAAACTTGTGCATAGTCATACTTTGTTTTTTCTCCATTTATACTTACCTCAGCATAACTTACATCTGTTCCTGCTGCTAAATCAAAGTATTTTTCTAGCAATCCGCAATCTATATTTACTGTTGTCTCTCTATATGTTTCAGAAGTATATGCTTTTATTGCTGCTCCTGTTGGTTGACTTCCGTCTACATAGCTTTTAAAGTAACTTGCATTATGTTCTCCATATTCACTTCCATTTGCACCTTTCACATCTATAGTTTTAAATTTTCCATTTAGTTCATTTCTTTCTGAAGTATTTTCTTCTGCTTTTGAATCTCGTGTTATTCCAACATCATCATATATGATTCCATTATATTCGAAGTATACTTTATATCCTTCTTCTGTTTTTGTAACATCTGAAAAGTTGTATGTGCCATCAGCAGAAGTTGTTGTTGTTGCTATTATTTCTCCATCTTTAATGCTATATAGATGTACTTTTACTCCTTTTATTCCTTCTTCATTTTGATCCTTTAACCCATTTGGAAGTACTACATTTTTTTCTCCTTGTTGTCCATCTAGCCAAACTTTTCCAGATAAATTTATTGTAGGTGTATTTTTTATTGTTAATGTTACTGTATAATTAGTTTCATCTTTTTGTACCTCTACTATGTTACCATCTTTATTAACACTTTTAATTACAAGACTATTACCCTTTCTTTCTAATTCTATAACAATACTTCCATCTAGTCCTTTAAATCCTGCTGGTGCGGAAATTTCTGTTATTGTTGCTATAATTGGTTGGTTTGGGTTTTCTATTACTAAATCTGTTAGTTCTAGTTCTCCACTATCGTTTGTTGTAAAAGTACCTGAAGAATAGTTTTTTATATTTGTTAATTCAACATTAAATCTAGCTCCAGATAATTTAATATTACTATTTTGAGAATTTACTTTAAGTATTTTCAACTTATCTATTTTAACTTGGTTTTCAACTGTATATTCTATGTTTACTGTATTATCTCTAATCTCTGTAGTTATTCGATTATCATTGCATGTTGCTTTCCAAGTTCCATTTACATATTCAAAATGTATTGTTATAGGACTTTTCAAACCAACAAATCCTGGTATCGTGTTAAACTTAATGCCATACCATTTAAGGAAGCCTTTCGAAAAATCATCAACTGCCGTTTCCTCATAAATATTAACATTAAAATTGTCTGTAGAATATCTTTCTATTTCAGGGAATTCTATCATTCCATTATAATTTGTTGCCCAAATATATTTATTATAATCATCATGTATAAACGTACCACCTTCATTCAATAAAAATCTTATTCCCTGAACAGGATTTCCTGCTGTATCTGTTTTGCGTATAGTCAAATTTATTGGAGGTATTTGTTTATTTTTTATTTTTATAATACCAACACCGTTTGTATTAGAAGTAGCTACATATAAACTGTTGCCATTAATACTGTTAACTTTTCCAGTAGTTGTATTATAATTTATAGTTAATGTTACTCCATTATAAGGTAACCCTTCGCAATTATCTGGTGTTGTTGTTTCTTTAACAGTTATTTTTACAGTTCCAGTATTGGTTGTTGGTTTTAGAGTTACTTTTCCCATATATCCAGAACTTTCTTGGCTAGCATGAAGGTATTTACTTATCTCATTCACATTTTCTGATCCTTCTACTGAAATTTTTGCTCCTGATAACTTCGTTCCTTTCAAATCGGTTTTATAGAAGTTCAATTCAATTTCTGGATTTGGCTCTTCTTCTGTTTTATCAACAAGTAATAAATTTTGAGAGCCACATTTAGAATTATATATATAAACTACGGCTTTGTATGTTTTATTTTTAATATTTTCAGCGTTTTTGTACAAAGTATAAGCTTTTTTCTTACATTCCTCCTCAAGGTCTTTAGTGCGATTGTTACCAATAACTTTATTATTATCATCAATATATGCATTTTCACATTTTGCATAGTCTTCCCCGAAAACGTTTTTGGCCTTATTATAATCTTTCTTTATCCACATCCAAAGAGCAAGTTGTGTAGGGTCATTGTGCCAATAGGTAGTCATCCATTTTTCATCCCCAACTGGTCGTGTGAATCCAGAATTATTGTTAAGGATATACGCAAGTCCATTTTCGAAATCTCCGTTTTGATCCGTCAATAGTTATTGGACCAATAACTTCGAACTTGCTTTTATTTGGATAGTCGTGAGATAAGTATAAACTTTGAGCGTCTTGTATACAAAACGTATAATTGTTACTTTGCATAAATCTAATATTTAAAGAAACAGTTTTTCCTTGACTGAAGAGATCACCATAGTTAACTCCATTAACATCCGCATTGTTTCTACTCACCGCAAAGCATTTATTACCTAAAGAAGAAATTAAAACTACAAAAATCAGTGTTGCTATAATAAATATTATTTTTTTAACTATTTTGCTATTCATTTTACATTCCTCCTTTTAGTATTTTTTTATTTATTAAATAAATTCCAATTCCTAACACTGCTAGGCTTATTAATACTATTCCAATATATAGTGTTGGTCCACCTGTTCTTATTGAAATTATTAAACTTGCACTTCCTATATCATCTTCTCCTCCTAGCTTATTTCCTGGAGTTGAATCTATATCTTTTATTTCTTCTAAATTTGTAGCTGTTCCTATTTCTGCTGTATTTTCTATTGTGCCTGTGCTGTTGCTATTTAAAGTCTTGGTTAATACTAGTTTTACTGTTTGCGATTTTCCTGGTTCTATTGCTATTTTTTCTAATGCTTTATTATGTAGTAACCCTTGCGAATCTAAATACCAATCTGGGTTCATTTCTGAATTGAATTCTAACTCCTTTGGTATGTAGTCTAATATGTCATTTGCATATCCTTGTATATCCCCTTCGTTTGATACATTTATTTCGTATTGTACTAATATTGTAGATCCTGCCAATTTTTTTGCTGCTATTTCTATTTTTGCAAGAGTGCTTTCTCCAAAATCATAATTTACACTTTCTGTACTATTTGTTACTACTACTTTAGTTACATATTTTTCTAAGCTTAAATCAAATTTTGCATTTTCTATTAGTCCTATGTCTATATTCTTTATATCTGCTTTTTCTAATTTTATTGTATCTGTTACTCCCATTAGAACTTTTTCGCTGTCTATTGCTATTTGTTTTGCTATTACATCTGAATTTTCATCTTCTTTAGCATTTTCTACTTGATATTTTGTTACTGTGTATTTATTAGTATCGTATGCAAATGCTACTATATATTCTCCTTTTTCTAAGTTGCTAAATTTATATGTTCCTGTTACTTCTGTTACTGTACTTATTACATTTCCAGTTTTATCTTTTACAGGACTTCCTTGATTATCTAATAAAATTGCTACTATTCCTTGTAGTACTTCCTCGTTATTATCTCTTAGTCCATTTTTATTTTTATCTAGCCAAGCTAGCCCAGATATTGAATATGTTTTTGAATCTCCTGGATTTTCTGGTTCTTCTGGATTATTTGGATTGTTTGGATTATCTGGATTATTTGGTTCTTCTGGGTTGTCTGGATTATCTGGGTTATCCGGATTTACCCAGTCTGGATTTACTATGGTATTAACAATTTCATTTGATTCTAAGTATTTTTCTCCATTTCTGCATATTATTGCTTTGTTTGTTATATTTGCACTTTTAACATCTTTTGGTAAGTCTAAAACTCTACCTTTTATCTCTATTTTTAATGTTTGATTAATTCCTATATATCTTTCTACTTCTACCTTGTTGTCTTCATAAATTTTCTTTCCTTCTATTGGTTCTTCATCATTTATTGTACTTGTAACTTTTTCTATTGATATTTCTTTTGGAATTTTATCTTCTACGGTTATGCATTCCCCTTTTTCTCCTACATTTTTTATTTCTACAATATATATTATTTCATCTCCCTCATTTAGAGTTTTATTTGAACTAAACTTTTGTTCTATTTCCCATTTTGCCAATAAAAGTTTAGTAATATATTCATTGCTTTCGTAAGAATTACCTTTATCGTCTTTAACAATAACTGTGTTTCTTATTTCTCCTGAAGATATAGTATTATTAAATTTATTTATCTGTACCTCAAAAATTAATTCTTTTGTTTCACCTGGTTTTAAGTTTTCTATATTACCTGTTATAACATTGTTTGTCTCATTATAGCTCCAATTCTTATTATATTCTGAATCTTTTAAATAAGTGGTAAACTCTGGTATTTTTGCATCAACTATAATGTTATCTACATTTTTTTCTGATTTATTTTTTACAGTTACAATATACTGTATCTTTTCGTCGTCAATATATGTGTATACTAAATTAAGATCTCTAGATAGTCTAACTTCTAAATTTCCTTTTTCTACTTTTATATTTGTTATTGAGATTTTTGCATTTGCGCTCTCACTTTTTAAAGTTGCAGTTCCTCCAATTTCAGTTGCTCCTTCTTTTATTCTTATCATAACCTCTTTTGTTATTGTTTCATTTGGAGCAATTTTTTCTATATTCCATTTTTTACTTGTTAATTCTTCATTATCAGTAAATTGAATGTCACTACCTTGTGCATATGTAAGTTCTGTGTAAATAGCTCCTTCTGGAATATCATAACTTAAAATTGCATTGTTTAAAGTCTCTGAGCCTACATTTGTTGCTTTTATTTCATATGTAACTATTTGTCCTTCATGTAATGTATCTGTTGTGATTTTTGGTCTTATTGACATTGTTATATTATCATTTTTTGCTACTTCACCTTTTCCTGGCTCTTCCTCTTTTGCTGAATTTATTAATTTATATGTTATTTTTTCTTGTTTTGTTTCTTCATCTAATACATAATTTACATTGATATTGTTTTCAAATGTTTCTACTTCTTTTATTGCTTCTTCGTCTATCTTTATTTTGTATGCAAATTCTAAACTTTCTGCTTGCTCTAATTCATCTATTTGTATTTTAAAAGCTTTAATTTTGCTATAATCTTCTATAGTGTTTGTCCAAGAATTTGAATTTTCTTTTGCATTTTCTTCTGAAGAATAATATATATTGATGTTGTTTATATTTGCAGAAACTTCTGACTTTAATATTATTCCTTTTCCTAATGTTCCTATTATATTTGCGCTGGTTACTTTTTTACCATTGTTGTTTATTAGTTTTGTTCCTATTAAAATTTCTGAATTTTCTTTTATTGTACTTGTTACCAAATTGTTGTTTAATTCTTCTACTACATTGTCTCCAATTTTTATAATGTTTTTATTTAACATTCCTATTTTAGATATAATGTTTATATTTTTTGTTTTTTCTATAGTTTCTTCACCATTAATACATGTAGTTTTTATTTCTACATTTTTGCTTGCCATGAAATTTTCTGTTTTTATTTTTAAATCTGTTACTATTGTTGCTCCTTGTTGTGCTGTACTTGTATTGTACTTTGTTTGTTCTCCTTCTAATTCTATTTTTAATACTTTGTTTCCATTTTCATTTGTTACTATTTCTTTTGTTTTTATAGATAATTCTTTGTCATATAATAGAGAAGCATTTTCTAGTGTTGCTTCTGTTATTTCTGCCGGAAGCTCTATATTTATCATTGGATTTTTAAATAGTTTATTACTGTTGTCTGTTGTTTTTAATAAAGTTGTTATTCTTAACGTATTTTCTGTTTGGCTTGAAATTTCATTTTTATCTAGTTCTGTTTCTATTGTTGTTTTTGGTTCTAATAAGTTTGCTTCTGCTTCCTTGTTTAAGTTTATTATTTCTTCATCATTGTTGTTTTTTACTATTATATTTGTTTCTTCATTTATCTTTATTGCTTCTTCTATTTTTTCTGCATTTAATACTTTTATTGCCTTTTCATTTAATATTTCTAAATATCCTTCTTTTACTGGCTTTGTTGTTTCTATTTTTATTCTACTTATGTTTTCTTCATATGTAATTGTAATGTTCTCTTCTGTTTCATCTAATATTTTTATTTCTTTTATTAGTGTTTCTGGATTTTCTGCATCATATATTTTAATTGTTCCTTCTTTTCCTAAGATATCTAATGCTTTTGCTTTATTTATTTTTGTTGTTTTATAATATGTTGCTAGTTTTTCTGTGCTTGCTTTTTCTCCATTATCTGTTAGTATTATTTTATTTGCTATTTCTGGGTATGAAACAAATACTTTCATTTTTGTTTCGTAGTTTGTTTCTTCTCCTATATACATATTTCCTTTATATATTTCTTCTGTAATAGCTGTTTCTAATGTTGTTATTTCTCCTTGTGTTTCTAAGTTTCCTTTTGTCATGCTTATTTCTTTTTGTGCTGTAATATTTGATTCTCCATATAGCTTTATTGTGCTTTTTACTTTTGATGTGAATGGAGTTATTTGTGTTTCTTCATTATAAATAAATGTAACTATTATTTCATCTGTTACATTTTTTTGCCAAGAAATATTATTGTTTTCATCTACATTGTTTAATATTTCTATGTTTATTTTTCCTTCTTCTTCTATGTACTTATATTTGCTGTCTACTAAATTTGCAAATTCTATGCTTGTTTTTCCGTTTGTTGCTAAAGTATTTTTTGCTGTTACTTTTACTTGCTCTGGTTTTTCTTCTATTTCTGGTACATTAATTTCTAATTCTGTTGATTTTACTGGTACTATGTTCCCTGCTAAATTAGATTTAACTAAAATTTGAACTATTCTTTTATTTACTCCTTCTATATTGTAAATTTTGTTTGTTATTATTTCTTGTGATAATTCTACTTGTTCTCCTTTTATTTCTGGCATTGTCCATTCTATGTTTATTCTTTTTGTCGAATTTACGTTTGTTATGTTTCCATTACTGTCTACATACTCTCCTGTTAGATTTATTTGGCTAATCATATTTAATAAATTCAAATTATATTTTGAATCTTTACGAGCTACTATTGGTAATTCTATTGTTATGCCTTTTTCTGATGGTATTGTTCCAATGATTTTTTCAAATGTGTTTTTTTCATCTCTTAATTCAAAGTTTGAATTTGAAAATTCTATTTTTGAGTTTTCTAATTTTCCTCCGCCTTGTACGCTTAGTGTTACATACAAACTTAAGTCCTCTTCGTTTATGTTTTTGCTTATTTTATTCTTGCTTCTGTCGTTTTTGTCTAGATATGCAATAAAGTTTACGTTCTCTAAATTCGTTTTGTTGTCTTGGCTTTCTAAGTTAGTATCTACTGCATATGATTGGAAAGCTCGTCCTATGTAAGATCCGAAGCATTATGAAATTAGCAAAAGTTAGTGTGATTACTAATAAGCTTGCTAGCACTTTGCTTGCTATTTTACCATTGTTCCCTCTAAATAAATTATTAAACATAATTAGTTCCTCCCATAAATTTATATAAATATCGACTATATTTGTGTTTATATAGCATTATTTTTGCATTTTTATTGTATATTGTCAACATGTGTTTGTTCTTATTAAATAATATATATTATACACGCACATACGGAAACACAAAAAGTGAACTTTATTTTATAAAAATTACATTTTTATGACATTTTAATATAACATATTTTTTGCTTAAAAGGCATAATCCACCTATATACTTTATTATATACGCTTATGTAAACTTTTTCAAGGGATTTCCTTAAGATTTTAGTGTTTTTTTGGAAAAAAATTACTTTTAGAATAATAGTTAGATAAATTGTAATTTGTTTAGTTGATATGAGAGGTGTGATGTTGGAAGAAAATCATAAAAAATAATTGTAATTTTTGGGCAGACACAGGGTCTACCCCTACAGTCATCATAATTTTTTAATCATATGTGCAATATATTTTTTGCTAATTTGCAGGTCGCCGAGGGCGGCGACCCCCTACAGCATTTGCAATAAATCCGTTTTTGGGCGTATGCAATACGCCCCTACAAATTTCCCCTCACACTTCGCACTTCGTGAAATTACATTTTTATGAAATGAATTTCTTTATTTTAAAGCATTTTTTATTTTTATTATATGGTCTAGGGTTTGCATATATCCTTCTTTATAACAGAATTCTAGTTTATTTATGCTAAATGGTTTTGCATCTTTTAAGTCTAGTTCTATTACATAATCGCTTATTCTAACCGATTCTCTTATAAGGTTTTCTGTCATTAGATCTAATGACTGCATTCCTATATTATATATTGTTTTTTGTTTTCTTGGGGTTTTTAATTTAAATCTTATAGAAATTACTTTGTCTACTCCTAATTTTTTACATTCCGCAGATGGCAAATTGTCAAAAACCCCCCCATCTACAAATTGAAATTCTTTATATTCAAATGGAGCATACATTATTGGAAATGTAGAACTTGCTCTAACTGCTTTTCCTATTTCTATTTCGTGTATGTATTCTTCTCCTTGTAAGTCTTTACTATTTGTAAATATTATTTCTCTATCTGATATTAAATCGGTTGCTGGTATGGATATTGGTAATTTTATATCTTTTATATTTTTAATATTTTTTAATTTTCCTGATTCTTCTATTGCTGATTCTATATTATAGCTAGAAGTTATTCCTCCTAGTTTTATTCCTCTAACTTCTTTTATATTTCCAAACACATACTTAGGGGATATTGCCATTACAGATTTAGCAAAGTAATTGAATAATTTAATCATTTCTTCTGCTGAATATCCCATACCATAAAGTGCTGCAACTATGCTACCCGCAGATGTTCCCGCCACAGCATCAACTTTTATTCCATTCTCTTCTAAAGCTTTTATTGCTCCTATATGCGCAGCACCTCTAACGCCACCTCCTGCTAATGCTAAACCTATTTTCATATTTACCTCCTATATTTTTTCTTTTTTCAAATTGTAATTCACCCGAAAATATTTATTGAAACACGCTTAATATCATTTTTTCGGGCAGACACAGGGCCTGCCCCTACATTTTTATCAATCATCATGATATATTCGAGTCGCCTAGATCGGTGCCCTACAGCGTTTGCAAAAAATTACATTTACGATTCGGGACAGTCCCCTTTTGTCATTCGACAAAAGAGGACAGTCCCTAGAATCGTTCACATTATCTTTTTGCTTTTTCCATATTGTATACAATTTTACCAATAATTTTGTCTGGTACTA
>OIYV01001396.1_pt1 | contig 11647 bp, 6 predicted proteins | sample 1588251 | NCBI WGS metagenome assembly OIYV01 (sample SAMN03283282) | human gut metagenome | biome: human-associated habitat; material: feces | host: Homo sapiens | place: Peru | collected 2012
GGCACCCTTTCACTTAGTCCGAGCTAAAGCTCGACGCGAACATTTTCCATTAAATAATTTAAGAAATTCTAAGATTACTCCAATTACATTCAAAAAGTTTAAATTCATATAATAATAATTTTGAGCCAGAGTGAAAGCGCCTTATTTTCTTGTATTAGATTTTCTTTTTGAATGTAATGAAAAGACATTAAATAAAATTTAAGTGTTATAGTGAGAGCCAAAGCTTGGACATCAACTGAACTGTAACATAATTATTCAATTTTAAAAGTATTTTTATTGAATTTTTTGTCGAAATACGATATATTATTTATATTGTTTTAATAGAAAGGAGTCCATGATTTATTTAGTTTATTAAATAATCATATAAAAAAATGAAAATAAAAAAAATATTTATTATATTATTATGTACATTTTTAATTTTAATTCCATTTGGAAATGTTCTATCAGCTGATATTGTAAATCAACCTTCAATTAGTGCAGATGCTTCTATTGTAATTGACAATAAAACTAATAAAATCCTATATAGTAAAAACGAAAATAAAAAAATGTACCCTGCTAGTACTACTAAGATTTTAACAGCAATTCTTGTTATTGAAAATTCAAATTTAGATGATTTAGTAACAGCAAGCTATGATGCTATTATGTCTATTCCAGATGGTTATTCAACAGCTAATATTCAAATTGGTGAACAACTTACAGTTGAACAATTATTAGAACTTTTATTAGTTCACTCTGCTAATGACGCGGCTAACGTATTAGCAGAATTTATTGGAGGTTCAACAGACAGTTTCGTTTCTATGATGAATACTAGAATTAATGAATTAGGATTATCTAATTCTCATTTTACTAATGTTTATGGTATGCATAATGAAAATCATTATACAACTGCTCATGACTTAGCAATAATTATGAAATATTGCCTCAAGAACGATACATTTAGAAAAATCTCTGGTCAAGCTTCTTGTTCTATCCCATCAACTAACAAATATGGCACTAGAACATATAATTCTACAAATGAACTTTTAATTCCAAATAGTTCATCTTATTATAAATATTTAACTACTGGAAAAACAGGATTTACTTCTCAAGCAAAAGAGTGCTTAGTTTCTTCTGCTTATAAAGATGATTTAGAATTAATTGGAGTTGTACTTGGAAGTAATAATCGATTTTCTGATACTCGTGCTATATATGACTTTGCATATTCTAATTATTCTATTAAGATTATTGCAAATGAAGGAGACATTGCAAGTAATATAACCATCTCTAATGCAACAAAAGAAACCGAAAGTCTGAATCTATTATTAGATGAAAGTATTCCTGTACTGATATCTAATTCTCAAGATATTTCTGAAATTTCACCTGAAATAATATTGAATGATAATATTTCAGCTCCAATTGAAGAAGGCTCTATTTTAGGTAAAATAAAATATACAGTAGCAGGAGTTACTTATTCTACTAATATTATCGCTGAACATAATGTTGAAAAATCTAAATTGCCAGTTTATATTTTGTATTTAAGTATTGCTTTTATATTTATTATAATTTGTTTTATTTTGATTTATAAAAAAAATAGTAAAAAAAAGATTTAAGTTAAAATTATAACTTAAATCTCTTTTTTAATTTTTTGCTTATTTTATATAATGTTTTTTTCTCACTATATAACTTACTCCTGCAATTGTAGCTCCTACTCCAACAGATGCTATTATAATCCAAAATGCTACTGAACCTGTATATGGTAATTTAAATGGTAATTTTTCTAAAACTCCTTCATTTTTATTACTATTGCTATTGCTTTCCTTTTCTTTCACAATTTCATTTATTTGTCCAGTTACAACATTTGAAATATTAATCTTACTTAAATCTGTTTTATTTCCAGCTGCATCTTCTATATTTCCTGTTATATTATTGATGGTCATTTTGCCAATATCTTTTTCTGATATTGTATATGTATATATTATAGAATTTACATATTCTCCTACAGTATAGTCGCTTTCTAAATTTCCTTCTGCTTTGTTTCTTCCAAATTTAATATTTATTACAGGTACTTCTTCAGCTGCTATGTACTCATTTCTGTTTTTCATATTTTCATCTTCAAAAACGACTTTAATTTTAACTTTATCTCCTGCCTTATAATTTTTTCCTTCTTCTGCCATTATATAAATTGCCTTTATAGTTGATTTTGAATAATCAATCACTATTGGCTCATCCATATTTTCTTCATTCATTACTGTCAAATTTGCTTCATTTCCTGATAAATCTCTACATCCACTTACTTGGATTTCAAGATATCCCTCTTTTATTTTGTCATTTATTTCTAAACTAGCTGTATACTCTTTGCCACTACCTTCTACTGTAGCCACTTGTCCTCCCATTGTAACTGTTGGCAATTCTGCTAAATCTTCATTTGAAGTAATATTAACTTTTACAATATCTCCTTTATTTAAATAATAGCTATCTTTCTCTATCTCTGGAACTACTGTTATCTCTGGCGCTGTAGTATCTGCTATAACTTCACCAACTAATAAATTTATTCCGTTTGGAACTGTTTCTAAATTGCCTGTTAATTCATCTGACATTTCGTCTTGCTCTGTTACATCATCTCCTACAAATGCTTTAGTATTGCTAGAAATATATTCTTCACTTAGTTCTTTGCTTTCATCTTCTGATTCATCATTAGATGAAACTTCCATTTTTTCATTTTCTATATCTATATTTTCTTCTGTTTCTTCAATAGTAAAATCTTCTTCTTCTTCATTATTAACTGTTAATATAGTATCCATTTTACCAGTATCATCTGTTAAATTTCCATCATTTAGTCCTACTATTTTTAATATTCCATTATCTCCTTCTTGCACTTCATATTCGTATCTAATAGCTGTATTATTGTCTTCAAATCTAATAAATTCTGGATTTTTAACACTTGAATTGTTACCAAATTCTAACTGTAGTTCTGGTACATTTCCTTTTACTTCTTCTGAAAATGCAATCTTTATACTTATTTTTTCCCCTTGTTTATATTCTTGTTGTCCTTCATCTTGATCAATTGTAACTTTTTGAATAGTAGGTATATTTAATGGCTTTACATTTACTTTTATTGTCTCTTTAACATCTTCATTTGTTGGGCTACTTATTTCTATAGTTGCTTCTCCCTCTGAAATAGCAAGTATTTTATATGCTCCTGTCTCTTCATCCTTATACATTCTTGCAATATCTTCATCTGATGATGTAATAATTGGTTCTTCTGTTGCATCTATTTCTCCTTCTATATCTTGACTATTTGCACTTGATTTTAGAAGTTTAGATACTGAATTTGCAATTATATATTCCTCATCTTCTAATGATTCTTTTAGTGTAATATCTTGCTTACTTGTATAAATTTTAGTAATAGACTTCTCTACCTTTACATCACATTCATCACTTATACCATCGATTGTAACAGTTACCTTTGCAGTTCCTTCTTTTACAGGTATAACTTCTACATTTCCATAACTATCCTCTTTTAATTTTACAATATTTTCATCTGAACTTTTCCACTCAGCGTCTTTATTATCTAAATTTGTGTTTACTTTTAAATATGTATATTTATCCGGTAAGTTAGACAAATCATAGTTTATTGTATTTTCACTTAATTCAACATATGCTTTATCTATAATTTCAATATTAAATCTAGCTGTTTTATATTTATTATCTTCACTATTCTCATCTAACATGCTACAACATATAACTATTTTACTACCTGTTACAGCATTTTCATTAACTTTAATATTAGCACTTCCATCATTATTTGGAGTAATAGTTACCGTATCTGCTTGCCCTTCTGCATACCATCTAATTTTATTTTGAATATTTTCGTCTTTAATGTCTTCATAATTATTATCTTCAAAACTATTAAACTTTAATGTAAAAACATCATTTTTATACATTCTATTATAATTATTAAAGCTCATTTTCTGAATGCCTGTAGCATCAACTACATTTAATGAACCATCTCTGTTAATATCTCCTCTTTCTTTTTCTTCTTCTGTAAATTGAACCAAGTTTACTATTGCTCTTTGTACCTCAAACGAATCCACCTCTGTAATAAATCCATCTTTGTTAACATCTCCTAAAATATTTTTGTTTACTTTCTTTGCAGTAATTACTTCAAATCCAGTAGTAATATTATTTTTATCTATTATTTTTAATTTTATTTCTCCCACTTTTTCTTCTTCATTATTTTCATTTAGGTATGTTACTTTTATTACCACACTACCGTTTAAAGCTGATAGTTCATTTTTTGATTTAATTGAAATTCCATCTTGACTTTTAGTAACATTTACTAATTCTTCTCCTTCAGTAACAGATAATTTTAAATTGTCAATTGAAACTAATTTATTTTTATCGTCATATACCTTAAATGTTTCTGAACTTCCTATTTGTAATGAATTTACTCTTTTATTTATAATAACTTTTAAAGCTGTTAAATCATTAGCGTCAATAGTATCATTTCCATCAACATTAGCATATTTTTTTTGATCATCTGTAAGTTCTTGTAATTTAGATAAATATCTTTGTAATAACAAATAGTCGTATTCATTAATATATCCATCTTGATTTATATCTCCTGCTATAGCCTCATCCTTTACATTTTTATCACTTGCGAAATATAACTTATTTGCTTCACTATTTCCGTAATATAAATAAATTCCATTTGAAGATTTATTACTTTCATCTATAATAATGTCATCTCCCAAGTTTCCTGATAAGTTTTTATAATTCTTTATCTCTATTGGTATACATTTATCTACATAACCAAATGCATTAGCTGTTTGTAGTATATAATTTGAATCTAAATATGCATAATAATGATATATTTCACTTTTATCTTTTTTATTTTTGTTCTTTAATCTAGCAAAAGTTGTTTTGTGTCCACATACATATATTTCTGGATTTTTTCCAAGTTTCTCTTCTGTTGTTAAATCTATTACTATTTTTTGATTTTGGTATATTGTCATTTTTTGTTTATCAGATGACAATTTTCCTCCTGTTATATTTATTTCACTTATTTCAGGATAACTACTATCGAAATAAACTTTATTTTTTATAGTATAACTTGTAGCATTTCCCCATTTATCTGATAGTCCATATATTTCTATTACATAATCTCCATATAAAGTCCCTGTTCCAAATTTATCTGTTATTGGAATTTCTATAGAGAAATTGGTTTTATTTCCTACATTTATTGTACCAGTTTTTAAATCTGTTCCATTAATTTTTATTCCACTATATTTTGAAACTTCTTCATGTGCTTTAAGATTTAATATCAATTTGTCTCCTACTTTTACTGCACATTTATCTTTATCATAAATCTTATCATTTTTCTTTATTTGTAAACTTTGTATTTTAGGTGGAGTAGTGTCTACTTTAACATTCTCTTCTATCTTTCTCCAATTTCCTGCTAAATCTTCAACTTTAATTGTATATTTTCCCGATTTAGTGATTTTATATGTTTTTGAATATGCACAATAATAATCTTTTTTATTACAACTATATATATTAGTTCCATTTACTGATATATTTTTTATAGCAACATTATCTTTAGCATATACTGTTAAATACTTTATATTTTTACCTATTTCACTTCTATAATTAGTAGTAAAAGTTGGATGTTCTCTATCTATTCCTTTAACTTCTTGGTTCAGAATTAAATCTCTTAATCCTGGATATGTTATCTTTATAGTATATTTTCCATTTTTAGTTACTGGATACTTTACTTTATTATTTCCTACATAATTTCCATTTACATAAACTTTAGCATTATTGTAATTAACATTTTCCCCAAAAGTTGGATAAATTTCAATATATTTTATTTGTTTCCACCCACTGGTAGTGCTTGATTTATATGATAGAGATATATTATAATAAATTTGATTATTATTGTTGTTGTTATTGTTATTGTTGTTATTATTGTTGTAGCTATTATTATTTGGATTAGTACTTGCTTTGATTCCTGACCAATTAAACATTACATATGATCCTTTAAATGGTGAACTTGACGTACCTGGTATTCGAACCATTGCTTTTTCTTTTTCTTTTCCTTTACTTTTAACTGTAACTTTTTTTCCAGATATCTTGACAATATTCTCCTTATAATAAGTAGGTGCTACAATATTACCATATGATTTCACAAATATATCTGGCAATGTACTATTTCCTGTATTTCCTCTTTTTATTGTTCCTAAATATTTAGTTATTATTTGGTGTTGTAAATTATATCTAGCATCATGTACAATACCAGCATTTATGCTTTCAATATTATTTTTACTTAAATCTATATATGTAATCTTTCTTAAAGCTTTCCTTCCAGAAGAAGTCATAAATCCACTTGTTCCAGATATTTTACAATTAGAAAAATTTAATCTTCTTAAATTCGGCCATTTTGAAAAATCAGGTAATGTAGTTATTCCTCCTATATTTAATCCCGAAAAATCAAACTCTGTTATCTTTTTACAATAATATACATATGCTGAATTCCATGCTCCTCCAACGTCTTCGTTAAAATAAAATGATGGTATGTCTATATAATATAATCCTCCTGAAGTAGGTGTTGGCGTCCTTACTGCATTTTTACATTGAGTCCAATATCCTTTTCCATATCCAGTATTCTCCATAGTCCTTACTATACGCTCTAATATTAATCTACTTGATGAAGTAATTCTTGTAACTCGATCAGATGGAGCTTGTGACCTCGCCAATCTTTTCTCAATTGGATTAATTGCTATTTGAGTAATACTAGTTTTATCTTCTTCATACTTAGCATCTTTTATCTTATTTGTTATACATACTAGTCCAATTATCACTTCTGCCGCCAAAATAATAAATAAAAAATTTAATACTTTTAAAAATTTCCTAATTTTCATAATACTATCCCCTTTAATGTTATTAATCACTAATTTAAATTTACTACATTATTATTTTAGTTTCAATAGTAACTATTTCTTAGTTCAAGAATATTACAATGCATTACTAGAAGATTCCTTGCGGATATTTAAAATATAAACACCACATTCTTTAATATTTTATTTTTATTACAATTTGATTACATGCCATTTTATTTACTATTTTATACTGTAATTAGTTCCTTTATTTTATTAAATTTATTTTCTCCAATGCCATTTACCTGTTTTATATCTTCTATTAATTTAAACTTTCCTTTCTCCTTTCTGTATTCTATTATTTTTAAAGCTGTTGATTCTCCAATTCCAGGTAAAGTTTCTAAATCCGTTTTAGTAGCTGTATTTATATTTATCTTTAACTTTTTATTATTATTACTTTTTATCTCATTACTTTGTTCTACTGTTCCAGAATCTATATTACTTTCTACAATTATAGTTGACTCTTTTTCTTCTTTACTTGGTATATGAATTTTCATCCCATCTTCTATTATATATGCTAAATTTATATTTGTAATATCTGCTTCATCTTTTAATCCCCCAGCTTTATCTATAGCATCTATAATTCTGGAATTATTTTTCAATTCTACAATTCCCTCTTTATTTACGGCTCCGCTAACATGAACAATTATATTTTCGTTTTTTTCTAGTTGTTGTTCATTAGAATTATTTTCAATTTGATCATTTGTTTTAATCTCTTCTTTTATTTCTAAATTTTGTTCTTGATTGTTTAACCACTCTTCTTTTCTATCAAAAATAAAATAGTAACTAATTATTGCAACAATTGCTACAATTACTATTAATAGAATTTTATTTTTTTTATTGAAATCATTTATTCTTATATGTATCTCTCCTTCCTCAGAATAATTTAGCAAACCATATAATTTATATTAATCTTATATTTTTTCTTTGGCTTTTTTTATATAACCACCACATTATGTGCTTTATAACTAATATTTATTAATTTGAATTTTAGTAAGAATTTTACTTGAAATAAATTTGATTGAATTAAATTTATTATAGAAAAGATAAGTATTTCAAATTGTTATCTTATCTTTTCTATAATAGTATATTGATTGTTAATAATCTTTTCCTATAATAATCGTTACATCTACTTTGCTTGAACTTGATTGACTATTTTGTATAACCCCTGTACCTAATACTTCTTTCATGTTTTGTAATAAAGTATTGCTTACATCTTTTTTATCTATAATAGTTGTTTTAGAAGTTGAATTAGTAGTTCCAGTTCTAGTAACTTTATAACCTGCTCCTTCTAGTTCACTTACTGCCTTTTGTAGTTTTTTACTATCTCCGCTTCCATTTAATATTTCTATTTTAATATCACTTTTTTTATTTGATGTTACTGTATTATTAATAGTACTATTAGTTGAAGTATTTGAAGTCACATTATTTGTTGTAGTTTCTGCATTTTCAGTTAACTCTTCTGTATTATCTCTATCATAAAATAATTCCTGTATTAATGCTTGTGTTGCTTTTTTATCATGTATAAATACCCATGTTCCAGATGTATTTTTATTAGTATTGATTCCTGGTAAACTAGCTGTTAATAAATCATCTGTATTAAACTCTACTGCATATGGGACATAATCTTTTGCAACTTCAAAGTCTATATTAGTTATTACATATTCTTTTGCAACTTCTAAAATCTCTCCAATTTTAAATATATTTTCTGGTTTTGCTGTTTGTTTTATAACTTGCATAATAAATTCTCTTTGTGTTCTCATTCTTCCTGTGTCATTGTCACCATATTCTTCTGGATATGAAGTACCATCATTATTATGTCTAAACCTTACTAACTGTTCTGCTTTATCTCCATCTAATTTTTGTTCTCCTGCTTTTAAATGAATGTGTAAATTCTGTGATGTATCATCATAATTCATATCAATTGGAACATCAAATGTAATACCTCCAATTACATCTACTAATTTAATTAAAGCTTCTGTTTCTACTACTACATAATATTTAATATCTAGACCTGTTATTTCATTTACTGCTTCTAAAGTTTCATCTGGTCTATGTTTTCTACTATACAATGCATTTATTTTTTCATAAGCTGTTGCTTTAGCTGGAGTTTTCCCAGTATATGTATCCCTTGGAATAGATAATAATGTAGCTTTTTGAGTATTTGGATTATAAGAAGCAACTATAATAGTATCGGTTAAATCTACATTTTCTTGATCTGTACTAATACCTAATATTAGGCATCTAAATTCTCCTAAATTTTTCTTAGTATTTTCGTCATGCCCTACCACTGTTGCTAACATTCCAGACATTCCGCCTCCATTTTTGTAAACTTTATATGCAAATACACTTCCTGCTATTAATATAATAAATAGCATTATAAGTAAAACTTTTTTCCATACTTTTTTCTTTTTCTTATTTGTTGTTCCTTTTTTTTCTCTTTTGTTAGAATTACCTTTTTTCAAAATCGCTCACTCCTAAAATTTTATGTTATAAGTATAACAAACTTATATATAAAACGCAATAAATTTACAAAAAATTCACAATAAATAAAAGCAGTATAATTTACATTCTTATAATCTTTACTGAATTTACTTTTTAATAGTAACATAAACTCCAACATTAACAAAAAGAGATTGAGTCGTAACTAATACCCCAATCTCTTATTTTATAGTATTTTTTAGAAAATATTATGTTTTAAAAAACACATTTAATATATTATAACTACTCATTGTCTTTGCTAAATACGATTCTTGCATAGCATTATCAAGTGCTCCATTTGGATTAAGTGTTACTACTAATTGTATTACCATTAAAATCACATAAGTAATAATAATTCCTCTTAATAATCCGTACAAAACTCCTCCTATTTCATTAAACTGTTTTATAATTGGAAATTTTGCTACTTGATTAGCTAACGAATTAACTAGTAATAAACAAATTTTAATTATTATAAATAACACTATTAATGTTATTCCATATATAATATTTATTGATAAACTTCTAGATGTATCTGGTAAAAGTCCATTTTTTGCACTTTCTATAAGTTTACTTGAACTATCTTTACTATCATCATTTTTCATAAACTCTTCTATTTTGGTTTGTATCATTTGTTGTAACTTTTCATCTACTGTAGTATTATTAATTATTATATTACCAATTGGTTTATATAATAATAATGTTACAACCATTGCAATTATAAATGCTAATATATTTATTGCCAATGAAATTAATCCCTTTTTATAGCCAAAAAACGCTGAAGCTAATATAAATAATATAATTATTATATCAATTACAATTCCCATAATTTATCCCCTTTTATAAGTTTATAATTTCAATTTTATCTCTATAGATAATTCCGGCTATACTATCTGAAACAACAATATTAGTGATTTCTTGATTTGCCACATATCTCTTTACAAGCCATCCATCTGTACTAATGAACTCTACTTCTGTTCCTAAATTAATTGCTATAATATTTCCATATGTATATAATTCTTTAGTAACAGAACTTGCTGTATATTGCTTTATTTCATGATTTTCAATATTTACTATATTTACTAAAGAATCTGCTGTAAATAATCCCGAAGATTTTTCTTCAATCGAACATGCTCTATTTACTAAATTTACTGATTGAAATATTACTTTTTTATTTTGATTATCTATTAGTGTTATATCTTCTCCGTTCTCTATTTGATGTATAGAGTCTGTATACATACAAACTAGCTTATTTTTATTTTGATATTTTATATTAGTTATTAGCTTATTTTCTTCTCCCTTATATGTATTTTCTAATGAATTAGTAGGATCAGTACTTGCCTTATCTATTGATATAACTTTTATACTAGATTGTATCATAGTACCTGATGTGTCAACTTCTGCAATTGCTAAATACTTATTATCATTTGAGATGCTAACATCTACTGCTCTTGTTGATGATAGATATGTATTAAACAATTCTTTTCCTTGAGGATTATATGTTTTTATAACTGTTTTATAACTTGTATCTACTATTACTACTGCTACATATCCATTTTTATTAACATGTACTTGTGAAATGTTTCCTTCCACTTCCGCTTCCCAAGCTATGTCTTTATCTGAAATTAAATAGACTTTTTTCCCTTTGTTTTCTGCTATTGCTAAAAATCTATTTGCTGAACCCCAAATAGGATTTGAAATTTGTAAATCAAGTGTCTTTTCCTGACTTCCTGTACTATTATAAATTGAAAATTTAGTTTTATTTAAAATACCTATATATTTATTAAAAGCATAAATATTAGAATCTTGATTCTCTTTTAAATCTATTGTTGCTACTTTATCTTGTAATACTTCTTTTCTAAATATATTTTTATCAATCCATTCTCTTGCTTTGTCATTAGTACTATATAGCCCAATTGTTATAATTGCTATTACAATAAATACTATAATTATCGTTAAAATAACTATTTTTTTCTTATTAACTTTCTTTTCCTTATTAGTTGCGTCTATCCAAATATCTTTCATTTTATATTTTCTCCTTGGTTTTTATTAGTTAAGTTATATCAGTTTTTCATGTTTTTTTCAAGGTTTTTACGAATTTTTTAAGTTTCAAAAGTTACAGTTCAGTAAGAGATGATTATGTTGTCCAAGCTTTGCCTCCAACTATAACACTTAAATTTTATTTAATGACGTTTGATTGGAATGAAAAATAGAAAATATTTTACAAGAAAATGAGTAATGTTCACGGGCAAAAT
>OIYV01001401.1_pt1 | contig 11622 bp, 10 predicted proteins | sample 1588251 | NCBI WGS metagenome assembly OIYV01 (sample SAMN03283282) | human gut metagenome | biome: human-associated habitat; material: feces | host: Homo sapiens | place: Peru | collected 2012
GTTACTAATGAACAATGCGGTAGCTGCTGTCAATTTAGATAATTTATTATTTTAAAGAGCATATGCTCTTTTCTTTTTAATTTTGTGCTAGTAGTGTTATAATTATAGAGAGGTAATATGTTATGGATGAAAAGATTAAAAATATATTTGATAGATTATCTAAATCTAAATTTAGAAGTAGTTTTCATTTAAAAGATAAGGATATATTGTATATAGAAGATAAAGGTATTGATAAAATAAGAAACCATGCTTATGATTTTGTTACTAAAAGACTTGCTGATACTTCTAATGTTACTGATGGTAAACAAACGCCAATGAAAGGTCATCCGGTATTTATTGCACAGCATGCTACTGGTACATGTTGTAGGAGCTGTTTAGAAAAATGGCATCATATTAGGAAAAATAAAAATATGACTGAGGATGATATTAAATATGTTGTTGATATTATTATGTCGTGGATAGAAAAAGAATATAATAATTATAAAAAGACCACTTAGCGTGATCTTTTATTTTGTTCGTATAATTTATCTATATCTTTATATATTTCTTCTGTACTTGTGGCACTATCTTCTAATGATTTTTTTGTAAGTAAAGTAATTTTATCTAGATTCGACATTGTATATATAAATGAATATATATTACTTTCTATAGTGTTTTTAATATTGTTAGGATCACCAAATGGACCAATAGGGTTGCCTCCCATAGGAGATAATTCTACTAATATATTACCGGGATATTTTTGCCTTAACTGATCATTTACACTTATTGCTCTGCCACTTTGGCCTTTTACTATGTCATATTTACTAGCATTTTTTATGGTGTTTTCTTGATAAAACTTACTTAATATATAATTATAACTTGTTATAAATTTATCATCATTTTCTGGTCTTTGATATATTAGTCCTCCAACGCTATGATAATTTAAAAAAATGGTACAACTATTTTTTAATTTATCAAGTAATTGCTGTAATGAAATTACTTCTACTTCTTGAGTGAAGTTTTTACTTTGATTATTTCCTGGATGACCGATAGGAGATGGAATATCTGCTCTTATATTGTTATATGCTATAGTTTTATTAAGTGTTCCTTCTTTTTTTATATTAATCTTGGTATTGGCATTTAGGTCAATACCATTTCCATTGCTTGCCCAATCGATGATACTGCCTTTGGGATGATGAATTAGTATTTCACCAACGCTATCTTTTAAGATGCTATAACCTTTTATTGAATTATTATTTATTTCTTCAAATATTTTTTGATGTTGCTTAAAAGGGTTGTCTCTATTTATTGTGTCGTTGCGAAAGGCTTTATAGTAGTCAAAACAGAACTTTATTTTTTCACTGTCAGTACTATTTTTTCCTAATCTTTCTTTTATTGCGGATGATATTACAACATATCCTTCTGGATTTAATATTGGAATAAAGTGTATTGTTAAGTCTTCAAATACAATATTGTTTTTTACTAAGTAACTCATTAAATTTAAAACAAAAGTTACTGTTATTATTTCATTAGCGTGCTGAGAACCTGCTACTACTACTTGTTTTGAACCATTGCCTAAAGTAAAATGTCTTATTGGTAATTTTTCATTACTTGTATATCCAATAGGGGATACTTCTGTTATTATAGTGTTATTAAAACTATCCATTAGTTTTTGACATTTATTATAATCTAAAATCATATTACTTCTCCTTTGTTATTTCTAATACTGTTTCTTTATCATTAAAATGAGTTTTATTATTTCCTATTATTTGATAATTTTCATGACCTTTACCTAATATTAATAATATATCATTATTTGTTAACATGTTTATTCCTTTATTTATGGCTTTTTTACGGTCTAATTCAATGATGTAATTATTATTTATTTTTTCTTTTAGGAGGTCATTTATTATTTGATTAGGGTCTTCATCACGGGGATTATCATTTGTAAATATAGTTTTATCTGATAGACTTAGTACTAAATTACCCATTTCACTTCTTTTAGTTCGATCACTACCGGTTCCTCCACCACATCCAACAATGGTAATTATTTTATTTGGATGTAATTCTTTGGCTGTATTTAATACATTTGCTATTCCATCTGGTGTATGAGCATAATCTATAATTATATTGTTATTATTATAAGAAATATTTTCCATTCTTCCTTTAGGACCACTAACGATGGTTAAAACATTATTTATTTCTTCAAAACTATAACCAATTTTATTTAAAACTATTATACTTGCTAGACTATTATATATATTATGCTTTCCTAATAGTTTTGTTGTAAATGTATATTCTTTGTTATTATTTACTACTATGAAGATATTATTTTGAGTTGTTATTTTATATTCTTTTACATAGTAATTTCCATTATTTAAACTATATGTTATGTTATTATTTTCTTTTAATATAAAATAATTTTTATAATTATCATCATTATTTATGATAGCATATTTATTATTTCTTAACATGGTAAATAATTTTTGCTTTGCTAGGGCATAATTCTTCATAGTTTTATGATAACCTAAATGTTCATGGGTTAGGTTGGTAAAAATTGCATAATCAAATTTTAAATTTTCTAATCTGTTTTGAGCTAGTCCGTGGGAGCTTGCTTCTATACAAACAAATTCACATCCTTCTTTTTTTGCCTTGATTAATAATTCATATATGTCTAATATTTCTGGTGTTGTATTTGGTAATTCTTTAATGAATTTATTTATATAAAAGCCATTAGTTCCTATATAAGCTGTTTTTCTTCCTAACATATTTAACATATTATGAAGAAGCATACATGTTGTTGTTTTGCCATTGGTACCAGTTATGCCAATTAATTTTAAATCTTTTATTTCTTGATAGTAATTTTCATATAAATATTTTACTAAATATTCTTTAGTATTATCTACTAATAATGTTTCTACTGGATAGCTTCCATATTCTGCTACTACTTTGGTAGCACCATTTTTTATGGCATCATTAATATACTTATGACCATCATTATTTGTTTTTAATGCTATAAATGTATCTCCTTTTTGTATTTTTTTTGAATTATATTTAATATTCATATAGATTACCTCCAACTACATATATTATATATTATTATATGATAATTGTAAATTGTAATTAAAATGTTTCATTTTTAGACTATTTTTAGGCTAAAAATGACCTAAAAAGATTACAAGCTTTTTAGGAAATTAATATATTATACTAAATTTAATACTTATGTTTGTTTATACAAGTGTATCGATTTCATTTAATTAGATACTATATAATAAGATAAAGTACTTTTTGATATAAAAACTTTAATAAAACTATATTGACATTATACTATATATAGTTTATACTTTTGTCGCAATTGCAAGGAAAGAAAAAAATTAATTTTTTGAGGGAGGTTTTATTTGAAAAAAATATTAATATTTATTGCAGCACTATTTGTTTTTGTTGGTAGTGTTAAAGCAGAAAATGTTACATTGGTAAAAGATGTATATGATAATACTTATGTTTATTATTATGATAGAAGTATGGGTAAGACTAGATATTTACATGCTAGCAAATATTTATTTGGTAATATCCCTGCTTACTGTATAGAACTTGGAAAAGATATTGCTAGTTTTGATTATACTATGACTAATTCTTTTGATGGTATTAATATAAGTAAAGAGGATCTTGAGTATATAAAACTGCTTAGTTATTATGGTTATAATTATCCTGGTCATGATACTGATAGATATTATATGGCTACGCAAGGTCTTATTTGGAAGAGACTTGCTAGAACTTCGATTAAGTTTACTATTGGATTTAATCCTGATACTTTTTATAATTTAACTGATGAAGAGACTGCTATTAATGTTTTGGTTAATAGACATAATATTAGGCCATCTTTTGATAATGCTAATATTGATGTTATTAGGGGTAATGAAACAGTTCTTGAAGATGAAAATGAGGTTTTATACTTATATTATTCTGATGATGATAATGTTGTTATAGATGGTAATAAGTTAATTATTAAGAAAGATTTTGATAAAGATAATATTGTTTTAAAAAGACATAATTATACTAATAAAGAATTCTTTTTATATACTTCAGGTAATTCACAAAAGATGATGTCTTCTGGTGGGATTACTAATAGTACTAGTAATTTAAATATTAATCTTATTAGTGGTAGTATTGAGATTGAAAAACTTGATAAGGAGACATTAAGTATTAATCCGCAGGGTGAAGCTAGTTTAAATGGTGCTATTTATGGATTGTATGATTTTGGTAATAATTTGCTTGATACTTTTGTTATTGGTAGTAAAAATAAAATTGAAAATTTACCTCTTGGTAGATATTATATAATGGAAATTACTCCAGGAGAAGGATATTTACTTGATGATAAGATTTATGTTGTTCAATTAGATAGAGATAATTTAGATAGTAAGAAAGTAGTATGTGATGAAGTTATTAAGAGAAAAGTTGAAATATTTAAAGTATATGCTAGTAATGAAACTGGTTTTATGGTTGGAGAAGAGAATATTCAGTTTGATATTTTTGATAAAGATAATAATTTAGTTACTTCAATTACCACGGATAGTAGTGGCTATGCTAGTACTTATTTGGTATATGGTACCTACACTGTTAGGCAGGTTAATTCTTCTTTTGGATATTATAAGATAGATGACTTTAAAGTTACTATTGATAGAGAGGATGATAGGCCAATATTTAAACTTATCTCTGATAGTAAGATTACTGGTAAAGTTAGGGTTATAAAGAAAGACTATGATACAAATGATAATATTATTAATGGAAAGGCTAAATTTAGAATATTTGATGTTAATAATAAAAAATATGTTTCATTTAAAGTTAGTTATCCTAGAGAGGAAGTTATTGATACTTTTGATATAGATAGTAATGGTACTTTTATGACTCCTGATGTATTAGAACCTGGTAAATATATTTTATATGAAGTTGATACTGATATGGATGGTTATTTATATAATAAAGAAGGAATTTCTTTTACTATTGGTGAAGATAGTGATATGATTAAAGAAAATGATGATATGGTATTAGAACTGTATTTTTATAATAAGAGAGTTAAAGGTACTTTGAATATTACTAAGTATGGTGAGAATATTAAATATAATGATGATAAATATTATTATAATAATGATATTTTACTTAATGATGTGGTCTTCTACTTATATGCTAAAGAAGATATTTATGAGAATGGTAAGCTTATTTATAGTAAAGATGATAAAGTTAATGAATGTACTACTAATGATGGTAAATGTAAGATAGAGAATATTCCTCTTGGTAATTATTATTTGAAAGAGATTTCTTCTAGTGAAGGTAATGTTTTAGATAATACAGAGTACAATATTAGTTTTAGTTATAAAGATCAATATACTGAGAATATTGTATATAATTTAGAGGTTAAGAATCATTTACCTAAAGGTAAGATAGTTATTAATAAGTATGAGACTGGTACAAAGAATGGAATTAGTGGTACTTTGATAGAAATTAGAAATATAAATAATGAAATTATATATAAAGGTTATACTGATAAAAATGGTAAGATTATTTTAGATGATATGTTATATGGTAAGTATTATGTTTCTGAGGTAGAGGCTAGTACTGGATATAGATTAGTACAAGATAAAATATACTTTGAAGTAGGAGATAAAGACGTTGATATTGATATTTATAATGAAAGAATTAAAGTTCCTAATACTGGTATTTCTTTTGATATTAAAGATATATTTGTTATAGTTTGTTTTATTTCTTCATTAGGAGGTATATTATTAAAATATAAGAATAAATATATTGTTATAGTGGGTTTATTTGTTATTATTACTTCTATTTTATATTTTGGATTAAAGATTTATAACCATTATAATGATATTAAAAATAATGATAAGGCAGTAGAAGCAGTACTTAATAAAAAGATTGATAGTTTAGATAATTTGAAATATAGATATAAGGCAGTATTAGAGATTCCTTCAATTAAGTTAAAGAGAGGAATACTAGATATTGATAATAAGTATAATAAGGCTAAATATAATATTGAACTTATTAAAGAAAAAGATGATATTATAGTACTTGCTTCGCATAATGGTAATAATTATAATTCTTATTTTGGTAATCTTAAGAATATTTCATTAGGAGATACTATTAATTATTATTATGATGGTAAAATTTATAAATATATTTATACTGATAGTTATGATATTAAGAAAGATGGCTATGCTGATATATATAGAAAGAAAGGTAATAAATGTATTGTTTTAGTTACTTGTAAAGATGGAAGAAATGATGGTCAAACTGTATTTATTGGTTATTTAGATGAGATTTTAGAATACTAAAAAGGTGAGGATTTTTTCCTTGCTTTTTTATATATATCGTGATATTATTATTATAGGTGAGAGGTAAGAAATGGCTAAGAAGAAAAATATCAAACTTACAGAACACATATCATATTGTATTATAGATAGTACTATTTATTTATTTCAAAATAATATTAATTTATCTGAAGATGAGATAGAGATATTATATAAGAAACTTACTTTAATTATTGAAGATAATGGTATTTCTTATATAAATATATCCGCTAGTAAGATTGAAGATAGAAAAGAAATGTATCAGAAACTTGGTTTTTCTTTATCTTATTATGATGTTAATAAACTTAATGTTTTATATGATGGTAAGAAAAATAAGAAAGATTATAGATGTTATGGTATTATGACTAAGAAAGATTTTTTTGATAAAATTAATAACAAAGAGGATAATGCTGAAAAGCATGATAGAGTGATTAATTCTAATTCTGGTTATGTATATAATTTATTCCTTTTGTTTGGAAGTATTATGTTTCTTTGTTATTTATGTGTACAAGGGGCTATTTATTTGGTTAAATAGAATGGAGGAATGTTTATGACATTAGATAGTGTATTAGTGATACTTAGAGCGATTATTGATATTTCGCTTGTTTGGATGGTTATTTATTTTATTCTTAAAAATATTAAGAACAATGTTAAGATGATACTTTTGTTTAAGGGTGTATTTGTAGTTTTGATTGTTAAAATTCTTAGTGATACGCTTAATCTTACTACGATTGGATTACTTTTAGAATATGTAATTATGTGGGGACCACTTGCTCTTATTATTATATTTCAACCAGAAATTAGAAGTATTCTTGAGCATATTGGTAGAAAGCAATTACTAGGAAGACATAAAGTACTTACTTTGGATGAGAGAGAAAAATTAGTATATGAGGTTATGTCGGCGGTTGATTATCTTAGAAAAAGTAGAATTGGTGCATTAATTGTATTAGAGAGAGATATTAGTTTGAATGAATATATTGAAAGAAGTAAACCTATATATGCAGATATTTCTTCAGAACTTTTAATATCAATATTCTTTCCAAGAAATCCTCTTCATGATGGTGGAGTAATTATTCAAGGTAATAAAATTACTTCGGCAGGTGCAGTATTTCCAATAAGTATTAATAGTAAAATTAGTAAGAAACTTGGTACTAGACATAGAGCTGCGATTGGAATAAGTGAAGAATCTGATGCTATTGCTATTGTAGTTAGTGAAGAGACTGGCAAAATTTCAATTGCTGTAGGAGGTAATTTAAATTATAATCTTTCTCTAGATGATGCTAGAATGATTTTAATTGAAGAACTTAAACCTAAGAAGGAAGTTCTACTCGATGATGAATTTGAAGAAGAGGAGGAAGATAATAATGAAAGGGCTTAAAAAGATTATTAAAGCTATTAAGAAATTTTTTCTAGGTATCTTTAATTTTATTGATAGGGTTATTGTTACTCCAGTTACTAAGTTTGGATTATTCTTAGGTGAAAAAACTGATAAGAATGCTGGTAAATTTGAGAAGTGGTTAAATAAGAAGAATACTTTGGTGTTTATTTCACTTTTTATGGCATTACTTTTATTCTTTTATGTTGATAATCAAGCAAGTACTGTAATTGATAGTGCTGCTGAAGTGCTTCATAATCAGACGGTTGAGGCTACTTATAATAAAGAAGCTTATGTTGTTGAGGGTATTCCTGAGACTGCTGATGTTACTTTGATTGGTAGAACTGTTGACTTATATCTTGCTAAACAATTATCTACTGGTAAAGTTAGTGTTGATTTATCTAATTTGAAGGAAGGTACACATAAGGTTGATTTGAGTTATGAGAGTTCTATTAATTCTGTTACTTATAAGTTAGATCCTTCTTCAATTACGGTTAATGTTTATCCTAAGGTATCACAAACTAAGACAGTTACTATTGATGTTATTAATAAGGATAAATTAGATAGTAAACTTTCTGTTCAATCTGTTACTTTAGATAAAGAAGAAGTTATTATTAAGGGTACTGATGATGAGAAATCTAGTCATAATATAAATAAAGTGGCTACGGTTAAAGCACTTGTTGATGTTGGTAGTATTGTTGATCCTAAGGCTGGTGTTAATACTGTTGATAAAGTTAAATTAGTAGCATATGATAAGTATGGTAATGTTGTTGATGTTGAAATTGTTCCTGAGACTGTTACCGCTACTGTTAATATTGAATCTTATAGTGGCACTGCTAAACTTAAGGTTATTCCTAAAAATATAGATAAGATATCATTTGGTAAAGCTATTAGTTCTATTACTACTTCGGTAAATGAGATTAGTATTTATGGTGACCAAGAAACAGTAAATAAATATAGTGAAAGTTATATTCCTATTGAAGTAGATGTAGCAGGTCTTACTGATAATAAGACTTATACTATTGTAGTTCCTAAACCAGAAGGTATTAGAGAAGTATCTGAAAAGACTATTACGGTTAAGATTAGTATTGGTAAAGAAGAATCTAAAGAAGTAGATGATATTAAAATAGATGCTATTAATCTTGGACCTAATTTGAAGGCTGGTGCTATTGGAGAAAATTCTTCTAAGACAACGGTAGTGGTTAAAGGTACAAAAGAAGTTCTTGATGCTATTGATAGTACTACTATTAAAGCAACAGTTGATTTATCTGGACTTGGTGAGGGTGAACATACTGTTAATGTTAAAGTAAGTGGTGAAGAGGTTAAAGCTAATTACTTTGCTAAGACTACAAAGATTAAAGTTAGAATTACTAAAAGTTAATGGTGCATTTTGACTAGTTTTGTCGAATATAATGAAATTATTTTGGTTATGTGTTATTCTTTTAATAGAGGAGAGGATAATGATGCTAGGTTATATATTAGTTGAAGATATTTTTGATGAAATGAGTCAGAATATTAGTTATATTAAACTTAATTGTTACTTAAAAGAAGGAAGAAAAAGTTAATTTCTTCTTTCTTTTCTTATTATTTTGTTGTATAATTTTTATATGAGGTAGGTGTTAAATATGGGAAGAAAGAAAAAGATAGAGAGTACAGAAAATAAAACTATTAAATTAGAAGATAATAAAAAGAAGAACTATAATGTATCAGAAGGCTTCTATTACATATTGGGGTTAGTACTTGCTTTAGTACTTATTTTTGCTACTGATGAACTTCTTAGTACTGTTAATTATTTATTTGTTGTAATTTTTTCTATAATAGCGGTTATTAGAGTTATTAACTTTGTTATGGATAAGGAATATTTAAAGAAAGATTATTCTGGTATAGTTATGGGTATTATGTGTTTATGGCTTGCTTTATTTACTTTTAAGTATGGTCAATTCTTATTCTTAGAATTACTTCCAGTACTTGTTTCTTTATTATTATTCTTTATGGGTATTAGTAGTCTTATTAAGTATTTTGATAGAAGGGTTACTGCTAATATGATTGTTAGTATTATATCTATTATACTTGGTATTATTCTTATTTTTGTATCTAAGAATGCTATGTATATATTCTTTAAGATAATTGGAGTATATATGTTTATTATGATTATTCTTGATTTTATTAATTATAAGAAGATTAAAGATAGTAATAGTATTATTAGTGAATAATAACTTAGATTTATTTCTAAGTTTTTTAATATTATAAAATTTATTATTAGATATTTTAATGAAAAGTGTTGCAAATATTTTTTAATGTGATATCATTATTATAGGTAAGGTATAGATAAACAAAATATTATTATGATAGGAGTGATAGAAATGAAAAATATGAAAAAAATAATTTTTGTTGCTTTGTTTTCTTTAATTTCACTGTTAGGAATTAATACTATCAAAGCAGATACTAATTATAATTCTTATAATGCTGGGGATAAAATTACAGTCAATGTAAACGCTAGTGAAAAACAAGAATTTTATGTTATTGAGGCTAGTGATAATAGCAGTGATAAGGTAGTAGCAGTAACTGCTAGTGTAATAGGAGAGGCAATGGAGTATGGTCCAGGACCAGACACTTCAAATCCTTTTGAAGGCTCTGCTATTCAAAACAAACTAAATGAATTAACAAGTACTTGGATTAATATTATCAGTAAGAGAATGCTTGAAATTAATGAAGTGGTTCCTGATGCTGATTTAACTGCTTTTAATCTCATATCCTTTGAAGAACCATCATATCTATGTAATATAGAAGAATCCACAAAGTATTGGGTATCAACAAAATCAAAAAAGATTAGTTCTCTTATAATTGTTCCATATGTGTGGCGTTTAACCGCTAAAAATTGTTATTTAGATTCTACAATTGTTGCAGGATATGATGATGATAGTGTTCCAAAAGCATATCTTCGTCCAGTAATTACAGTATCAAAGGAATATGTTGAAGATGGAATAGTTGTGCCAGAAGAAGATAAGGTTTGGAAAGAATTTATAGAAAAATTTAAAAATTCTGATACTGTATCACAATTTAAGAATGATGGCTTTACTGTTGAATTTGAATATGGTGATGATTATTTAAATGTAAAACTTATTGATACAGAAAATAATAAATCTTGGACTACATCATTTAAATATGCTGATGGTATTATTACTTATGTTTCTAATGCAAATGATGAGAATCTTTTTATTGATTCAAATTATTGGATACCAAATACTATATATGTACTTAGTGAAATGAAAGGGTATGATGCCGATAAACTTATTTCTTGGTTAAGTGAGCAAAATAATTTAACCTTAACTAGTGATGGTATTGAATTTAATACCAAAGAAATGGAAATTACATTAGATACACAATTTGCTACGGGAACTTTAAATTATGATGGCTTTACTAATTACAAATTAGATATTATGAATGGAATTAAAACATTTAAAGTTGATAATGATTTACCTAGTGATTCTGATGAAGAAATAACTACTAATCCTAAGACTGGTTCAGTTATGATTATTGGAATTACAGCAATAGTTTGTATTTTAAGCTTTGGACTATGTTTATATTTTACAAATAGAGATATGAATAATGCTTAATTATAATAAATATTAAATTTAAAAGGAGCAATATTATGTTGCTTTTTTTGTTATTTAGTATTTGTATTTATATAAGTTAGAAAGTTTACACCCCGACTATGATATCTTATGGTTATTTCTATATAGACTTTTAGGCTATATAGGACAGAAAAAGACCTAGGCTTTTTCTGAAAGGTAATATTTTTGATAAAATTGATAAAAAATATGTTCAAATGTTTGATTTTATGATATAATTAATAATTGTGAGAAAAAGAAGGTGTATTTTATGAAAATTAGAAATGTTGCTATTATAGCA